>WLWF01000798.1_pt1 | contig 29057 bp, 27 predicted proteins | sample 6718331 | NCBI WGS metagenome assembly WLWF01 (sample SAMN12718692, study PRJNA515312) | sponge metagenome | isolation source: marine sponge | host: Mycale hentscheli | place: New Zealand: South Island, Marlborough, Capsize Point | collected 2003-05-01
CGTTTCGCCTTCAGTAACTTTGAACCTGAAATGGTTATCTTTGCATTGAAGACACTAATGAAGGATTACAAGATCGTGTTTAACTTCCGTAAGGTGTTAGACAAAGATGTTCAATCCACCTTTAACGACAAGTACTTAAAGTACATCGTTTAGGGGCAGTTTAAAATCCTTATACGCCTACCTATGTTACTCCCTACCTAGTATAAGGATTTTGGCCCTCAGCAATGGGGGCTTTTTATTTTAAAAGCAATGTAAGTTGTTGAAATGGTAGGGTAAATAGTATACATATACACTTGACTTAGCACAAAATTACTGTATAATATACAGTATAAGAACAAACAAGGTAGGACTTATGACATATTCTTTCGCAAAACAGGACACAACAGACGCACCTAAGCCGGCTATTAATGTTCCTGATACAACTAAAACATCAGCAGAAATTGAAGACATCCTAATTAAGGCTAGGGTTGATATGCTAATGAACGCACCGTTCTTTGGTAACTTAGCAACTAGGCTTGTATTGGTTGATGCTACTGATTGGTGTCCTACTGCCGCTACAGACGGTAAACATTTTTATTACAACAGACACTTCACAGCCGCTCTCACAGAAGATGAGTGCATTTGGTTAATGGGTCATGAGATACTGCATTGTGTTTATGACCATATGGACCCAACTAGACGAGGCGATCGTATACACCAACTTTGGAATGTAGCAAACGACTATGTCATTAACTTAGAACTTGAACTTGCTAGACTAGGTCGTAGAATCCGTAAAGAGATTATCGAAGTATGTTTTGATCACAAGTATGAAAACATGATGAGTGAAGATGTCTATGACGAACTTTACAAAGAAGCAGACGAAGAAGGTCGTATTCAACAAGTAAGTTTCGACATGCACATGGAACACGAAGAAGGCGATGACGAAGGTTCCGGTCCTGGACAAGAAGGTAATGTAGAAGATGGTACCAAAGGTCCAGTGCCAATGAGTGCTGATGAGAAAGAAAAGATCAAGCAAGAATTCAAGAGTGCTACAATGCAGGCTGCTAAGGCGGCAGGTGATGCAGGTAACTTACCTAGAGGTGTTAAGAGGATGTTGGACAAGTTGGTCAATCCTCAACTTGATTGGAGACAACTACTTGCTATGCAAATCCAAAGTGTTATCAAGAGTGACTACACTTTTAGAACACCAAGTCGTAAAGGACTAGACAGTGGTTTCTTTCTTCCTGCTATGGATTACGAGCAATCAATTGATGTCGCTATAGCATTAGATATGTCAGGTAGTATTGATGATGTAATGTCAAGAGACTTCCTAAGTGAAGTTAAAGGCATCTTCGATCAGTACACTGGATTTAAAGTTCATTTGTTTTGCTTCGATACAGAAGTACATAACCCACAGCAGTTTGACGATATGAACATGGAAGAGTTTATGGACTACGAGCTTATGGGCGGAGGCGGCACTGAGTTTGATTGCTGTTACGACTATATGAAAGAAGCAGGTATTGAGCCTAAGAAGTTTATTATGTTCACAGACGGATACCCATGGGGTAGTTGGGGTGACGAGAACTACTGCGATAGTTTGTTTATTGTTCATGGTCAAGGATACGGCGGCCAAACACCAACCTCACCATTTGGTATAACAGTACCATACACAAGGGAAGACTAATGAGAATTCAAAGTTACAAGAACCAGCTCACCGAATGGGAGTTTGACAAGTTAGTCGACTGTGGCTCTTCACTTGCAGAAACAATGATTTTACAAAGAGTGCAAGTAGTTGACAGTACCCATGCAGCAAAACCAAACCTCGAAGAAAGTCTACTAGATAACATTGGAATTAATGCTAGAGGCTTTTATTATATCAATAGAGGCTATTGCTGTTTCACTGCATACTTCGAAGAACCAGCAGATAGAGATGACTTTGCTAATTTAGTTAATAAATATAGCCAGAAAATATCCAGTTGAATTAAAACATCAGTTAAATAGTAGTATAAATTTATAGGAGTTATTTAAATGACAGACGAAGCAATTAACACAGAGGCAGAGATGCCTGAAGCTGAAGCAGGTGCTGAAGCAGGAATTCCGGAAAGTATTAACCTTTCGGACTTGGGAACACTATTACAGATCGTAGACTTAGCGACTCAACGTGGTGCTTTCCGTGGTGCTGAACTTACTCAAGTAGGTGCAGTATTTGATAAACTAAATGTGTTCTTATCATACGTTCAATCGCAACAAGCAGAGCGTGATGAAGAAGGACAAACAGACGAAGCTACAGAAGAAGCAGCGTCAGAGGAATAATTATGTCAACACAAATGAAACATGTAGGCAAAATAGGTGAGAAGCCATGCGTAGTTCTCTTTAGAGAAGTACCAAACGAACCTGAATTTGCATTAGTTGTACAAACAAGCAACTTACCAGATGCACAACATGATGCATTAATGAACATTGTCCAGAGTGCAGAAGCTCAAGAAGCAAATGAAATTTCAGAAGTATTAGATAGACGCCAGTTTAACGACGGCTCTAACATGCTTCAGCAATTACACTTTGACAAAAGGATTGAAAAGATTCGAACTAATCTTATTAAATTAACACCAACTCCATCAACCGTTATTGGTCTTGAGGAAGTTAATGATGAAATAAGAAAGATTGGAAACAACTCTAATCCACCACTAAAAACTGATCCAATTCAGCCAGAGGCAAATGCTCTTAACGAATCACTAACACCTAACCCGGTTGTTACTGAAAGTGATCCAACATTAGCTCAAACTAATACTACACCAGAAGCAATGGTAGATCCTACTAATGAGTCAGGCGTTGCTCTTAACTTATTGCAACAAGCAGCTCTATTAGAAGAAGATGCTAGAGCACTAGTTAGTGATGCAGAAGCTAAAAAAGCAGAAGCGTACCGCTTAAATCCAGACCTTGAACCAAGGAAAGGACCAGGCAGACCAAAGAAAGTAACAGTTAGTTAAGCAAACGTAAATACACGTTAAGGGAGGCGGTATGGAACAGGGCGATGCAGCTCGAATTGTTCTTGTTGGTAGATCTAAGAACAAAGAAAAGTTTAAGGATAAAAGTTTCTTATCGGATATCAACCCTACTGAAATCCCTAAAGTTTTTATCATTAAGATAAAGGTAACTTTTGAAAACGGCGACAAAGTCGATTTCGACACAGTCAATATTGCAGACACATTTACTATAGATGAAATGCAAGATTGGCTAAGAAAGATAGACTCTAAGCATATGATTGAAAAGGTTGAAATAATGTTAGATTTAGATTTAATATATTCAACAGTTAAAGATGATGCAGATACTATCTTTAGTAAGTACTTCTAAGGAAGACTTCTATAAGTTTAAAGCACTCTTCGGAGTGCTTTTTTTATGAGTGAATATTAGGTGCGTTGTATAAGTTAATTGGCTCTAGTTCTAACTCAGGCCATGTGATAGTTTTCTTCATTAACTTTTTGTTTTTCTTTTTGAACTTCTTTTGCATCTTCTTGCCCATAGGACATTCTAAACACTTACCGCATTTAGTTCCTATTAAGTGATATCTATCAGTATCGCCATCAGTTACAGCATGACATATACACTTATACATTACAGACTATCTAGTATGCTGTTAACGGTGTTTTCCGTAACATGTAACGCTGTGTAGCCGCAGTTGTTAGCATTTAGTACTTCGAGTATATGTTTATCTATTTGTTCACTGTGTGCTTTGTCTTGTGCTCTGCCTACAGCATCAAACTGATCTCTTCGTTTAAGTACTACATTGATGTTGTCGTATAAGTGGTAACACTCTAATGCTAATTGATCCATAACCTCTGTGTACATAGGACCATCGTATACATTACGATACACAATACTAAGCAACACAGGGCTGTCTGTAATGATGTAGTCTACTTTGTCTTTGAGTCTTACTAGTTTACGGTGTTGATGTGCTAGTACCCACAGTTGGTCTTTGAGCATAGGCACATTGCCTTCCCAAACGCATTCCTTAGCAAATTCATTTACTAGTTCAACACTATAACCTTGTGCTTTCATTTTATAAAACAAGCCACTTGCTTGAGTACTCTTACCTGAGCCAGGTCCACCATAAAAGTTAATTACTTTTGTTTGTTTCATTTATAACCTATCTGCATAAATCTACTGTACACTGGTATCTTTAGTTCTCCGGCATACAAAGTTCTTTTTAAAGGATAGCGTTCTTGCATATCCTCAACACTAGAGCAAGTGTTTATATGATCGTCATACTGGTCTGAGTTATTAGTTTGCATAATAATCAATTGATCATTACCCACACTGTCAAACCAGTCATTGTTCATATGCTCACAACTCGTGTTTATTATAGCATAAGGTTTTACAGAAATCAACTCCCCTTCTGTGATAAATTCCAAATTCTGGCAATTAAGTTCATTAACATCAGCAACTACACCCTTGAACTTCCATCCTGTGAGGTATTGTCTATTCAAGTATTCTGCTAGTTCAATACTCTTAGGGTCCATGTCAAAGCCGTATATTCGTTCTATAGGCATAGCTCTGTGTAATAGAGGAACTAATGCTCCTACCCAGCAACCAAGTATAGCCCATGTTTGATATGGCTGTATTGCTGTTGTTGATAATGTGTGCAATAGCCATGCTTTGCTTATAAGTTGTCCTATGCTGAATGCATCGTTAGGATATTTATTTGTGTTTACTTCGTGTATTAGTGTAGGCGGAATACTAACACCACAGTCATCTAACCAGTGGTGTACACTATCCCAATCGCTAAGTGTTATCTTGTTCATTTAGTCTCGTAATGTATTCCGTAACGTATGACAGTTCACCGACACACTTATCTATTACCATGTGGGCTACTTCGTTATCGTTCTTGGTCCGTTCTTCGCATAGCATATCGATTCTAACATCGATGTATTGTTGTACTCTGCTAAGTGTTGTTTTCTTCATATTGTTTTTTAAGCCAATCAAAGTCGTTAATATTTAATAACACTTCTGTGTTATCTTTGTTCTCTTTTGCAAATGCTACTGCTTCTTCTGCACCGCGTTTAGCATCATGTCTAAAGTCTGCATCTGGATTAGGGTGTAACCATGCATCTAAACGCTCTTTGCTTTCTGCATCATCGTTGAGTGATAGTTTAACACACTCTCTAAACGCACTTCTCCACGCACTGTAAGCGTCTGTGTTGAATCTTGTGTAACAACTAAGCTCAGGTATAGCCTTAAATCTACTGCTTAGTCCTGTTGTAAAGTCTAGTCCCCATGTAGTTGCATCTCTAACCATTTGTGTTGGAAATAGTTTAACACCACCGTAACCGTACTCAAGACCGTTAATCAAGTTCATACTATTCCATACATGTACTACTTCTTCATCATATACATCTGGCATATATGAAAAGTCAAATGTATCTAAAACATCTGCATCACCGTCAACTACCCAAAACATATTACTGTTAACTTGTTCACTTGCATGTTGGTGAGCGTTAAATATGCCATCAATGTCTTTAACCCATATTAAATTAGGTGATCTTTTAGACACTGTAGTAAGTTCACTTATGCGTTCTTGTAACTTTTCAAATCGTTCATCTGCGTTAGGTTCATTATAACTAAGGAATACAATATCATACATTTCTGTAATACTTCCTGTTTCTCTAATATACTGTACATTCTTAATTTTGTTTAGTTGTAAATCTTCTGTTGTTAGTTTACTATAGTCTCCACTAGTAGGCCACAGTCTAAGTCCACCGTATCCGTGTGTTTGTCCTGTAAGATCGTTTACTTTCTGCCAACAATGTATTTTGTTTATATCTGCTACTTTTGGCGAGAAGCCTAGTTTAGTTGGTGTGGCTTGTACATCTATATCTGTGTTTGGATTTACGCTCCACACAAATGGTACTGGTTCACCTGTTTCATATCCATCTCTATAACTTTCTAGTTCGTCTATAAAGTCATCTCTATTGTAACTATCTAGTCTGATAATAGGCCATTTAGGTCGTAAACTTGCTTCTACAGTCATTAGTTTTAGGTTGCCTAAACTGTTGTTTAGTATCTGATCATCAGTGTATTCCCACTCTTCAAACAGTACTTTAGGCACTAATCTAACATTCTTATGTTCGCCATCTTCGTTTAAAAATACATGCATATACCCTGTATCGTACTGTGTAGGGTAGTAATCGAAGTTAAAATCCGGTGCTATTTGGGTATGTAAGTCTACTACCCAGAACATATCGGCGTCTGTAACTGCACATAAGCGTCTGTAAGCGGCGTCTAGCGTCTCGGTGTAATCTGATGCCACTAATGTATAAACGGGGTACTCGCGTTGCGTACAAGCGGGTTCTCGTATGAATTTAGGGCGGCCTTTTGCATTAGGAACCTTAGGACATAGTGCAACACCTGCATAATCGTATTGTCTGCCTGTTTTAGGATTAAGTTTTTGCCATACATGCTTCTTACCTTTATCCCAAACAGTTGGCACAAAGTTAAAGTCAAAGTCCTCTAATACATCTACATCTTTGTCAATTACCCAGAACCAGCCTGTTTGACTGTTAGCTCTGCCTTCTTCCTCACTAGCAAATGTCTCAAATTTAAGTGAGTTACCAAATGCTGTAGTGTCGTGTATTTTAATCTCTACATCAGTATTATTGCTAGGAACCCAACGAACACCACCCATTGCTTCTGGGTACTTATGTTCTAACTGGCCTCGCACATGATAAGTGTGTATCATTTCACGCTCTTGTTCATTCTGATACGGTATTACATTAATGGATTGTTCTAGTTCATACTCTTGGTCTACTAACCAACATGCTTCTTTTACTTCGCTAACATCATTAACATTCTCTACAAAGTAAACTGGATATTGTTTTACAGGTATACGCAACGGTTCTTCGTGTGGCTTAATTTCATATTCTCCACTACCGGGCCACCAATATGCTCCACCCATGTTTTCTGTGTACTTGTTTGTTAACTGTTCTGCAATATGGAATACATGTACTTTGTCTGTGTCAAAGTCTCCTGGTACCCAATCAATTCTATCTTGTATACGATAATGCTTGTCAACTAACCATACAGGCTTGTCTACTTCCGGTGCTATTGATGGATCGTCTACAAATTTTACAGTATAACTCTTTTGTTCTGTGTCTAAACTTTGGTGTATAACATATTCTTCGTTCCACTGTTTAGGCACCCAACGAATACCACCCATTTCATTTGGATACTTATGTTTAAGTTGCTCTTTAAAATGGAATGTGTGTATGCTTTCTTTTTCAAATACACTAGGCACCCAATTAATTTTATCATCTAATTGGTACTCTTCGTCTACTAACCAGCAATCAGTTGTAACAGCACTTAGGTCTGTTACATCTTTAACTCTTTTTACAGGATAGCGTTTTGCAATATCAAGTGTTTCGTCATGTATACTGTAATTGCCGTCCCACACCACAGGCACCCATCTTGCTCCACCCATCCTATCTGGATACTTATGTCGCAACTGATTACCAACATGGAATGTGTGTATATTGTTTCTTTCAAATACACTAGGAGCCCAATCAATTAGTTCTTCAATTTGATATTCTTCATCAACTATCCATGTATCCTCTATGATCTCCGGTAACTTGTCTAGATCGCTTACTCTCAATACAGGGTACTTAGCAACAGATGTTTTTTCAAGTTGTCCTTTAAACTTAACTTGTGGTTCGTTAGCATTTTTAGGTATTAAATATATGCCACCTTCCTGTTCTGGATACTTATGTTGTAGTTGATCTATTTGATAGTTTAGTATAAATTTTTGTTCGTGCTTGGGTACTACAATCTTAAAGTTATTGTCTAGTTGATACTCTTCGTCTATTAACCAAAACATTTTTGTTTTGCTTTTACGAGCAAAAGTACTATATTGTTTAGGGTCTTCTGTATAAAAGATATCATACTTAACTGGCACAATACCTTCTTGGTACTTATGCTTGGTCATATCAAAATCTTTGTGAACTAAACGCACACCACCACAACGATTGTCCCATGGCTCATCAACCTCTAATGGATATCGTTCTTCAAGCATGTCAGGTATCTTAAATACATGTACATAGTCTAGTTCGTGATCCTGTGGCATAAACAATAGTTTACCATTAAAGTCGTACTCTCTGTCTACTACCCAGAACCAATCTGATTTACTTCGTTGTGCTAGTTGTTCGTATTCCTCGGCATTAAAATCTTCTTCGTCGATGTAAAATACATCAAATGTTTTATCATCTACAGGACAATCTTTGTGTACAACAATACCGTTCTCAATTAAATCATATGACTTCTTCCAATTCTTAGGAACTAGTCTTATGCCGCCTAGTCTACGGTCACTGGTAGGATGATTGAAACTCCATGTTTTTTCTTGCAACTGATTAGGCATTCTAAAACTGTGTATGTACTCTGCTTCAAATGGATTAGGAACCCAATCTATACTGCTTTCTTGTACTTGATATTCTTTGTCTATAAGCCACACATAGTCTGCGTCATGTACATCTCGCTGTGCATAATCCTCAGGATCATCTACATACATAACAGGATACTTAGCACTAGCGTCTAAGAATGTGTGATACTTTAATTTAGCATCTTTAAAGTTGCGTGGGTATAATTTAATACCGCCTTCTTCTGCAGGGTACTTATGTTCTAGTTGTCCACGCAAATGGAATGTGTGTATAAAGTCAGGCTCAAAGTTACTAGGAGCCCAATCGATATCGTCTGTTAGTTTATATTCTTTATCAACACACCATACATGAGTTGCATAAGGGTGCTTATCAAAATACTTACCAGGGGTCTTTGTGTTTAGTGTATCAAATCTTTTACGGCAAACAACTTTGTTTACTTCTTTAACACCGTCACTTGCTTCTGCAGGTAACAAACGCAATCCACCATAGTTAGTATTATCCCACTTCCATACATGCTCGTAATGTTCGTTGTGTATATCTGGTCTATAATCCAGTACATCAAAGTCATTGAGTTCTATGTTAGGCTCTATAAGCCAATACATCTTTGTATTAGAATTTATATTAGTAGCGGAATCTACTTGCTCTGCAAATGGCAAGTTGTTTTTTACTTGCTGATTTTCTCCAATATAGAATACATCAAACATTACTAATCACTTGTATGAACTGGAACGCCATAGTGTTTAGCAAACTTAGCGGCGTCTTCTAGGTCGTTTACTATAGGTTGGCCTTTAATATTTAAACTAGTATTAACTATCATAGGACAGCCTGTTGCTTTGTAAAACTCTCTGAGTAACATATATAATCCAGGATGTTGATTTAGTGAAACTGTTTGTACTCTGCTTGTACCATCTTCATGCACAATTGCTGGGAAGTCATCTGGGAACTTACACTTAGCAACAAACTGCATATAAGGACTAGATTCAACTGGCATATCAAAATACTCATGTGCATGTTCTTCAAGTATAACAGGAGCAAACGGTCTAAACTCTTGTCTCTTTTTGATTGCATTCATTTGATCTTTTACATTTGGTCCTCTAGGGTCAGCACATAATGTTCTGTTGCCTAACGCTCTTGGGCCAAACTCTGCTTTACCATTAGCAATACCAAATAGTTCACCTGCTAATAAACTTTTCAATGCGGCTTGTACAGGATAAGCACCTGGAATGTTTGTGCCTAAGTAAGGACCTTCCCACTTAATTTTCTTGCCTGTTTGATTGTAGTATTCTAATGCCGCGGCACCTAAACTACTTCCAGCATCACCTGGGTTAGGCATGATGTGTACATTTTCATACCCTACTTCTTTTAGTCTGCTGTTAGCAACACAGTTTAACGCAACGCCACCCATGAATACTATGTTGTTACTGTTTGTTAATTCTTTTGCATGTTCGGCATATGCAAGTATGCGTTCTTCTACTACTATTTGTGCAGCCATTGCAATATCAAAGTCATCAACACCTTCGTACATTTTAGGGTCCATGCCTTTTTGTAAGTTCTTCTTCATTTTAATTGCTTCTGCTGGCTTTTGATATGCCCATGCATGTTTGAAAAAGTCTCTGCCCATCTGTCTACTTAATGGTTCTGCAACTAAAGGATTACCGTATGCCGCCATACCCATTAGTATGTACTCATCTTCGTTAGGCTTTAGTCCCACACGGTGCGTAACAGCACTGTAGAACAAACCTAAACTGCTAGGGAACTTTGTACTGTGTAACTTAGTTAACTTTTTGCTTTTCCACTGCCATATAGTTGCACAATCAAATTCGCCGATAGCATCAATAACCATTATAGCACTTTCTTGGAAGTTACTAGTTAGTATGCCTGCGGCTGCATGAGTCTCATGATGCCAATAACTTTTAATTGGAATGCCTGCTAGTTGTGGGTAGAACTTGCCAATCCATTGTTCCTGTGATAGTTCGTTGAAACTATTGAAGTCACCACTTAGTAATGCTCTAAATTTCTTTGCTTTACTGTTTTCGTGTAATACAATTAGGTCAGGTTTGCCATGCTCTAATGCGGCATTAATCAGCTCTTGATTTAAAAATGGATCATTCTTTTGCTTACTGTAACGCTCGGCGTGAGCAGCAAATCTTATTTTACCCGCTCTAACAACTGTTACAGCAGCATCATGAAAGCCTGAGCTTATTCCTAATATATTCATTTCTGTGTGTTCTCTATATGTCTATTCTTTAGCAAACGCATTATGTGTGTTCTGCGTTCCGGTGTTAAGTACACCCATGTAGCAATTTCTTTTCTAGTTCGTTTACATGCTGTACAAAAATCGTTATTGTTAATAGTACAAACCTGTACGCAAGGTGTTTCCATTTATCTATAAATGAAAGGATCTCTTTTACGCAACTCCTCGATACGCTTCTTTAACTGCTCTTCTTGCTCAGCTTTTTCTTTGGCAGTTCTATCTTCTTCTGTGCCTGCTGGAGGGTTACGGTCAGTTCCTAAAGAACCTTCGTGATCATTGTTTTCCATACTATCTCCTTTGTATGTGTATTTATTTGTGGCCACCCATGATATGTCGGAGGTATTGGCTGTTACCATCTCTAACTAAATCCATTATAGCACCGTTTCCACCGTCTCTTTCTACAAATGTAAACCATGTACCGTGTTGAGGTTCGATTAAAGGCCGGGTTGGATCTTGTTGTGTTTGGTAGTCTATAACTTCTTTGCTGGCTCCCATTTCTCTAATAACAGAAGGGATATACGGATCTTTAAAACATAGCTCTAAATAATTTTTTAGATTTCTTTCTAGTTTAGGTTTAAGTATTTGGTACTGTTCATCTAGATCTAAATCTAAGTTAGATAGTCTTTGTAATTCATCTGCTAATGCTATAATTCTTTCCCTAGGCGATTCTAATGTATCAAAACTATAATCTATTAATTCGTCATAAAGTTCAAAGCCAAACTTCTGTAAATTATGATTAATGTGCTTTGCTCCCATTATCATAAATGGTTTCATATAAACAATTGGCCATACACATTTTTCTGTGCGGAAAGTACTAACCATGCTAGTTTCTGATACAACATCAATTAAAGTATGCTCATATACCACAGGGTTCTTTGCATAAAGTTCTTCAGGATTATGGTTTGGCAAAGTTGCACCGTGCTTATAATACTGGTTAGGCTCATCTGCAACTTCATATAATATCTGTTCTATATCTTCATGTGGATCAAGCATTGTAAAATTGGGTTCATGGGGTTTGACTTTTAATAAGTCACGCTTTGCTAATTCATTTAAAAGTAAAACTCTATGTGGTTTAGCAACACGATTTTTAACAATGAATAAATTATGTAGTTGTTGATGTTCTGCATCTGGGAAATTAATTAATTTTGATAACGCAGGATATGCTACTTTTGTGCCGTTCCATACTAAAAAGTATGTGGGCCAGTGGTATACATTATCAAAGAAATTTAATCTAATTGCTATAGTCATGACTGAATTAATTGTAACTGGTCGAACTGGCAGATTGCCGGACTCTACTAATAACCTATTTCTTTCTGCATTATCCTTTTTAGATTTTAACTCCAGTCTTGTTATATCGCTTTCTACAAATTCTTCTGAGTTTGGTTTATAATTACCTAGAATTATATCTACACGATTACTATACCTTTCATTATGATCTTGAACTCGCATAGTTAGTTCTTCTATTTCTCGGTTTATAGCCTCTCCGCCAATTCCAAACTCGGTTAAACTACTTTCCTTACTGCAATCCACAATAAAATGTGTGTTTTTAGCGTTCAAACATCGATCATAAAGATCTTGCATATTTAATTCGTCGTCCCAGACATCTAATATTTTTAGATCCATTGTCATACTGTGTGTTAATCTCCTGTAGATAAATACTGTTTTAATATTTATCAAAGGATATTTACATTGAGCTTTAAAACTGTAAGAGAATTCGAAACTAACATAGCACATTTCTATGATGCACCTTATGCTGTAGCAGTGGATTGCTGCACCCATGCTGTAGAGCTTTGTTTACGATATACTAAGCCTCAACACAGCATAGGCATACCAACAAACACATATATTAGCATTCCGTTTGTGTGTGAAAAACTAGGGCTAGATTGGCACTGGATTGATCACGAATGGGAAGGTTACTATCACATACAAGGCACTGATATTGTCGATGCGGCTGTACACTTTGAGCGTAACAGTTACATTCCGTTAAGTTTTATGTGTTTAAGTTTTCAGTTTAAGAAGCCTCTAAGTTTAGGTAGAGGTGGAGCAATATTATGTCACTACGAAAGTGATTATATTGCATTAAAGAAGATGGCATACGACGGACGAATAGATGACGAGCCATGGGGCAATCAATCAATAGACACTATAGGGTATCATTATTACATGACACCTGAAACTGCACAAATGGGATTAGATAAATTGCCAGTTGTTGCAGAACAAGAATGGCGTAAGTGGAGTTTCAAAGATTATCCATATCTTCCTGATATGCCTGTGTTTACTAAGAATTTATAAATCTAAATAATTTTTCAGCATGTAGCCTATGCGGCTCTTCGTTATGGTGCCAATACTTTGCTTTAGGATTTTCATATCCTGCATTTCTATAATGCCAAAAGAAAGCGGCATCGTTGTCTAGCATATCCATATACTTGCTTTGATTAACTTGTCCTATATAGAAGTCTAAATGTTTGTTTTCAGGTGAGAACATTTTCATTGTGTTAGTCATTACATAATCAACATTTTTACTCTCACAGAAATATTGCATTTGTAGCACTGTGTTAATACATTCTAACTCACACATAAACTCGTGTCTTGCTTGATACTCGTGCCAATAAGGTATTACTCCTCTTTCGTAATCGTTGCCACCAGCCCATCCTGCATTAATTTGTAAGAAGTGCTCATTTATTTCTGTGTAGTAATCAGTGTGAGTATTTGCAGGACCGTATCCAATTGCATGTGGATTAGGAAAATCAATTCTTATGTTTTCAGTCCAGCCTATTAATACCATAACATCCATTGTGTCTGCATTGTACTCTGTATCAAACCAATTTAGCACACTACGAGCAATAGCACGGTTACTCATTGCTACCATTGCAATGTTTATAGGTCTTCTATCTAGCATACCTGCTAATACGCCACCGTAACTGTTTTTACGATTATACTCGCTGTCCTGACTGCCGTCAATTTCACTACCACCGGTATGACTACATCCTGCTATTAATAGTATTCTATTTTTCATTGTTAAAGTTCTTGTCGGCCCATTCTGATTGCCACGATACATGTGTAAAATTATTATCTGATTTTGACATGGCACCTGTTTGAGTATTGTCTACTGCTACTTGAAAATTCCAATTAAGCACTGCTTCCATTTCCTTGTGCATTTTAAATAGGACTTTATACGATAAGCCATCAATCCAATCAATAATTTCTACAATCTTTTTAAATCGCAGTACATGATTTTCTTCTTCATCGTAACTTTCGTCCCACCATTTATCAAATGTTTTATAGCCGTCTGCTTTCATAGCCTTCAGTGTATACGGTGGGGCAAGTAGTATAAAGGGTGTTTTGTATATAATAGACTGTATAACTTTTTCACTGTAGTTACCTGTAGGTTGAGCAAATCTACTTTCAGCATGTACACTAACAAATGTTTCTCTATACAAATATTCTAGTTGGTGTGTTTTTTCATTGTATGCTACAGGATTCATTCCATTGTTAATTTGTTCATCTTCGGTGTACAATGGATAGTTATGTGCGGCATGTTCTCTAACAAAGGTTGCTTGTGATGCTGGCATATCTAATGTGATTGGTGCGGCTCTATTCATAGCAAGAGCTGCATTTTGATATCTATCAAAAAAACCTGGGAAGAATTTTTCCATTTCTTTCTTATTTGCCCACGGTGATTGTTCACACATATTAGGAGAAATTGCAAAGTACCAAGATAAGTATGCATCTGATTCAAACATTACTGCTGCAATTAAATATCTTGCTGTAGTGTATCTCCACAAAGGAGCCACAAACTTTTTTGTAATTGTTGTTTTAGGTCTTTGATTCATTCCACTATAAACTTTTAAAAACTTCAAGAACAAGTCTTCGTATACAATATTCATATGTTCTTTATATAGTGGATAATACTTGGCTGCATCATAATCACATGTTGCTACAGTAACATTAGTTAATGCATTCCTTCTTACATATTGCCAAATGCTATCAAATTCTTTTGATCTAAATTTTCTAGTGTTGCCGTCGTTGTAGAATTCACTGTAAAAGCCAAAGTTAAAGTTGTGGAATAATTCGTCAGCATATTGATCATCGACCATATGCGAACATATTGGCTCTGTTAAAAATATCTTAAGTCCATATTTATTTAAGTGTTTTCTAATTTCCACACTGTGATTTGTTCTGTCTAATGCTAACATAGGACCATTAGAATAATATATCATTGCAGCTTGATTTTCATTATCTAAATTAAGTGTGCCTAAATTATCGTAATCTTTAAAGGCTTCGGCTTGGCCCGGGTCTGACATTGTTGACGGTATTGTATCACATTCCTCAGGAAAATTATGTGTATACAATGCCACATTGGTTAGTTCCATGTCAGGATTTGTCTCTCTACTTCTTGTTGCCTTATCCGCCATTTGCTAATGTTCCTGTTATCTGTAATGCGTATCTATCTGTTGTTCCAATGTTTGCACTTGCATGGTCAATATCTGCTTGCCATAGTACATAGTCTCCGGCTTTCCAATTAGTTAGTGCTTTATGACCTGCTTCTAAATATTGCCCTGGTGCCCAATCTTCTAAAAATAATAATGCTCTGTATACATCATTCCTATCTACTTCAAACACCTTGCAATATGTTTCAAAATGATCTATATGATTAGGCATGATGTCTAATGTTTGCATTTTGTAAAACACAAACCCTGTATTTGTTAATCCAATCTGTTCTGCAACTGTGTCAGTCCAGTCTGGCATTGGATTTCTACTGTCGTACATTCCACCACTAAAACTTTCATGGTAGTATCCTAGCGAACGCCAGTTCTTCATTTCCTCTTCTTTGAGAGGCTGTTTTGTATACGGGTAGTCATAGAATTCGTTATTCCATATTACATCTACTTTACCGTATGTTATATTATCCACGTTCTAAGTCCAATGTTACGCAGTGGAAGCCACCGCCGAGTGTGCGTTGATGTCTAATAGGTAGCATAGCACTTTCAATGCCATGTTTCTCTAGCTCTTTTGCTAACGGTACTTGATGTTCTTCTAATACTGCAAGGTTAGGGTTTACACTTAGCATGTTCATATTGATCCACACACTAGCATTGTTATAATGACTGTGGTAGCCAATGTCTACTGGTTCAGGACACATAATATAATCCCAACTTCTAAACGGCTCAGGTAATACATTTATATCTTTTATTCTACTAGGGTTAAGTAGCATTAAACCCTCTCTTAGAAACGCTACAGTGCTGTCTATGTGCATGTAACTGTACACACCCTCTAATGTGTGTACTTTAGCAGTATCGCCTAGTAGATCCTGTAACAGCATTGCTCCTTGCTTATTACCACTATTGCTTACTAGATATAATATATCCTCGTTAGCACGAATAGTATTTGCGGCATCAAACAATGGAGTTAGTTCGTTAAGTGCAAGTGTATCAGGATCGCCACAGCAATCTAAATTGTAATTGTAATCATTCCTGTCAGCAGCTAATACAACCATAGGATCATTAAAAGCATGATCTATGTTTCTCCAATTAGTTGCTCTAGGGCGTATAGGATTAGGTGTTGCTAATGCTAATTCGTTGTGTACAAATCCAATATCTCTTGGACAGTAATCGTAGTATTGTGTTTTTTCTACAGGCTCTGGGCGTATTACTTCTGCACCCTCGCCTTCTAAAAATTTACTTAGAGTATCTAAGTCTTCGTTTGCTTCATCTATAACTTGCTGTGGATAATCGCCGCTTGTGATTGTGCTTTCGTCTTGTACATCTGCATAGTTAACTGTGCGTACACTTATATCAATAGGAGGTACGGTAGCACCTGTTGCACTGCCTACTATTACTTTTTTAAGAGAGTCCCACTCGTTAGTTGCATACTTACTCGTCATTGTTCCCACTTGCACTGGTAAAGGGCATATTAGCCATATCGCCAACAAGTTTTACAACTTGCTCTTGATTTGTTTTTAAGTCTTCAACAGATTGAGCGTCAGTAGAGGCACGGTATGCTTCTAGGTCATTTAAGTGTTCGTTGTCATTGTTCACACCTGGTGAAATCTCTGATGCAACTTCTGTGTTATGTGAGTCACGATCCCATTTGCCTGTTCCGATGTACTCGTAGTCAAATGTAAAGTCTATATTTTCGTTTAAGAATTTTTCTTCTTCAAGTAAGTCATTAAAGTCTATGTCTCCACGACCTTCAACCTTATCCCAACTTGGCTTTGCTAATGCTCTTGCTCTTAGTGCAGGGTTACTTTGCATACGGCTATAGTCTTGTGCAAAGAACGGACCTTTTCTGCCTACAGGAGGAAGTTCTCTGTTATCGTATGGATTTTCTATTTGCTTGTAGTCGTATGTAAATTTGGCTGTCCAATCACCTGATGCACTAATTCTAAATTTGTATACTGCTGTAAACATACCTGGACCAAACTGTGAGCCAAACTCTTTTAAATCAATTTCAGGATTAAAATGTATTTCTGCTGTATAACCACCTCTGGTTCTCCACAGCATTCTCAAGAAGGGCCATATCTCATTTACTAGGTTATCAGCAAACGGTGAAATGTCTGGCTTAATAATATCGTAATCAAAGTTCTCATATTCAATTTCGTGTTGAGCTCCGCCATCATCTAACTGTATATTATAATGTTCTCTAACAAGATTTCTTCTAACTGGATATCCATATGGTACATCTGTGCAATTTGCAATAAGATCTAAGTACATATGGAAGAACTTAACACGATGCATAACATGTGTTCCTGCAATAGTAAAGTCATTTGCAATCCAGTGATTCATATACTTGTGATATGAAACATTATACTTATGAGGATTCTGTCCTACAATGGTTTCAGGTCCTACTGCCATTCCAACACCAGCACCAACATTGTTGATATTCATATTTCTGTTACGCCATAAGAACTGCATACTTTGTGCAAAGTCGTCATGCTTCTCAGTTGGGAAGCCTACGATCCAGTTAGTGGCAGCCATTACCCCATACTTCTTGCCCCACTTAAAGTTGTCTTCCATTTCTTTAATGGTAACACCTTTAGCCATATCATCAAGTACTCGTTGACTACCTGATTCAATACCGTAGTTAAACATAATACAGCCACCTTCGCCGGAGATGTCTCTGAAAAAGTCTTCATCCATTCTACCATCGCAACGTGCATAACCTGTCCAACGCATTGGAATTTTCTTTGCTCTTAATGCAAGTGCAAACGCTCTTAGTTCGTTAGGTACTCCATTAACAAGACTGTCAATGAACCACATAATGTCTGCACCTTTCTCATAGTACAAGTATTCTGCTTCTGTGATAACATCAACTGCTTGACGCTGTCTGTATTTCCAAAAGTGTGTTTCCTCACAGAAAGTACACTTAGCAGTACACCCACGAGAGAACTCTGAAGTTACTCCGTTGGGTACTTTGTATTCGTTAAAATCTAAACCTGTATAATCCGGCATAGGCATACCATTAATGTTTATGCGTTCAGTATTAGATTGTTTTAAAACTTGAACTTCGTCATGTGTTATACCTTCTTCAAGCTCTTTTAAAATTTGTAGTATTGCATGTTCGCCTTCGCCTGTTACAATATAGTCATATAAGCCTTTACCATTAAACCAATCTTTGTGTACATTACTGCCACCAACCATTTGCTTAATGTGTGGAGCTCGTCTACGCAATTCTGCAGACATCCAATTAGTAGGCTCTTCGGAAATATAATACTGACTAAATCCTACGATTGTAGGGTTGGCTTCTATAATTTGTTCAATGCCTTGTATAAGCAATGGCTCTAGTAACGGATGAATATCTGTTAAGTAAGTATCACCTAACCAGTGCCAACTAGCACTAGGATCCCATAATTGAAATGGAATTCTATTATTAGGTTGCCAATCATTTCTAAATAAGTTATATGCTTTAACATTAAGATCAATAATAGTAGTTTCGTATCCGGTACTCTTTAATACACCACTAAGTCTTGCTAAGTTAAAAGGCGGAAACTCTGGTGCCCACTCAGGACACATAACTAGCATCACAGTTGACTCTCTGGTTTTATAATCTGAGTATACTGTTGTCATATTCTTCTGCTGAACTTTCTTTGCAAAAGGAGCAATAACTTCCATCATGGTTTGATGCCTAGCATCTTCAATACTAAGATCAGGCTTGGCATATGAGTTTGCTGACTCACCGGCGCCATCTGCCTTTTTAGTTGCCAGATTGTTTAGATTAAAATCTATTACTGGTTTCTTGGATTCTTCAGACATTTACATTCCTTTATTATGCAGCTATTTACCGCAATTTACTAGTACAGATCGCCGTTCTTGAATATTGCAGAATAGTTCAAATTTGCTGTAACTAAACTTTTAGCTCTGCACAATGTATCAAAATTGTGCTGTAGAGTAGGAATCATTTCGCATATCATACGCTGCCAGTCCTCATCTGAAAGTGCTGTTAATCTTTTTACTTCTTCCAATACCATATCCATGCGTTTATCATCGTCTGGCTCATTGTCGTAACTTTCATCTATCCATTGATCAAATGTTTTGTAGCCAAATCTTTTTAAATATTCTAATGTTTTGTCTACTCCAACAACAACAAAAGGATGTTTACATGCTAATGGCTTATATATTTTTTCACTTAGAAACACACTATCAGTTGGCTGAATGTCTAGTAAGTTTTTATGAGGGTAGTCAACTTTATAAAACAATGTTTCATTTACAAGACTAAAATATGATTCATTAAAATGTTCTATGTCGTCTCGTTGTAGATCTGCAGGATTCCATCGTTCTTCAGTTTTATTTAAGTTGTAATCAAGTTCTGGAAAGATATTTTTATAAAAATATTTAAATACTGATTGCCAATTTGCAGCCATTTTCCCTACATTGGCTCCTTCTGTCCAGCCTGGATTATTTAAATGATTATCTACATTATAGAAACTTACAAATCCTTGATCTATTATTTGTGCTTTGTGTAATTCGGTTACAACTTTTATTCTGTGCAATCTAGGCATGCGATTATAACACAAATATTTCTTTTGTCTTTTATTAGTATTAATAGGTCTATCCATTTCGATGTAATGTTCTATTAACCCATTATCAAACATCATGTCTTTTGATACTGCTTCAAATCTAGCCGCAGGTACCATAATTAATTCTTCTTCAATGCCAAAGTGCTTACACCATTGGGAATATGCTTCAACACCATTTAATGCACCAGTTAAAAATAAGAATCTACCTTTAGGTAATATGTGTCTTAAACGTTTAATAATACTATGACAACTATATATTCGTGTCCAGTAAAGTGCTTCATCTTTATCATCGAATGCAATATGTGTTGCACCGTTATATATTTTTTGCTTAATGCTTTCAACTGACTCTATAATTGTAAGTTGGTCTATTGCATGTTGTGTTATTGGACCTGCATAAACTGCTCTTAGTTGTCCTGATTGCTCATAAGGTGCTAGTTCAGAAAAACTTGTCTTTAAAATATTACCCCATGCGCCGGCAGAGTTGCCTTCTTTGTTTTCCATATCATCGATATAGTAGTCTGCATTTGTCCTATGGTTAAGTTCTTGTTTTTCTTCGTTCCAAATCCATTTGTCACTTGTTGTTAAATGATTAGATAATCTATCTGATTCATCATCAAGTATAACCATTGTTTTATTGTGTTGACATGGAAAGAACTGTCCTTTTAGTTTAACTAGAACTTGTACATCATAATTAAAGTAGTTATCAATTTGGCCGTTGCCATCGTGTGCTACAACATCTAACCCAATAGCAGTAAGAGATTCTTTAAGTTTATCTATTTCGTCCCACTCATTATTATTAATATGAGTTATTATCTCTACCTGTGTTCCTAGGCGTTTTATTTGTTCTGCTAAAGTGTTCATACAAAATTATACCATTTGTGTAAGTATTGTAGATCAGCTTCATGCTTAATTGATGCTGTTTGTTCATCACAACTATTTGCCCACTGTTCTGTTTCATCTGATAAATTAAAACCCACTTTATTTAAGTAGTTAAAGTATGTTGCTGTTTTAGGATGATAGTCTACCCTTTCATTTCCTTCATGGTCGTTAAATGTAAAAGTTTGTCCCCACTGACCGCCACATCCTACTTCTAGCAAACCAGGTAATATAAATGTATCTAGGTCTTTATAAAATACTTGCAATGCTGTCCAATCTCTTTCTGCACTAGGATGTTGACTTAATCCATAGTAATCTTGTTGATTAGGATCTACACCCCATAGCATAACAGTATCAAAAGATTGTGGCTTTACCATATTTGTTGCAGTATCAATAATAGCATAATCTCTTGTAGCAAAACCAACAGTGTCATCTAAATGCTCAAACACAATTTCCATTGGAATATCACCTTGCGAAAATATGTTACCTGGTGTTTTCCATTCGCCTCGTTTAAAAGAATCTTGTCTGTACATAGTTGTCCACATAATAGTAACTAGGTCGTCTTCGCCTATGTTATAATATCGAATTGCTTGACTTAGTTTAGCAAGTATGTAACTATTACCTGCGCCTGGTTTAGCAGTGTTTATATAACCTGCATCAGGCATTTCGTGTGCAATTATATCAGCCCATGTAGGCCAATAGTAGTTAGTAAAACTGCAACCAAATGTAAAATGTCTTTTATATTTTTTTAAATCTATGTTATTAATATTTTCTGTGTTGTATATCATAAGTGTTTGTATATAAATTGTTTTTTGTTAGTTAATACTTTAAAGTTGTGTTCTGTTATAACTCTACAGTATGCTAGGTAATCTTCTAATGCTTCACCTTCTAGTTTGCATAATCTGTTTACTTCTTTGAGTATAGCAATTAGTCTAATGTAGTTATCTTCGATACTATCATAACTTTCATCTATAACTGGTGAGAATGTTTTATATCCTAGTCCTTTTAAGTATTTTAATGTGTCTGGTGTTGCTATTAGTACAAAAGGATGTTTAAATAAAATTGCCTTAAATATTTTTTCGCTTAGGAATACACTGTCTTCCCAATCCCTATAATCCTTAAAAAATATAGTCTCTGATACAAGACTAAAATAAGTGTTTGAATATAAGTCTGCTAAGTCAGGCGTTGTTTCTAATTTTGCTTGGTTTATACTTAAATCAGGCTTGTCTAATGTTAGTTCGCCTATACTTTCTATCTTTGCTCTATTTGCATTAAACACACGATGCATACCATTGTGAAATAGCCCTGCTTCGTTTATAATATGATCTAGTTCTGTTTCCCATCCTCTATTATCATCTGCTCTACCTAAACTTACATAGCCTTTATCTAATAAATCTGCACACTGTAATAATGCTGTCATCATAGGTCGCTGTGTTCTCCAGCGTCTGTTAAAGTTTAAATACTTTTTAGGATACTCTTTGCTTTCAAGTGTAACAGGCATTTGATCTTCGCCTACGCCATGTACTATTGAGCCGTCATAATCAGACTGTGATGCAAATTCAAATTCAAGCATACTGTGAAATTGAAATGGTTCTTTATTTCTTTCTTTACAATAAACTTCAATCTGATCTTGAATGTCTAAAGCACCTGAATATAATATTACTTTCCTTGCTGGTATGCCATGCCTTTCAATTACAAACTTATATATTTCAGGTACAATATGATTGAAGCCTTCGTGGAAGTTTTCAAGTATTAGATAACATTCATCTTTAGGATCTCTGATGCGTTGCATTGTTGCTAAGCCAATATCAAGATCTAATGTTGCATAGTGTAATGAAATAACTGTTTTAAACTCTACAAGATAATAATCGATTGGGTCGTTTTCCCAGTCTCTAATACGAGTCATCATAGACCCTTGGCGAAGTTCTTTTATAAACTCCTCATTGCGACTACCTTGTGTATCGTAGTACCAGTAGCCTTGACGCCCGTTAATTAATGGCATCTGATTTGTTGCCCCAATCAGCGTCTGTCTTGTCAAATCCCTCGCCGGCAATCTCTACTTCTTTTTCTGATTCTTGTGCGGCTTCTCTGTTTTCAATAGTTTTTTCATCTAGATCGCTTAGTATTCTTTTAGGGATAATAATATCTGTACCACAATGACAATGCATCTTGTTACAAATAACAGTTCTAGGCTCTACATAACGAATGTCTTTCATAATGTGTCCTACTTCCCCACTTACACCACAACTTGCTAAAGTAATTTGTCCTGTTGGACTAATAAAGATACTGTCACCTATACGGCATTCCCAACCTTCGAAAAAGTTTTGTCTGCGTACAATAATATCATTACTGTTACATGGTTCCGATGAACCGTCTGCATACTTGTTAAAACTTTGTGCTTTACTTTCTTTGTATGGCTTAGGAATTGTAAACTCCATTTCGCAACTGTGAGATTCGATAAACTTTGTTTTTTCTTCGTCTTCGTATTCCCATGGGCCTGCGTTAACAGTCATTTCGTCGTATAACGGTGTCCACTCAATAAAGTAATTAGGCATTGCTTTTTTAAGCTCTTCGCCATACTCTACTACTTCCCAAAATCTGTCATCATGTAATAACAGTTTAGTACTTAGGTAGTTTACTTTATCACATAAGAACATATTCTTTTCTTTGTAACTAGCCTTGTCAGCAAACTCTACATGGAAACTTGCAACAATGTCATCAAACAAGTGTACATGTTTCTGCCACCATGCTAGTGGCCTACTTAGGTTTGTGTTTACAGCAATAGTTGACTCAGGCAACTTAGCTCTTAAATATTCTACAATCGGAATAAAGTGTTTCCATGCAGTTGGTTCTCCTCCACTGAAGAAAAACTTATAATGCTTGTAACCTTCTTTTTGATAATTCTCAATTATTGTATCTAAGTTGTCTAGGTAAATTTGTAGTTCACCCTCGTTGCGAAAGTCACCTAACCAGTTGCCAGGATTACAATAACTGCAACTATAGTTACAGAAGTTGTTTACCTGCCAGGTAATACTGAGATATTTCTCAGGTGCTTCAACAGCAATTAATTTTGTTCTATCCATTGTCTAACCTCTAATAATCTTGGCGAGATCTCTGCTAGTTCTTCGCCTCGCATTCTATCCATAACATCATTTTCTTTAAAAAATTCTTCTAACTTGTCTCTATTTTCTTCACCATTACGCAGTGTCATCATGATCATTTTAAATGTATCATTCATTTCGGTGTCTTCTGGCCTAGGAAACTTTTCGTAGTATAATCTAAACTCACGCATTAAATCAAGTCTGAACTTCTCAGGTAGTATAGAGATGTTTGCCCAGTCTGGTGCAGTAAGCATATTTAGCCTCGGAGGGTTAGTTATGCTTGTAAACCCGTTCTCAAACATCCAATCGAACATTTCACTGTAATGCCAAATGTTCCACAGACTAATTGTAGGTGTTAATCCTAATCTAATCTGCGGTGCTTGTTCTCTAATAGCAAACATATTTTTCTTAATACGTTCCCACTTAAATCCTTTACGAATTATATCTCCTGCTTCTCCTACTGCATCAATACTTGCCCACATTTCAATGTCTGGAAAATGTTTCCACAGTTCGAATAAGTCTCGTTCCCCTTTAACTTTATCTTGGTATTTGATTTTACTCATGTTAGTTGTATAATTCAATCTAACTTTATCAGCCATACCATTTTCAATCCAGTAGTCTAAACATTCATAATGCTCAGGGTGTACTAAAATCTCGCCACCTGCAAAGTAAACTTCTTGTACATCATTTAAGTGTGGTTTCAGTGCTTCCATAAAAGAACCATCTGCATTTACACTTAGTAATGTATCTCTACCTTTGCGGTTAATCCATACGCCTTCATCTACTAGTTTTAATTTCTCATCGCCCCATAAGTTAGAGCAACCTGGTCCACAACTACGACATTTAAAATTACAAAGATTACTGAATCGTATATCCATGTATTTCATTTTAAAGTCTTTTATGCCACCATCCTCTTCTGTATCAAGTAGCATTGTAATATTTTCTCTAGTGTTCTCAGGCTTTTTGTTTGTAAACTGTTGTGTGTTTTGACTAATACGCAAACTCCATGTACCTACTTTCTCTAGGTCATAGCATCGTTGACAACGAGCATCCGGCTCATCTGCTAACATCTTCTTACGCATTTCTTTGTATTCGTCACTGTTCATTACATCAATAATAGTATCACCTGCTTGGTATTCAGCAACTGGTTCAGCACTATCAGCAATACAGCAAGGCATGATTCTATCATCAGGCCAGGCATGCATATGAATCCACGGTAAGACACAAAAGTGCTTACTATCTTCTACAGCCTTAATTAAATTAGGCTCTTCAGCTATGTTATAGTCTGACATTTACTCCATATCCTGTAATGGTTTTAGTTCTGGAAAGGCATCAAAGAAGTCCTCTCCGCGTAGTTTATTTAACCGATAAGTCATATGGAAGAAGTCTTTTTTGACCTCTTCCCAAGTATCATTTTGATCAGCAAAGCCGACACCGCTTTTAATCAATCCGTCTATTGCTCTTTCGCCTTGATACATACCCATAAGTTTTGCTTTTGCAGTCTCTTTCATGCTCTTAGGCAATGCTTGGGCACAATAGTGCTTAGGATTTGCCGCTAAGTATAAACTGTTAAAAAAGTCTTTGTCGTAATCTAAAAGTCCTACGCCACTCATATATTCAAAGAACTCATACAATGTATAATAATTCATTATACTTAATACAGTATTCATTTGAAAACTAATATGTTCTGTAGCTCTAAACTTTTTAAGGTTTGCTTCTACTCTGCCCCAATCCGTACCATGTCGCATACATTCTGCTCTTTGTCCAAAGTGATCAATACTGCAGCTTACTTCAACCTTATCAAAGTGCTTCCACAGTGCAAAGATGTCTTTGTCCTTGTACGACACTGTACTGGCATTTGTGTTATAACGTAACACCGTGTCCGTTTTGCCCTTTCGGATTAACTCCTCTAGTATAACATAATGCTCTGGAGTAATCAACGGTTCTCCTCCAGCAAAGTATGCAATATCAATATGATCAACCTGATCTAATATCTCTTCTAATACTCCGCCTTCTTCATTGTCAACATGAATAATAACCGGACCGTCTGGCTTCCATGACTTTTTATCTTCTAGTGCCCATTGGCTACTAAATTCACTACCACAACTACGACACTTAAAGTTACAGATGTTACTAAAGCGGATATCGAAATATCTCATCTTCATTTCATCTACATGTCCATCTTCGTGTGTCATTGCTAAACTTTCATCAAAGTACTTTCCAAAGTGTTCGATGCTGTATCGTCTGAAACTGTGTGGTCCAGCTTCTTCGTGTGCATAACAAAAATCACATATTTTGTGATGCTTTTCGTTTAGCATATCTATACGCAAGTTCTTCATAAACTCGCCATTAAATGCTTCGGTAAGTGAGACATCTGCTGTATTGGCTATAGGCATCGTATAGTCGTTACTACAGCACGGAAATATGTTACCTAAGGGCGTTGCATTCAAATGCGTCCACGGGTACATACAGAAGGTCTCAGACTTGTTTAACAAGAAGTCTTTATCGAGGTCTTTAAGTTTTAAATATTCTGATGTCATCGTTTTAAATTCTCAAGAGCTGGATTCATTAAATTTGCAAGTTCAGGGAATACATCTGTAAATATTTCGCCTCTTCGTTTGTCAATTTTTGCTGTTTCATTTTTAAATCTATCACCAACCTGATCCCATGTTCCTTTAGATTTTGCTAGTGTGTGCAATGACTCGAGTCCATTCATAAGTACATGTACCTGAGCTGACATAATGTTTTCTGATTGAGTTTTTATTAAGTCTATTAACTTTGTTGTATAGGCTGTTTGCTGTTCATAAATTTCTTGTTTAAGTTCTGCTGGCATTGCTTGGAAAGAAAACTCTTCAGGTCCATAAACAGGATTAAGTTGCCATACTCCGTTATTTGGGTTGACCCATGGTGCTATGTCGTTATCAATTAAATAATCAAAAAAGTCTGTAAGTGATGCATAGTTAAATATACTAACAGAAGTTGTTATACTTAATTCTACAACATCTGATTCAAGTAATGTTTTATAGTTTTTTATTACTTCGTCCCATTTAGTACCACTTCTAATATATTCTGCTTTAGCACCAAAGTGATCTAAACTACCGTACACTTGTACTCTATTATCAAACTTACTCCATAAGTCCATTAAGTCCCAATCTTTAAACTTTAACTTACTGAGGTTAGTGTTATAACTAAGTAATATATCTGTACGACCTTGACGAATCATTTCTTCAAGTAATAGATAATGGTCTTCGGTTATAAGAGGTTCACCGCCTGCAAAGTATGCTCGTTGTAAGTTAGGTATTTGATCGTATAATTCTTTTTGTATCTTAGGATGGTCTACTTCATTTTTAAGCTCATTCCCCATTACACCTGCTTTGGCATCTTCTATTTCCCACAAACTACTATAACCACTGCCGCATGTACGACACTTCATATTACATAAATTACTAAAACGCATATCTAAGTAACGCATTTTAAAATTATTTAAAGTGCCATCTTCGTTTGTGTCGCTGAGTGCTTCAGGTATATACTTGTCATATTCACGCAACGAAGTCTTTCTAAAACTTTCTAATGTACTTTGTTCTTGGTGGTAACAAGTATTACATGCAGAAGGCTGTTCGCCATTGAGCATCTGTAGACGAATCTTGTTCATTGCAGGACTATTAATCCAATCATCAATGCCGTCTTCTTGCTTACCTTTAATGTCTAAAGAATCTGATGGGTTAGTAATACAGCAAGGTTGTATATGATTATCTGGAGACAAATGTATGTGCATCCAAGGAAAAGCACAAAGAGATTGTTTCTTCGCTTTGTTTAAATCTATGTTTTGTAAATTAATTTTCTTCATGGGTTGCCTTACATAGGTTCCAAAAATCTTCCATTTCTGGGAATGTATCTAAAAATTTAACATTACGCCTTTTATCATATTCAGTAAACCAGTTATAGAAATCTATGCGGCCTTCTTTAATTTTTTCATCGTCATACTGTGTACTTTCAAAATAATCTCTTACTCTACGAAAACGCTCATACTCTAATTCGCTAAACTTAGTTCTATCGTCTTCGACAACATTATCTCTGATAAAGTCAAGTATCTTATCAAAGTATGGTAAGAATTCTTCCTTAGGAAGTATGTGCATATCATACTGAATTGGCTCTTTTAGATATGGTGTATCAAATCTAATCTTACGCACATCTTCAGTTGTACCTAAGTTGTTAGGAATAATATCTTCGTATTTTGCTCTCCACTCTAAAATCTTTTCTAAGAAAGATTGGAATGAAGTAACACTAAGGATATTAAATGTTACCATGTGTGTTATATGACTTTGTACTCCACGCAAGTAAATGTCTTGGTTCTTTTCCCAAGTCTCTATATCAAGTCCTGTGCGTAAATACTCTGCACGTTTACCCCATGTATCCATACTACTAAACATTTTAAATGCTTTGATTGAATTATTATCTCTCATCTTAGTAACATAGTCAACAAGTTTTTCCATACGCCTCGGAGTATAGCCCATGTTTGTATTAATGTTTATTTCAATTTGAGGACGAGGATGTTCAATTAACTCATCAAATGTTTTCCATGTAGTTTTGTGTAGCAGTGGTTCGCCTCCAGTAATACGCAAGATGTTTAATGTCTTACTTACTTCGGGCCACCATTTGTTCCAAGCCTCAATATAAGGATTGTCTTCTTCTCCATTTACTGTAAACCAGTCAATATCATTTCTATGATTCTTAACTGTAGTATACGGTCCATGCTTTTTAATTTCGTTCATGTATAGACTACTGTGCATTGGATGACAGTATCCACACTTAAAGTTACATTCGTTACTGAATGCAATCTCAATGTATTCTGGGTTAACTTTAAAGTCTGGTGGTTGATTTAAAATTTCATCAACACGCTCTTCTTTGTATATACTTGCATTTCGTTGGTGCCTATCACTGATGTGATCTCCGCCCATGTTTTCTACATTCCAACAATATGTACAGCCTTCTGGTTGCTCACCATTAAACATTTGAATTCGTTCATCAATTTTTTGTGGAGTGTTATGTAGAACACTTGGATCGTATTTTAAATCTTGTAGAGGAATGTCATGAGGCTTAGGGTGATAACAACTATGTGTTTGTCCCCTATGCATGTAAATAGTTGTGTGATGCCATTTAGCAAGACAAAAGGTAGGGCTGACCTCTTCTGTCATTAACAAATCTATTGTTTTTATTCTTTCTAGTCTTTCGCTCATGAGCTTCCTATTAAAAGTGGGTGTTGCCACCCACTTTATCTTTATTTACTGTTACGAGTATTGCCGTAATGTATTACAGTACATCCTGGTACATCAGGTAATGTACGCCATGGATCTAGTATAATACTATTTTCTGCAAACTGTAACTCGGACCCATTACCTGTTGCTACAGTT
>WLWF01000801.1_pt1 | contig 28976 bp, 25 predicted proteins | sample 6718331 | NCBI WGS metagenome assembly WLWF01 (sample SAMN12718692, study PRJNA515312) | sponge metagenome | isolation source: marine sponge | host: Mycale hentscheli | place: New Zealand: South Island, Marlborough, Capsize Point | collected 2003-05-01
CTTTAACACCCATTCTGATAGGGAATCATGCTGAACAAGGAGATCAACTGGCAATGAGCCTCGTCATGGAAACGGCTGATTGGCTTGCTATCGGGATTGTGACACTCATGCATACTATTGATCCATCAGCTATCATCCTAGGAGGAGCAATGACGTTCGGCAGGGATGAACACCCCGTTGGACGAGCATTTCTTGATCGTATCGACACGTGTGTCCGCCGCCATACATTTCCAACACTCGCAAAGCAGACAGCTCTTCGATTCGCTACGCTTGGTGGTAATGCAGGCTCTATTGGTGCAGCCGGCCTCGGTCGACTCATGTGGAAACAACAGAACTCTCAAACACACGCCTAGACGCCCTCATCATCTCACGGAAAGATTTCCTGAATGCCGTTCGACTGCAAGCATATTCGCAACTTTTCAATCGTTGCTCACATCGATCACGGCAAAAGTACGCTGGCCGACCGATTACTGGAAAACACTGGCACAGTTGAAAAACGTCAGCTGAAGACACAAATGCTCGATGACATGGAGCTTGAGCGGCAGCGAGGCATCACCATCAAAGCTCGAGCTGTTCGTATGGAATACCGTCACAATGGGGAGTTATACGAACTCAACCTGATTGATACGCCAGGCCACGTCGACTTTCACTACGAGGTCTCCCGCTCTCTCGCCTGCTGTGAGGGAGCTGTTTTGCTCGTGGACGCATTCCAAGGTGTTGAAGCTCAAACAGTAGCCAACGCCTATGCCGCCATCAATGAAGATCTCGAAATTGTTCCTGTCATTAATAAGGTTGATCTTGTTCATGCACGAGTTGATGAAGTGCTATTTGAGATGGAACAGTCTCTCGCCATTGAGTCCGATGAAGTCATTCGTGCAAGTGCAAAAACTGGTATTGGTATCAACGACTTGTTAGCTGCCATCATTGATCGGATACCACCGCCGCAGGGTGATCCTGACAAAGTATTACAAGCACTGATTTTTGATAGCCACTATGACAGCTATCGCGGTGTTATTACCTATGTGCGAATCATCGATGGTACGGTGACCAAGGGCCAAAAGATTCGCTTTCTGAAAACCGGTGTCACCCATGAAGTCCTTGATCTTGGACAGTTTGTACCGCAGCGTCGATCATGCGACCAACTTACTGCCGGCCAAGTGGGGTATCTGGTCTGTAATATCAAAGATGTTGAGCATGTGCATATTGGCGACACACTGACAGTCCCAGGCAAGGATGGAGCCACTGCCGTTGCTGGCTACAAACCGCCACAACGAATGGTTTACTGTGGCCTCTATCCATCTGAAGGCGAGAACTTTGAGGAGTTGCGAGAGTCTCTTGAACGGCTGGCAATCAATGATCCTTCATTTGAGTTTCAGCCTGAGAGCAGCGAGGCACTTGGCTTTGGTTTTCGCTGTGGTTTCCTTGGCCTTCTGCATATGGAAATCATTCAGCAGCGACTCGAGCAGGAAGCAGACCTCGACCTCGTTCAGACTGCACCCAACGTGACGTATCAGCTTCTTTTAAAAAATGGTGAGACACTGGAAATAAGAAATCCTCAAGATGTTCCTGATACGGGGCAAATTGAAGAGTTTCGCCAGCCGATTGTTCGGTGCAATTTTCTTGTCCCGGTAGAATTTATTGGTCCCGTCATGCAGTTGTGCAGTGATCGGCGTGGAGTATTCTTGAAAACTGAATACCTTTCGCCAACACGAGCCATGCTTTCATTTGATCTTCCTCTTGGTGAAGTGATCTACGATCTCCATGACAAAATTAAGAGCGTGACCCGTGGATACGGCACACTCGACTATGAACTACAGGGATACTTTCCTGCTGATCTTGCCAGACTCGATATTCTTGTTGGTGGCAAAAAGGTTGACGCTCTTTCGATCATCTGTGACCGCAGAGATGCTGACCGGCGAGGGCGAGCCATTGTCAAGAAACTGCGTGGTGAGATTGATCGTCACATGTTTGAGGTCGCCTTGCAGGCTGCAATTGGCACCAAGATAATTGCACGAGAAACAATTTCTGCACTACGCAAAAATGTTACGGCAAAGTGTTATGGCGGTGACATCTCTCGAAAGAAAAAGCTCTGGGCAAAACAAAAAGAGGGCAAGAAGCGGATGAAGAGTATCGGCTCAGTCGATATTCCTCAGAAGGCCTTTATGGCGGTTCTTGAAACCGGTGCCGAGCGGCAGTGACATCGAGGCGTCTCACTTCTATCTATCTTTCGAGACATGCCGTCGCTGGCAGATATCTTGAAGAACCCCTCTTCTGCTCTCATGGTTGCCACACATTCCTACAGTGGCTTACCGCTTTCGTTCTCAAATATCGGCTTACCGCCAACGACGGAACGGCTCATATATTCGCAATGTTAACAACAGTTCACTGGCTGCATAATTTGTGGCGTATGAGAACGGTCCGGATGGGGCAGATCCAGTAGCTGTCATGTCGCCAAGTGAAAAGAATCGGTACCCAAGATCAACAGCAAAGTGATTTGAGACATTATAAATAAGTCCACCACCAGCTTGCCAAGCAAAATTCGAAACATTGTCGTTACTTGTAAATGTTGGCGGTAATCCTGCAAAACCACTATTAATCACAGATCGATACCCACCGGCACCAATGCCACCACCAGCGTACAGATTGAAGTCTCCAACGACTTCATAGTCCCGCCATACATTCACCATCGTCGACCAACCATCACGGGCAGCAGTTGTGGCACTGGTTCCACCACTAACCAAAGTAGAAGAGATTTGGTCGCGTCCACGGCCTTCAAATTCGAAACGCCATGCACCATTGTCACGGAGAGATCGCATGCCCACAGTGCCACCACCTGTAAAGAGAGATTGGTTTGGTACCGTGGTTGGCTGACCCGGTTCTTTGGTAAGTGTTCCAAAGTCTGCACCAACAATGCCGCCAAGATAGAATTGGCGACAGTTCTCGCCAGTATCGCAGCATGAAAGAAATGAGTCGCATTCATTCGCTGCTCGTACAGAATCGATGGCAGTGGATCCGAGCAGGTACAGCATACAAAAAGTGATCGTCCAGCATTGCTTGAACAACTGGTTACGTCCGAAAAAGTTGGATCGTATAGTATTTAAATGCACGTATCTCATGGTATCCCTACTCCACAAATGAACACTTGCAATCGTATAAACAAGAACAATTGCCTTAATTCGGAGTATCGACACAAACGGAAGCTGGAAGAGCCTTAAGAAATTGACCTCTTAAACTCCAGCTATTCGGAAAAGTCTTAGAAACATCCGTCACGTCTACAAATGGGATGTTCAGCGGCTTAAAACTGCCATTGTCAGCCGTGGAGAATCAGAACGACTGATTTGAGGCGTTTCTCAGTTCCTCGAGGGCATGATCAATCGATTGAAGTAAAGGTCACGCACCTTGCCTATTTCCACTTTGACAATGTTTTTCGATCGCCGACTGCTCGAGATTTTCTATGCAATCGCAAAGGCTTTCAGTGAAAACGTAGGAAGCTACCCAATCCGCATACTTTTCCATCCTGCAGCATTGGCAGCAGCGATATCCAGCCGAGGATCATCTCCGACAAGAAGAAGTTGATCAGGCTCTTTCTGCAGTCGTGACTCCACTGCCTGAAAGAACTGTGGGGCCGGTTTCCTCCAACCAAGTTCGGATGATGCAAAAATTTTCTCAATACGAATAAGAGGTTCGATATGTTTTGCAAGAGGAAGCAATCGTTCATCAAAATTACTGGCTACTGCCACATCAATTCTAGACTCACGAACAGTCTCAAGAAGACGACAGCCCTGCTCAACCGGTCGCCACGAAGACGGCTTACCAAAATGAATCCACAAGTCTTCAAAAATTTTGTCTGCAGCCGGTGAGTCTTCAAAGACATCACAGACTATCTGCTGCCACCGTTCGTACTCCCGGCTTCTACTTGTTGAAAAGGCCGGTGTATTCTGAGCATCCAGAGATTCTTGCTTCTCCCATGCGACAGAAAATCGCTTGGATATTTCACTTGACGAGAGAGTCACTCCAAACTTCTCAGAAGAGTTTTTGTATGCCTCTGAAACTGATGGTGCTGGTTCCAAAAGTGTCCCCACAACGTCGAATACAACAGTGTCGACACCGGTAACAAGATCATGTGGGAGACTGGGGGGGATTGCGACTGTCATGTTGAACTCCGACGATTTCGAACTTCCTCAACAATAGACGCCGTGCTTTCACCCGGGTATGGGAAAACCTTTTTGGCTCATGAAATGCGGGCAGAAACTTCAACTGTCATGCACGAAAGCTGTTTATCGTCGTGCAATCAGACCGAGGTCGAGCCCAAAGACAAAGAGCATAAGTGAGAGCAAGAGAACTAATCCAATGTACGACAAAGCCGCCACAACGTTTTCACTTGGCGGCTTGCCGCGAACAAGTTCATACATCAGAAAGACCATATGCCCACCATCAAGAACTGGTATGGGCAAGAAATTGATCACGGCAAGATTTGCACTCAACATCGTCAGGAATAGTAATAATCGCCCGAGGCCTTCCTCGGCAGACTTTCCAGCCTGTTTCGCAATTTCAATCGGCCCACCAAGAAGGCGAGGGCTAATCTGATTACTCGTAATCTTTTGCAAGAATCGATAGACCATCGACAGATCTTCACCCGTTTTGGAAAGACCTTGTGTCAACGCAGCACCGATGGAACGTGCTTTGACAAGACGGTACACCGGGCGGAATACCAAGCCGCGATCAACAGTAAAATCAATGGTTGAATCAATTGGATTCAGTTCAACATCTCTGGCGAGTCCATCTGATGATTTCACTGTTAATTGCAGACGAGTATCTTGCGGTGACTGCTGAACCATCGCCATGACAAATGGCCAGCTCTGTGATTCTTCTGATAGTTCAACTCCCGGGTCATCCTCATCAATAGATTCATCTTTTTTTGCAAATCGTGCTCGAGTCACAAACTCACCATCTTTGATGCCTGCCCGAGCAGCTGGAGAGCCAGGCACGACCTTTGCAATCTCCGACCCGATATTAAAGGCAATACCAAGGCTTGAAACAGCCACTGGACTTTGGGGCCATCGTGCCTGCTCAATCCATGTCACGTCTCGTGGCGTGACTTCGATTGTTTCAGTAACAAGTTCACCAGAAGCATTATGAACAGCATCGCTACGAAGAACGCCCAACAAGACGACCTCACCGGATCGCTTCCTGAGCCGGTCATCGATCGTCAAAGGATTACCCAATGATTCGCCATCAATAGAAACAATTCTGTCTCCTGCTTTCAGCTTGGCTGCAGATGCCGGAGAATCCGCTTGGACACTCGCAATCGATCCTGCCACCATCACCAAACCAGTTTCACGTCGAGGCTGAGCAGGGACTGAAATAGTTAGATTCTTATCTTGACGCTGCACCGAAATTGAAACGGGAGTCTCTGCCTTATCAGCAAGAGATGCAATCAGCTCGGCATAGCTTGAGATAGATTTACCATCAACTGCCGTGATGGTGTCTCCTGGTTCAAAAGCAGGATTCGCTCGTGAAGCAGCACCAGGAAGCCCGGGTTCCAAGCTTTCGGGTAACGTTACTGAAAATGGACTTGTCACACCGACTGTCGGAATTCCCAGGTCTGTATCTGGGTGCAGCGTCAGTGTCCGCTCACTCCCATCAGCGGGTCGACGTACTGTGAAATCTATTCCTTTTGCCGGATCACCCAGCGTCACACCTTTCTGCAGATCGGTAAAAACTGGTTCGGTTTTTGATCCTATGGCAACAATCTCATCACCAGTACGTAATCCAGCTCGCCACGCTGCACCACCAGGCCGAACACTCGAGACTTCACAAGTCAGTTCTTGTACACCAAGGCCAAATGCCCACGCTGCAAGTAAGACGGCAAAGATCACATTCATGATTACGCCAGCCGAAATGATTGCCATTCGTTCAGGTACCGACTGGGCAGGATAACTGCGTGGGTCCCACGCAGGGTGTGGATCAGAAGTTGGCTCTGGTGGCAAATCACCTGACTCAATAATATCTTTCGCCCGCTGGGCTTCGCGAGCTGCGGCCGCAGGATTGTCATCCTGCCCAAGCATCTTGACGTATCCACCAAGAGGCAGAATACCGATTCCATACTCAGTCTCACCCCATGTAAACTTGCCAAGATTCCAGCCGTTAATATCAAAGCCAATATAAAACTTCTCGCACTTGACCCCACAGGCTTTCGCAACAAGAAAATGTCCGAGTTCATGGACAAAAATGACAAAGCCAAGACCAATTGCAACCTGCAAAATCACAAGCCAGCTTGCTGGCTGAAGAATCCACATTCCTATCATCCCACCAGGTGAAATGACAGCACTCGGCGACATCAACACATCCACGTTTGGACTTCCTTTCTGGCCCAGGCATCAAGCCTGAGTATGTCTTCGAGTGTCGGGTCACCAATAAATGGATGTTCCGACACTGCTCGCTCACACAATTCAGCAATCTGTGGAAACTTCACCACTCCGTTGAGGAAAGCTTGGACTGCCTCCTCGTTTACAGCATTCAATACCACACCAGCAGTACCACCTCGAGCCGCAACATCATAGCCGAGACGAACTGCTGGAAAACGTTCGAGGTCGGGGGGGATCAATTCTAGTTGCTGTGCAACACCAAAATCGAACCGCCGAGCCGGACCATCGTACCTTTCTGGATACGCAAGTGCATACTGGATTGGAAGTTTCATGTCTGGTGGTCCAATCTGGGCAATGACCGAACCGTCAACAAATTCAACAAAAGAATGAATAATTGACTGTGGATGGACAACGACACCCAGCTGGTCCGCCCGGAGATCGAAGAGCCAGCGGGCCTCAATCAATTCAAGTGCCTTGTTCATCATCGTTGCCGAATCAATGGTAATCTTCGGCCCCATTGACCAGGTTGGGTGCTTAAGCGCTTGCTCTGGCGTTACCTCAGATATCTGTTCTTTGGTATGAGTTCGGAAAGGCCCGCCACTGGCAGTCAGTACGACTCGTTGCAATTCATGACGACGTCCACTCCGCAACGCCTGATGGATTGCAGAATGCTCACTATCGATCGGCACAATCGTCGCACCAGAACGTGCTGCCAACTGTGTTACTAAAGGCCCTGCTGTCACCAGCGTTTCTTTATTGGCAAGCGCTACCGTCTTCCCAGCAGCGAGTGCTGACCAGGTACTGCGCAAACCGGCAGCCCCGACAATAGCTGAAACAACACGGTCAACTTCTGGAGCAGCGAGTAGTTCTTCAAGACGCTCTGGACCAATGACAAGTTCTGTTCCTTTTGGGAAAGCACCCGGTCCAAGTGATTCTGCAGCAGTCGAATCGGTCACTACGACCCAGCGAGGCCGACATGCTTGAGCCTGTTCAACCAGAACATCAATGCTACGGTGACCACACAACAGATGCGCCTTGAAACGACCTTCCGAGGCAGCGATGACTTCAAGAGTATTCTTACCGATACTTCCGGTTGAACCCAGAACCGCAACACGAAGAGGAACGGCATCTGAGGACATTTGAAGATCAATCGATTGCTCACGCACGACTTCCGCACCCGAAACGGCCATTGAAGTGGCAGAAGCCACAGTGCGGTCGGGTAACATCATGGACGGGTCAATCTGGGAAACTATAGAAAACATGTCAAAATACGCGGAAATCTAGTTTACGCGCTCCGGTCGCCGGATGCCATGCACGTCATTTGTCGCAGGCTTCTTTCGAGCCTACGATAGAGGGATTGCGGTGCTGCCTCTCAAAATAAAGAAACGATTGCGACATTTCGTCTATGAATCAAAAAAATAATGAAAAAGATCCTGGACGGCGTTCTGGTGATCGGAAGCAGGCTTTCGGTGGCTCAAATCTCATCTGGTCCCTGATTGCCGTGGCAGTCGCTGGTCTTTTTGCAGCCAGCCTCTTCAGCACTGGCCAGGAAGTTCAATTGAGCTACACCGACCTCGAGCGGCTTATTCGAGCTGCGGGTGAAGAAGAAGATCAGTCGGGCTCACCACGATTCGTAGAGGTTATTACAGGCGAAACAGCAAAAGGGTCTCCACTGGTTTCACGATTCTGCTCTATCGATGATGTGGTTATCGGTGCATTTGAGGTGACTGGAACACTGCGAAAGGTTCCTTTACCCGGAGGCAATGGACGAGGTGGTCTGCGACCTATTGATGATGGCCGATTGACTGCTAGTGGTAACGCACAAGGTGAACAGCTGCGATTTCGGACTGCCAAACTCCCAAGTGAGAACTCTGAGGGACAGCTGTCGAAGATACTCGATCTCAATAAAGTTGATTATCGGTATGAAGATCCACCAAGTCCTTGGCGAAACTGGATGCCAATGTTGGTGTTGACCGGATTACTGGCGTTGGGATTCTTTCTCATGGTGCGTCGCCTTGGTGGAGCCGGCAGCCCAATGGCATTTGGTCGCAGCCGAGGAAAAATGTATGCCCAAGAAGATCTCGGGATCAGTTTCGATGATGTCGCCGGGATAGACGAAGCCGTTGATGAACTTCGCGAAGTGGTTGAATTTCTTCGGAGCCCTGAAAAATATCAGGTTCTTGGTGGCCATATTCCGAAGGGTGTTTTGTTAGTAGGACCTCCTGGGACAGGAAAGACTCTTCTCGCAAAAGCGATTGCGGGTGAAGCCGGTGTGCCCTTCTTTGGACTTTCCGGGAGTGACTTTGTTGAAATGTTTGTTGGTGTCGGAGCTGCCCGTGTCCGTGACATGTTTCAACAGGCCGCGCAAAAGAGCCCATGCATCATTTTCATTGATGAGCTTGATGCTTTAGGAAAAACCCGAGGCTCAAGTGTGGTTGGCGGTCATGATGAGAGAGAGCAGACGCTCAATGCGTTGCTTGTTGAAATGGATGGGTTTGGCAGCAACTCCGGCGTCATTGTGATGGCAGCTACAAACCGACCGGAAACACTTGATCCGGCACTCCTCCGACCAGGAAGGTTTGATCGACATGTTCTCGTCGACCGACCTGATGTCCGTGGACGTGAGGCTATTCTCAAGGTGCATGTCCTCAATGTGAAGCTTGATCCTAAAGTGAATATTGAGCAGGTGGCACGAATTACCTCAGGTTTTTGTGGTGCAGACCTCGCCAACCTTGTGAATGAGGCCGCTTTGTTGGCCGCTCGCAACAACAAGAAGTCTGTGGGCATGGTGGAGTTCAACGAGGCTGTCGAACGTGGCACTGCAGGCCTTGAAAAAAAGAAGCGAGTGATCCACGAAGATGAAAAGAAACGAGTGGCGTATCACGAAGCAGCACATGCCTTAGTTGCATATTCTCTTCCGAATACTGACCCGATACATAAGGTGTCAATTATACCCCGAGGCCTCGCCGCTTTAGGCTACACCATGCAGCGGCCAGAAGATGATCGGTACCTCCTCACACAAAGTGAACTTGAAAGCAGAATTCATGTGCTCCTCGCTGGCACGATTGCAGAAGAAATGGTTTATGACGACATCTCAACAGGAGCCCAGAATGACTTGGAGCGAGCGAGTGAAATTGCGCGTTCAATGGTAATGGACTACGGCATGAGTCAACTCGGCAGAGTAAACTATCGTGAAAGCCAGCGGTCACCATTTCTTACTGGTGGAGGCGCCGACTTTGGCGCAACCCGCAGCCATAGTGAGGAGACAGCTCGCGAAATCGATGAGGAGGTTCGCCGGATAATCGATACGTCGATTGTTCAGGTTCGTCAGATTCTCCAAACCCGTCGTACATCACTTGAATCAATTACGAGTCGCTTGATCGAAGCTGAAGTAATTGATGGCAGTGACCTCCAAGATATTATTGAAACAACGAATGGGAAACCGCAACTCGTACCAGGCACAACAGCTGAACGCCGCGCTGGTGCAACACAAACACCATCTGACAGAGAGAACGAACCGCCGGCTGATGCTGCAAATCAGTAGTCTTGCTCCCTGAATTATCATCACAGTCGTTCTAGGTTGCCCAAGGCGAGTGGCTTCTCTAGCCAGGTTCCCGAGTGGGTCGATGATTCTACAGAGGCGATAGCGAGGGGCTCATCGCGCAGGAGTAAGATTCCGGTTTCAGGCACCATCATGTGGAAAAGTATATTTCTGGCGATTGGTATATTCGCTACGCTGCTAGGCATTGAACTGCTGTTCATCGATTCTGCCGTTGTTGTACCACTAGCAGGTGGCTTGGGGCGTACGATCACAGCACCTGAATGGGCGCCGTGGCTACTCATCTCTGGTGGAGCCATCACAATTTTAAATTTGTGTACACTTCCCAGTGGTTTGATTAAGGAATAAGACCGCTGTCTGGCTTTCCAAACAGGCTTCACGCAATGCCCCTGAATGTCTCTCGTGTACAATGATTCGTACCAAAAAGCATCCGGACCGAGACACTATTCTCTTCGATGGTGAGTGTCGCTTCTGTCAACGGCAAATTGCAATTCTGCGCCGGCTCGATTTACGACAACGGTTCATTTACAAGTCTCTCCACGAGCCGAGTGTAGCCGCTGATTTCCCCGAACTTTCAATTGAACAACTCCAAGAACAGATGTTCGTAATCGACACACATGGAAATGCTCGCGGTGGTGCAACTGCTGTTCGCTATCTATCTCGTAAACTGCCACTCCTCTGGCCACTCGCTCTTCTTCTACACATTCCAGGCTCACTGCCACTCTGGAATTGGCTGTATGCATATGTTGCAAAACGAAGGCTTTGGATCGCTGGGCGATGTGATACGACAAGCTGCCAAATACATCAGAAGTAGTCGGCTTTACTCTTTGTTCTGGACGCCAAAAAACATGAGGTGCTGCCATGGCAACTCATCGAATTCACGTTCGAGAACAAAACCATTTGGCTCAAGTTCTTTTTTGACTTGTGACTTTGTCATCTTGTGGAGCGGCTTGATTGGTACCGTAGCGTCTTCCCCACGAAACTCGGCTAAAACAATTTGGCCACCATCTGAAAGGCTCTCTCGGATACGATTGAGCATTTTTTCAGGATGGGAGAACTCGTGGTAGACATCAACACAAAATACGAGATCGACGTCTCCCTTGGGCAACCGAGGGTCAATAAATGTCCCCAGAATTGGTTTAATGTTAAAGAGCTTTTCCTGTCGTGCTCGTGTGACGAGAAGTCGAAGCATTTGAGGCTGGATATCAACAGCGTACACTGTTCCTTCGGGGCCAACACGTCTGGCTAGTTCAAGTGTATAAAATCCATTTCCACACCCAAGATCACAGATGGTTTGACCTGGCTGGATTTGAAGTGCTTCAAGAAGTAGTCGACAATCTTCTTCGCGTTGGCGGCTTTCCCGAACAAGCCATGGGGCTCCCGTATAATGCATCGTTTGAGCGATCTCTCGACCCATGTATCGTGTTCGAGGCGGTGGAATTTCAACAGAACGATCAATCCTGAGATCAATAGTCAGTGGGCGTCCCGACGGACGTTCTGATTTTTTTGAAGGGGATACATCATCCGCAGACTGTGATAGTGCACAAAGACAGACTGCACAAATGACTGTTTGAAAAGCTATTCGCACATGAAAGGCCAGTGAATGAGACATCTGCAAAGTCTACAGGCAATAGAGTGAAAAGCGATACAGTCAGGCAACGCGATAGCGGGGTTTTTCCAACAATGGTACTCCAGCAACGTCGTAACAACTCACAATTGAAATACCACAACGACTCGCATACGCGGTGATCTGCTCCCGATCGACAAGGATTGTCTTACCGGCCTCGATCACAAGCACCTTTCCTCCTGACGCTCGAATTGATTGGAGTGTCCCGATACCAATCGTCGGCATGTCAAATCGTTCATCTTGCTGAGGCTTTGCAACCTTCACTACGGTCATGCCACCAGAACGGCAAAGCCGACCTGCCCGCCGAATGCACTCATCAGTGCCCTCGATAGCTTCCAGTGCCATTGGAGCCTGGTTCTTTACAACTACTGTCTGGCCGATATCAAGACGTCCAAGTTCTTTCGCAAGCCGCCATCCAAAAACCACATCAGCCATCCGACGTTTTGAGAGTGGCTTGCCCGCTAGCACACCTTCAGTTGCCAAAAGTTCAGGAGCAAAATCTGTTGCTGGACAAATACGAATTTCTGACTTCTCAAAGGCTACGGCAATTGCTCCAAGAAGCGCATCGTCACGGTTGTCTTTGCTTCGAGTTACGAAATGCGGCCAGAATGTCTTGAGCCCTTTCCAGTCGGGAAGATGTCGAATCCATCCGAATCGACGAAACAGTTGCTTCTTGTGAATTTTTCCTGCCATCGTCGCACGACGCACGCCATTCTGATGAAAGAAGTCGATGGCTTTTCCAATTTCAGCAACACCTACTTCTCCGTAGACATCCGCTATGTCTTCGAGTGATTCTTCTGCGTGATACCGGATTGTTAAAATCGCAACTCGGCCACCACGTCGCTGAATCGCTTCAGCAGTAGCAATTGGAAACCGTCCCCAGCCAGCAAGAATACCGACCAGTTCTCCGTCGAGTGATGGCAGTTTGTTCACGTCCTCGGACAAGGCTTTCATTGTGCTATCAACTACTCTTTATCTAGCGATTTCAAACCGCGCATTGAGGACACTTGTTCCTCTCCAATTGACCCTAAGCCGCTTTCGAGGAAGACTCTTCTGTTGCCAATTGAGACGTCTGTTCCAATTCTTCAACCCGTTTCAGCAGGCGCTTCACTTGCTTTCTCATCTCGGGAAGCTTCGACATTGAAGCAAGTTGCAGCTTGCGTTGTCTCAGATCAATAGCCGGTTCACCAAGTACCGTTTGCTTTGGTGGAACATCATTGGAGACGCCTGATCGTGCACCAAGTACTGCGCCATCACCAATGTGAATATGATCACGCAGACCACATTGACCTGCCATGATTACCCATTCACCAGTCGTCGTACTTCCTGCCACACCCACTTGGGAACAGATCATATTATGACGACCTATTCGGCAGTTATGAGCAATCATGACCAGATTGTCTATCTTGGTGCCGCTGCCAATTACTGTTGGCCCGTATGTTCCACGATCAATAGTTGTTCCAGCACCAACTTCAACATGATCGCCTAATTCAACCCAGCCAAGTTGAGCGGAAAGCTCTAGACCGTTTGCATCTGGCTTATACCCAAATCCAAATGCTCCCAAAACGGCATTGGCGTGAATAATACAGTCTCGACCAACAAGGGTATCCTCATAAAGAACTGCATTTGCAAAGACCGTTGTTCCGGTACCAATTCGGCAGCCCGCACCAATTCGAGCTCCTGCATGAATAACAACTCCTTCGGCAAGTTCAACATCTTGACCTATGAGAGCCAAAGGATGGACTTCAACATCACCAGCAAGTCGGGCCGAGGAATCTATGACTGCTTGAGGACTCACACCTTGACGGTGTCGAGTGCGTGGAGGGCGAAAATGTTGAATAATTGTTGCAAAAGCTTTATGAACATCTTCAACCTCAATGATTGGTCGATCCTGCATCCCAGTACCTACCGGAACAACAGCAGCCGCTGCTAGGCTTTTGGCCAAACTTGGCAACCGCTCAGCAGAGTCAATGAGTGTTATGGCGTCTGTGGTTGCCGTCTCCAAAGTCGATGCTGCTACTATGTGCTCTTGAAAGTCAAGCGCATCGGGTATGACAAGCTGACCTTCGACCAGCTTTGCAAGCTTAGAAAGAGACTCAGACATCAAACAACCTCCCTGACCAAACCCAAAACAAAAGAACCACCAAGCGGCTGTGGATTGGGAGATTAGGAGTCCTGCTGGGGGGACGCAAGGTCGGCCAAATCTGGCTTATATGCCATCCAGAATTGCCACAACATGCCCACAGAGAGAGCCATTCTGAATGACCAGAGGATAGTTCGTATCCAGTTTGAATTGACGAGAAAACGGAGAGTTTGAGCATCCCAGCCGGTTGAAAGCTGCAGATGACAAGGCACTTGAAGAAAAAATGTGCTTGCCCAAATGCCCAAAAGAGCCGTCATGCCAACGATAGGGAAAAGTGGATGCACACCCCGCGGCCGATGCACAAGTAACCAAACAGCAACAATACCTTCAATCAGCATGGGAGGAATAACCACCGGCCCAGTGCGGTCACGGTGGGCCACCTCCCACCTGCCGAACTCATCGTGAGGCCACCCTTCCATTAAAGGATAATGCACAACCTGAACAAACCAGATGAGTCCAGCCATGAAACTGGTTGCAAGCACCTGAAGGAGGAGAGCTCGAGCACCCGGAACGAAACTTTTCATCATGTTCCTATCGGAGCAAGCACTTCAACGGCATTTCCAGCAGGGTCAGCAACGTAGCAACTCCGCGTGCCATCTCGATGTACTTTCAGTTGGCCGAAGGCTTCCGCCTGGGGATGGATAAAACCAATATGTGGTGGGTGCTGATCTGGAATCACTAGTGCCAGCCGGGTGTTTCCAAATTCAAGGAGTGCCCAGGTCTCATCCTGATATTCAATATCGCAGCGAAAGTGTTTCGTATACCAGTCAACTGCCTTTGCGACATTACTGACGGCAATCGCAACATGATGAATCACATCGAGTGGCGAATGAGGATCTACAGTAGGTAATTCATTTGATTCTAAAGGAGTAGCCATTTGATTTCTTTGAGCACAGGGTATGTCTGAAACACCCATATTGTACATGTGACCGAAAGATTCGGAGGAATAAGCAGAGCGTATGCCGAGTTAGTTCTTGGCCTTTAGATCAGCAAGGCCCCCATCGACTCCCAGAATCTGACCTGTTACCCAAGAATTTTTTGGATCAAGGAACCAGCAAACAGCACTCGAAACATCTTCTGGTTCACCAATCCGCCCGAGGGGATGCATTGAGACGGAAGCTTTTTCGGCCAGCTCACTTGATAAGAGACCTGCAGCCAGGGGCGTTCGAACAAGACCAGGCGCCACACAATTAAACCGTATCTTGGCACGTGCATAAGTCGCAGCTGCTGAACGCGTAAGCCCTATGACACCGGCTTTCGCTGCTGCAACTGCCTCGTGATTCGCAAGACCGATCCTACCAGCAGCACTCGACAGCAGAACAACTGATCCGCCTGAACTTCGTAGAAGTCGCCCAGCAGTGCGAACGCAGTGAAACGCGGTTGTTAAATTTGCCGCGATTGTTGCATGCCATTCATCTGAACTCGTAAGGTGTCCTGGTTTCAGAAGAATTGATCCGACGCAATTAACGATACCCGTTAAACCCTGCAGATTCTCCACGGCCTTGTCACCGCATGCGTCAACTGATGCTGCGTCTGTTGCTTCGAGAGTATCCCAATCACAGTTCAACTCCGAGCCACGTTCCTGCAGACTTTGAGAATTACGACCCGCGAGGAAAACCTTCCCTCCGGAATCCACAACTTCTCTTGCCACTGCTGAGCCGATGCCACCGGCACCAATGATTAAAACTTTCTGCACGTGATGTACTCCAACAAGGGTTTATTTCAGTTGAAGACTTCAGTTTACAGCCAGTCGCCGATAGTTCGTTCAAGATTTTCTTCTTCCGCCATGGTTCGTAACTTTGCGATCGCCCGAGTTTGTATTTGGCGGATTCTTTCTTTGCAGACTCCCATTTCTGTCCCGAGTTGCCGAAAAGTTTTCGGCTTATCACCATCGAAACCAAATCGAGCCAGCACAATTTGCTGCTCCCGGGTCTCGAGGGAGTGCAGAAACTTCGAGAAGAGTGTTTTGAGATAACGGACTTGATCAGGAGAACATGATTCGTGATCCGAAACTTCCTCAGCTCGATCCTTCACCGGCTCATCATCAGAGGCAAAACGATTGCGGTACTGGCGGCTTTTATGAGAAATTCGGAAAAAGTGTCTCTGGATAGCGTAGGTCGCATATGTACTGAATCGATTACCCAACGCGAAGTTAAACTTTTCAACGGAACGCATCAAGGCAACATTTCCTTCGCTGATAAGCTCATCGAAAGAGTGGCTTGGCTCATTAAATTTTTTAGCAATTGAGACAACCAGGCGAAGGTTGGACGTGATAAGAATTGCTTTCACAGTCTCTGCCTCTGCAAGAATTCCCTCGATTTGCTTCATCTGCTTCATTGTTGCTCGTTTTGGATCAAGACGACTCCGCTTTTGAAGTGCCTGAAACTTCAACCAATTCATTCTGCGAAAATAGAATTGCTCTTCATCCTTCGACAGTAGCCGCGTTTGGTACAAGCTGGCCAAATATGGTGAAAGAGAACGACCCGACGCTGCCTTCTTATCCGAGGAGAAGCCTTCTAATGGAATCTTCGCATCTGCTGGTGGTGAGTTGGCGAGAAGATCTGCGTCTTTTTCAAGGAAGACGTCCCCTCCGATATATTCAATGTCTCTATCAAAAAGAGCAATCCTTTTCTTCGAAAGAATTGTTTTTCTTCTTTTCTCAGATGGTGAGAGACCCAGGATCTTCTTTGGCTCACTCGGACTCGAGGCAATTCTCGAATTTCTCTGAGATAGTTTTTGTGACTTTGGGATTTGGCGGTTTGGATCGGCGAGGGCAATCACGATGAGTTCCTTTCTCACGAGTCCCAGAAGGGACTGTCGGCATTACGAAACCTGCTATCGTTTAAAACCGTACAATCCACGAATTACTAACTGATATTTTGGGAAATGCGTAAAAAAGCATTAATTTGTTAGAAAACGCTTCTCTCAACCACTTTTAATCGACGTTTTCCCTCTTCTGAAGGTCACCACACCATGTGTCGAAATCTTGCTCTTGTTCTGGGTGATCAGCTCGATCAATCAAGCGCTGTCTTTGATGGCTTCGATACAGATCAAGACGTCATTTGGATGGCGGAAGTGGCTGAAGAGTCGACACATGTCTGGACACACAAAGCTCGGATCGTCCTTTTTCTCTCCGCAATGAGGCATTTCCGGGATCACTTGATAAATGATGGATTCACGGTTGACTACCAGGAAATAAGTGAAAAGAAGAAACCCCAGGAACCGATGTCCCTTGCTGCGGCACTCAAAGCAAGCCTGAGTCGATTCAAAAAAAAGGGCTCGAAACCAGAACGCCTCATTTGTGTCGAGCCAGGTGAGTGGCGAGTTCGAGCGGCATTAGAAGAGGCTGCAAAAAATGCAGGCATCCCATTGGAAGTACGTCCTGATCGTCACTTCTTTACCACAGTTGATGATTTCTCTGAACATGCGGCAGGGCGAAAACAGCTACGGCTTGAATTTTTCTATCGTCCACTGCGTGAACGCTTTAACGTTTTAATGGATGATGGTGAACCAGTAGGCGGACAGTGGAATTATGACGCAGAGAATCGTGGAAGTTTTGGGAAATCTGGACCAGAAAAACTAAGACCACCAAAACGATTCAAGCCAGATGCGTTAACACGTACTGTTATTGATCTTGTATCAAAGCGATTTCAGAAACATCCCGGTTCACTTGAACAATTTGATTGGCCTGTCACAAAAAAAGACGCGCGTGCCGCACTTCGAGATTTTATTACCTATCGCTTGTCACATTTTGGAATCTATCAAGATGCAATATGGACGGGTGAACCATACCTCTATCACTCACGTCTCTCGGTCGCTCTGAACCTGAAACTTCTTGACCCCCGTGATGTTATTGCTGCTGCTGAAAATGCATACCGAGAAGGGTCTGCTCCTTTAGCAGCCACTGAGGGATTCATCCGACAGATTCTCGGCTGGCGAGAATATGTTCGTGGTATCTATTGGCGATTTATGCCGGAATATGCACAACGAAATACACTCGGAGCAGATCAGCCATTGCCAGGCTTTTATTGGACCGGTGAGACAGACATGAATTGCTTGAAAGATGCACTTGGACAGACGCTCGAATACGGATACGCACATCACATTCAACGTCTCATGGTCACCGGTCTATTTGCGATGATGTATGGAGTCAAGCCAGAAGACATCCATAAATGGTATCTCGCAGTCTATGTTGATGCGGTCGAGTGGGTGGAGCTACCAAACACAATCGGCATGAGTCAGTTTGCCGACGGTGGTGTTATGGCATCAAAGCCTTACTGTGCAACGGGGGCTTACATTGATCGGATGAGTAATGCATGTAAGACATGTCGGTACAAACCAAAAGTGGCCCATGGCCCTGACGCCTGTCCCTTTACGACACTTTACTGGGATTTTCTTGCCCGCCATGAGAAGCTCTTGAAAAAGAATCCTCGCATGTCAATGCAGTTGCGGAATCTTGGACGCAAGGACACAAGTGATCTCAAAAAGATTCGGCGTCAGGCGGAAAAGTTGAGAACTTCCTGAGTCGGATTTATCCCGCTGGATTTATAAGCCAGTCTTGTCTGACTCTGTTACTTCCCAAACCATTTGCCTGTCTACGGCATAGGCTTGGAGATGCTGCCGAAGATCTCGTGTTCTGCCACGCGTGTATTGAAACGTCGCCACTCCATCATGAATCGTACTGACTAATGTATCTTGCCCTGATCCTGCCCACTGAAAAAGAAGAACTCTGTGCGTCTCAAAACTCATTTGTTTTTCAATATTTTCTGCTTGTTGCAGACCCAGAAGTCCCACAACCTCCTTCTTAGAGTCTGCTGAATGTGGCACGAGCACATTCCCACGTCTTTTTATAGCGGGTGGACCTTTCACTACGAGAGGCTGGACCAGCTTGTCTCCAGATGCAAGAACCAGCAAGGAAAGCAGCACACCAAAGACAATCACTCCATTCTGGATTCCCATCGTATTATTCTCCAAAGTCTCTTTTTTGTCTGACGATTCCCACCACACAAGCACCACTTGATACCACATGGATGCTTTGGCGCGTCTATCTATGCCCTTTCAAGAACAATGCGATAGTGAAAGTCACTGTCCCGCTCTCGGAGGACTTCTGCAATCATCAATTTTTGTTCTGCATCTGCTTTACGCTGAAGTAGACGATCTGTTTCGTTGAGCGGGTGACCAGGGAAATACATCTGTGTTATGAGTTCAACAAAGCCTCGTTTCATCACCTTGAAATGGATATGAGGTGGGCGTTCCCAGCCAGGTCCGGCAGGATAGCTACCCGGCATGACCGTGTGGAAACGAAAACCACCTGCCATGCCACTTGGCACAATAGCCCACCCTTGAAAATCCTGATCACGTGGAGCAGGGTTTGGATCATGGGGGTGGTTGTAACGACCTTCGGCATTTGCCTGCCAGATTTCAACTGTTGCATCTTCCACTGGACTCCCTGCAGAATCATAAATCTCTCCCGTAATCCATATATCTTTTCCTTTCGCAGGACCTGCACGTCCCGTGACGTGCGTCAGATCAAAATCTTTGTCTTTTTGTGGCATAACCGGATAAAAAGGCCCTTCAATTTCATGAGGAGTCGTTCGATCCTCTGCCACTGCATGAGATGGATACAACCAACTGGCAAATCCGCCAAAAAAACCACTGGCTATGAATTGGCGTCTCTTATGATTATCCATATGGTCACTTCCTCCCTGAGTTGTCGTGTAGAACTGTGACGGAATATCAACCTTCTACCCAGGCTGTGGATTTTCTTTTATATATGTTTGCGCCCGTAATACATCCGGCGCGTGAGCTAATAACACGTCAGCAGAAATGACTTCTTTTGCATAAAGGTCGATAAAAGACTGGGTAAGAGTCACCATACCTTCTCGCCGCTGGGTTTGCATGATTGAGTCCAATTGAAAACTTTTATGTTCACGAATGAGATTACGAGCAGCATTATTCAATCGCAGTATTTCAAATGCTGCAACACTGCCTTCACTTTTTTTACCAACAAGAGACTGCGCGATAAAGCTATTTGAGACATTCGCTATTTGCGAACGAACTTGATCCTGCTCATCTTCTGGAAACGTGGAAATAATTCGCTCTGGAATATCTGCGACACTCGCGGAATGAACCGTTGCGAACACGAGATGCCCAGTTTCGGCAGCCTGCATGGCCGCCTGGATCGTTTCTGTGTCTCGCATTTCACCAACAAGAATTACATCGGGGTCTTGCCGTAGTGCCGTCCGCAAGCCATCTGAGAATGAATCGAAATGAGCATTTTTTTCACGATGCGTGAAGACTGAGTGGTGTGGTGTGTGGACAAACTCAATCGGATCTTCGAGTGTCAGAATATGCTTTTGTTGATTCTGATTAATGTAATCAATCATTGCAGCAATGGTTGTCGACTTCCCGCTACCAGTCACACCTGAAACGATAACCATACCAGTGTTTTCGAGAGATATTTTTTCGAAAATCTCAGGCATTCCAAATCCTTTGACTGTTGGAATATCCTCAGGAACAATTCGGCAAACCACCTTAAAGCCCTCAAGGCACTTTGCAAAACTTGCCCGAAGACGGCAGGCTTTTTTGGTCCCCGTTCCTTTTACCTGATAGCCACGATCAACAGCCCCATGCTCATCAAGTTGCCTCGAAGAGCGATCATCGAGAAGGAGACTCTTCAGATCTTCGATCTGCTGGGATGAAACCTTTGGCAAGTTAATCTGTCGGATAGCACCATCAATTCGAAATTGGGGTTCATCACCAGTCTGAAAATGCATATCAGAGGCACGGTGAAGAATTGCCTTCTGGACAAATTCATCGAGATCAAAAAGTTTTGACATACTTCCAACTCCAAACTCTAAATACTTTTTCGAATAGTCTCTATTCCTGCTTCCGCATAGTGTTGCTGAAAACAATGTATACGAGAACGGAACAGGGTGATGTTCCAAAGGCTCAAATTCTCGATTGCGGCCGCAAGCACGTGCTTTCTTCGCAGATGTTCCGGAATTGCACACCATTGACTGGCTCGCTAAGGTCTCACACACATTCCATGACCCACCTGTGGTTTTACCGTGCTACCCCATCATTTGCGTCTTCAAGTCTCGTTCTGGTGCTGCCTCATGGCGAGCACAATTTCGGCACAAGAAGTCGTTTGGGTGCAGCCTGTTGATTCGGCACCATATGAAACACCTTTGAACAATACGGCAAATCAATGGACGCCGTATCGGGATGCCAGTCAACGAATTGATCTCCTCCCACCGGTCGACTTTAATCTTGAGCAGGATACATTCGCCAGCGAACCGATTGCTGATCTGGACCCGATTGAGCCAGGGTCCAGTCGACGGAAGAAGCCTAGCTTTGGTCGAGGGGCTCCTTTGAGCATGGGCGGTTTCTGGGCGCCAAACACACCGGTTGTCAATCAACCAGCAAACCTGCAAATGAATGCACAGTTTGCCCGAGTGGCTATGCCTCTTGGTATTCCAAAAGAAGGAAAACCGCTCTGGTTAGCGATTGCCAAGTTTGGGCGACTCGAGCTGGCAACAAATGCAATCCTGCCTGATTCAGCGGAACCTGTGCCAAGTCAATTCTGGCTGGTTGAAACCGGCGTCACTCACATTCGTCCTCTTGCCTCTGGCAGTACCGTTGGTGGTACGTTCCTCTTTGGTTCGGCGAGTGACAAGCCTTTTCATGCTGGTCGTGATCTGACACTCATGTCAATTCTCTTTGCAACCGTACCAGCACGAAACCAGCGTGACGACTGGAGCTTTAGCCTCTTCTATTCACCAACATCTCAGTTGCCGTACCCTCTCCCAGGAATCGCTTACGTGTGGAAGCCCGATGAGACACTTGAGGCAAAAATTGGTTTGCCAGCTGGAATTGAATGGCGTCCAAATGATGACTGGGAGGTTACGTTCAACTACTTCCCACTCGTGAATGTAAATGCCATGGTGCGTCGACGTTTAGCTGACAAACTGTGGTTATTTGGTGGCTATCGCACTGATACGCAGATTTATTTTTTGGCTGATCGGCTGATTGAAAAAGAACGTTTCTATGTGTTCGACCAGCGTGCCGGCATTGGGCTTGATCAACAAATTGGAGCTGGCTTCAGCCTTGAGTTCCTCGCCTCCTACCTCTTTGACCGTGAACTTTTTCAAGGGACAAGCTTCACTTCTGGCCGTACTGATGTCATAGAGTTTGACCCTGGTCTTGGCCTCTCTCTGCAACTTCTGTGGAGAAGATAACGACTACTCGTAATCCCACTTGGTAATCCAAGGATCTGCAAATTGCCGTTGCATTGATTTAAGCTTTTCTTTGTATCTGAGAAGCACTGCTGCCTGATTTGGATCATCAGCAAGATTCACGGCCTCCTCTGGGTCTTCTGCAATGTGATACAGCTCAAACCTTGGGCGGTGGATATATTCTTGGACGGTTTTCGTTCCGTAAGGAGCGTCGAGGCTCCGCCGATACTGAGACTGCCAGCTACTGGCTGCCCAGAGATCAGAAGCAAAAGGGTAGGGAAGTGGATGTGCAATATTCCAGATGAGCTTCCAGTCATGATCCCGTATGGCTCTCATGGGATAATACATCTGAATTTCATGGAATGTATGGGATGCAAAATGTGCATCGTGAATTGTCATGTCCGTGTCGGATAGAATTGGGATCCAGGATCGTCCGTGATACGCTTCGACACCTTTTCGAGGGCCATGATTTTCGTTCGCAGCGTACGGTTTATCTTTCCAGTATTCATTTGGTGCCACCCAGTGCTTTGGACGCTGCTTTTGATCGTCAAGCTCACCTGCGAAATCAAGTAATGACGGCGCGATGTCTGTGTGATTGACAATACTCTGAGTTCGTACTCCTCGATCTTTTGAATACGGATCACGAACAACAAAAGGAACACGAAGACCAGGCTCGTAGACTGTTGTTTTACCACCAGAGAACGCCATGCCATGATCACTGGTAAAGAGAATGAGTGTTTTGTCGAAGAGATCTGCTTCTTTCAAAATCTCAACAAGTCGTGCAAGCCCCTGATCAATGCGAGCACACGACTGGTAGTACTGAGCAAGCTCGCTGCGAGTTTCTGCCGTATCGGGCAAGAAAGATGGAATCTGCATGTCCTCAGATTCAAAAAAGACTTCCTTAATTCCTTTATGACTGCCTCGATTTTTTATGTTTCCGAAAAGATCTGGTTTCAGTTCTAAGGAAGAGTCTTCATCACGCCCACCTCCACGATGGGGATCACTGGTTGCAAAATAGAGAAAGAATGGCTTCTCACTTTTTGAATTAATAACTTCAGCAGAAGCATCTGCCATCTGAACTGCATTACGTGGGTTTCCCTTGAGTACGGTTTCGAAGTGATACACCTCCTCCGGCGCGACGTGGTACTTCCCAATACGAGCTGTTCGGTACTTTGCTCGTGCTAATGCTCGAGGAAGTGACAGGCTGACCACGTCATACCAGCTTGCAAACTTATGAAAGGCATGCTGGTGGCCATACTGACCATTGGTGTGATTATGTAATCCAGACAGGATGACGGAACGGCTTGCTGAACAACTTGCTGTTGTTGCGAATGCATTGTCGAACACAACCCCATCCGCCGCCATGGAATCGATAGCTGGAGTCACAGCAACACGGTCACCGTAACAACCCAAGGTTGGTGATTCATCATCTGTCACAAAGACAATGATGTTTCGTTCAGCTGCCCGGCTGGATTGCACACAAATAATCGTTGAAATAACAGCAAAGAGAATGACACGCATGGATCCTTCTGGTTGAAAAATTCGACTTGGTGTCTGCGTGTTCATGTTCATAAGAGAGGCTCCAAACGAAGGTGTTGAACGATCCACTAAATTACCTATGTTCACGATCTCCAAAAAGTATGCCTGAAAAATACCGCTAGAAACCTGAAACTGTGGGCTGAGGAGGAATTGCTTCGTTTCCGTAATTTCCCCTACAGTACGGGAAATTCTTTGTTTTCCCAAACGTGAGAACCGATGACCGCCTACTCGCTTACCCATTTGCGACAGCTTGAAGCTGAAAGCATTCACATCATTCGTGAAGTCGCTGCTGAGTTTGATAACCCTGTCATGCTTTACTCAATCGGCAAGGATTCAGCCGTTATGGTTCGATTGGCCGAGAAGGCGTTCTATCCAGCCAAGCCACCATTTCCGCTTATGCATGTCGACACCACCTGGAAGTTCCAGGAGATGTATCAGTTGCGAGACAATTACATTGCAAAAGAATTGGGATTCAAACTCATTGTTCATGTCAATGAAGAAGGTCGGGCACAGGGAGTCAACCCTTTTACACACGGCAGTAAAGTCCATACTGACATCATGAAGACGCAGGCTTTACGGCAGGCACTTGATACCCATCGTTTTGATGCGGCCTTCGGTGGAGCTCGGCGTGATGAAGAAAAGAGCCGTGCCAAAGAAAGAGTCTTTTCTTTCCGTGATGATTTTCATCGCTGGGATCCAAAAAACCAACGACCTGAATTATGGAATCTTTACAACACAAAGGTAAAGAAAAACGAAAGTATTCGAGTCTTCCCAATTTCCAACTGGACTGAACTCGATGTATGGCAGTACATCCATCTTGAGCAGATACCGATAGTACCACTCTATTTTGCAAAAGAACGACCCATTGTCTGGCGAGAAGGTGTCATGATCATGGTCGATGACGATCGAATGCAATTGGAACCAAATGAAAAACCAGAAATGCGAAGAGTTCGCTTTCGTACCCTCGGCTGCTACCCACTGTCTGGCGCCGTTGACTCAACAGCCACGACGCTTCCTGAGATCATTCAGGAGATGCTACTGACCACATTCTCAGAGCGACAAGGCAGGCTCATCGATAGCGACGAGGCCGGCTCAATGGAGAAGAAAAAGAGAGAGGGATATTTTTAGTCTATGTCTCACCAATCATCGCTTATTGCAACCGACATTGATGAATACCTTACGCAACACGAACACAAAGAACTTCTGCGGTTCATTACCTGCGGCAGCGTAGATGACGGTAAAAGCACACTCATCGGTCGGCTCTTCTATGAATCCAAAATGATTTATGAAGATCAGCTTACCGCTATAAAAAAGGATACCACGCGTTACGGAACAACTGGTGAAGAAGTCGACCTGGCACTCTTTACTGATGGGCTTGAGGATGAGCGACAACAGGGAATCACGATCGATGTTGCATACCGTTATTTCTCAACCGAAAAACGTAAATTCATCATAGCTGACACGCCGGGGCATGAGCAGTACACCCGAAACATGGCCACTGGTGCATCCACTGCTGATCTTGCCATTATCTTAATTGACGCGCGACACGGCGTTCTTCCGCAAACCAAACGTCACTCTTTTATTGTGTCACTTCTTGGCATCAAACACATCATTGTGGCAATCAACAAAATGGATATTGTTGACTACAGTCAAGATACGTTTGAATCCATCCGTCGAGACTATGTTGACTTTGCTGCGCGACTTGAATTGCCTGATGTGCACTTCATGCCAATCTCTGCACTCAAAGGTGACAATGTCGTAACAAACAGTGAAAAAATGTCATGGCATGAGGGCCCACCGCTCATGCATCTTCTCGAAACGGTCTACATCGGTTCTGACCGCAACATGGAGGACTTTCGATTTCCTGTGCAATATGTCACACGACCAAACCTTGACTTTCGTGGCTTTGCTGGGACTGTTGCATCAGGAATTATTCGTAAGGGTGATGAAATTATCACCTTACCGTCTCGTAAGAAAAGTCGTATTCAATCAATTGTGACTTTTGACGGTGAACGTGATGAGGCATTTGCTCCCCAGTCAGTAACCCTCACGCTTGAAGATGAAATTGACTCTAGTCGTGGTGACATGATTGTCCGAGTGGGGAATCTCCCAAAGGTTGATCAGAAATTTGAAGCCATGCTTGTCTGGATGGATGAAACGGCACTTATCCCAGGGAAAGAATATCTTTTCAAACAGACCGGAAAAGTCACACCAGGTCGAGTAAGTTCCATCAAGTATCGAGTCGATATCAATACACTGCACCGCGAACCTGCACCGACGTTAGCACTCAATGAGATTGGTCGCTGTGGGGTGACTCTTGCTGTTCCAATTGCTCATGACTCATATCGCCGTAATCGCACAACTGGCTCCTTTATCATTATTGACCGGCTGACAAACGGAACTGTCGGCGCAGGCATGATCCTTGATCGAGAACCAGAAGAAGGCGCTGCCCACTGGGACGATGAGCCAGCAACTGAGGGCCTCACGGTCTCTTCCAGTGAAGTGACCATTGAAGAACGCCAGGCTCGTTTTGGACAAAATCCAGTTACACTCCTCATTACGGGCCTCACCGGTTCAGGAAAAACCACAGTTGCTCAGGCACTTGAGCGCAAACTTTTCGATGCTGGTCGTGCCATTATGGTTCTCGATGGACAAGCCATGCGACTTGGAATAAGTCGGGATCTTGGCTTCTCAGCGAGCGAAAGGAGTGAAAACCTTCGACGATCTGTAGAGGTCGCAAAAATTGCAAATGATGCCGGCTTCATCGTCGTTGCAGCTTTTGTTGCACCCGATGAGCAGTCGAGACAGAAAGCCGCCGAACTTGTTGGGGCAGAACGGTTTCTCACCATCCACCTCTCAGCACCAGTGGAAGTCTGTCGGGCTCGTGATGAGAAGGGACAGTACGCGAAAGCAGATGCAGGTGAACTGGGTAATTTCCCTGGTGTATCTGCACCGTATGAAACTCCATCAGAAGCAGATCTTGTGCTTCCTACTGACGAGCTTCCAGTCAGTCGATGTGTGGATGCAATCATCGAACTCCTCGAGACCAAGGGTGTTCTGGGGTGAGTAACGGACCGGAAGAAGAAAAACGTGGGAGCTCAATTCGTATAGGAATTCTGACAGTCTCAGACCGGGCCAGTCGCGGTGAATATGCTGACGAAGGTGGGCCCGCGGTTCACGATTATCTTCGTGAAGTGCTGTGTGTTTCCTGGGAACCTGAAATTCAAATTGTTTCAGATGAAGTCGACTGTGTTGCAGCAGCTATAGAAGATATGTCTGGCCATGGATGCTGTCTTATTATCACAACAGGCGGTACAGGGCCTGCACCACGTGATATCACGCCGGAGGCAACTGAACGTGTGTGCTCAAAAATGCTGCCGGGATTTGGCGAACTGATGCGGCAGGTATCACTTCAATATGTACCCACCGCAATTCTTTCTCGCCAGACCGCGGGGGTGTGTGGTGATGCTCTGGTCGTTAATCTCCCAGGCCGCCCAAAAAGTATTTGTGAATGCCTTGATGCAGTTTTCCCTGCAATTCCCTACTGCATTGATCTCATTCAGACAGGAAAGCCCCAACCACCTTACCTGGAAACAGACCCAACTCGAATGCAGTCATTTCGCCCACAAGGCAAATAGTTCTGACTGTTCTTGTCAGAGATGGGCTTTCAGTACTATCTCTTGGCATTCTCTTTTTAAGAATCCATTGCCGGCGATATGCCAACGAACGTGAGACGGCCAGGAAGCACTCGGATTGTCACCGGCAACTCACCACCCGGGTCACCATCAAGCTGATAGGGGACTGGCTCATCAGATTCAATGGAAATTTGTGTTACTTGCTCCACATGTGTGTCACGCCAGGCTCGATGCCAGCCAAAAAGAACACCAACAAAATACCGAAGCCCATTCCACCAACGACCCCCACGAAAACAGCACAGATCGAGTCGTCCATCAGCACAATCACCCTCCGCAACAAATCGAAGCCCAAGTGCATATCGCGGCACATTGAAGATAAATGCCCAGCGTGTATGAATCGCCTTTTCATTTCCTTCAGTTCGGACACGAATCTTCGGAAATTGATATCCACCCAGTGCTTGTAAAATCGGTCGAATCCAGGTTGTATGGTCAATGTGACCGGTTCGTCGAGCACTGAGAAGGCGTACCACTTCTGCATCAAAACCGACAGAAGCGACTGCCAGAAAGAGTTGTCCGTTTGCTTCCCCGGCATCAAGGGAAAATGTCTTTGAACTTATTATTCGATGAATTAACTGCTTGATGTCATGATTAAGTCCAAGTTGCTTGGCAAGGACGTTTTCCGTTCCAAGTGGTAATATCGCAAGTGGTGTGGTTGGATCAGCCCAATTTGCAACCATACCGATCGTGCCGTCTCCTCCTGCACAGATAACACATGCAAATCTGTTGTTTTCTTCACTGGCGGCACGTAAACACTTCTGAATACTCTCTGGTTTACTCTCTTGTTCTACAAGAAACCCCTGTGACAGGAGATCTTCCCGAAGTTCTTTGAGAAGTGCCTGCTTGTCACTTGCACCAGCATTTGGATTTTCAACAAGCAGTACTCTTTTTGTTTTGTGTATCATTACTTGCAATCCTTAGTGCTCTAAAAAGAACGATACACAAAAACAAAGAAGATACTGCATATCTTAAAGACAGCGATTATTCTAGATGCTTCTTGGGCAGAATGGACGGCCTTGCGGTAGCTTACCTAGGGGCACCTGCAACTCACCGACACACAAGATAGAGCAAAAAATAGAGCAAAAACTTTCAGAGCTTTTCCGGGGCAACACTGTGGCATTCAAAAGCTGACTGCTTCCCAAGACTGCCTGCCTCTACAGGTCAGTCTCAGGAAGCTTTGTTCTTACCAGTTCCATCAAGTCAGCTGAGATTCTGATGGAATCTTTAGCGTACGCGAACGGATCGTGACACACGCCCAAAATTATCAACAAGAATTAGGTCCGTCTGAGAGATTGAACGAACCGCAGGCGTCAGCGTCTGATTCGTCAGGCCAACTCGAGAGGAGGCTGTTACGTGAGTAATCAATCGACCATTTGATATCATCCATGTACCACTGGAAATCGGAGTAGGTACAAATACTGATTGAAAGTTTTGAAGCATCTGATAGTACCGATAGGTCTGAAACGTTCCGTCGACGTTGTACGTGATATCAACGGACCCTTCAGTATCTGTCATACGCCATGTTCCAACAGCCATTTCCCGAACCTCAGCGTCAGTCAGTACACGTGATGTCACACCACCACCTGGTACGACGGCCGGAGGAGGTGCTGGCTTGGCACTCTGCCACTGGCTCATATCAGGAGGATTATCATGAACTGGCTTTGGAGCAGGTCGTGGGGCACCCTTTGGGGTTGCTGAGTTATTGGGCTCATATTTTTCCAACACGACGAGAGCTCGTGCGGAATCTTTTGGGGCCCCAAACTCAGTAGGTACCTTTGAGACATCCCGTGAAAAACAGACGACGAGTTTGC
>WLWF01000803.1_pt1 | contig 28952 bp, 49 predicted proteins | sample 6718331 | NCBI WGS metagenome assembly WLWF01 (sample SAMN12718692, study PRJNA515312) | sponge metagenome | isolation source: marine sponge | host: Mycale hentscheli | place: New Zealand: South Island, Marlborough, Capsize Point | collected 2003-05-01
AGATTTAATAATTAAGTTTATGTCTTCTGGATTGTTGCCTAAAAATTTTTTATCTTTAAAACCTAATGAGAATCAAAAAAGTATCACAAAAAATGGCTCAAACAAACAGAGAGTACTCAAAACTAAGGAAGCAGTTTCTTAGTGATAAGTCAGTATGTAGAGCTAAAATAGATAGATGTAGCGTTATTGCTACTGATGTACATCATACAAAAGGCCGGGGAAAATATCATCTTGATATAAGTACTTGGCTTCCTGTATGTAGGAATTGCCATACATGGATTGAAAATAATCCTGTGGATGCAAAAGAACTAGGATTTTCTAGTGAAAGAACTTAAAACCAAAATTTAAAAGAATATGCCTACTATAACAAGAGAAAAAATACAAGATGAAGCACTTAGCATATTAAAAAAATTTAATAGAGCGGGGCTTGGTATCTCAATGGGTGTTGGTAAAACACGTATAGCTATAAATCATTTGTTAAAAAACTATGATGTATTTATAAAAGTATTAGTTGTTGTACCTAAGAATTCTGTAAAGGAATCATGGATAACTGAGTTAAATAAAATGTCTTTGTATGATACCCTAAAAGATCATATAGAGTTTGTAACATACTTATCCTTAAATAAGAAAGACCCAAATGATTATGGTATTGTGTATTTAGATGAATGTCATAGTCTTCTGTATAGTCATGAAAAGTTTTTAAATGGTTATACTGGTAAGATAGTTGGTTTAACAGGGACACCTCCTAAGAGTGAGTTTACAGAAAAATGGAAGATGGTAAATAAATATTGTCCAATTAAATATAATTTTTCAGTAGATAATGCTGCAGATAGTAATATATTAAATGATTATCAGATAATTGTTCACTACCTAAACTTATCAAAAGAAAAGAATATTAAAAAGAAAACTAAGAAAGGTGGTTTTTGGTTTGCATCAGAAGCAGGTGACTATGAGTATTGTACAAACCGTGTAAATGATGCTAATACTATGAAACAGAAGCAGTTAGCCTCTATAATGAGAATGAGAGGTTTAATGGATTATGAAACTAAAGAGAAGTATGCCAAGCGTTTTTTAAAAACAATTGATTCTAAATGTATTATTTTTGCTAATACACAAAAGCAAGCAGATAGAATATGTTCTCATAGTTATCACTCAAAAAATGATCAATCAGATTATAACTTAGAACTTTTTAATGATGGAAGAATTAATAAATTATCTTGTGTATCTCAGCTTAATGAAGGTATATCTATTTCAAATTTATCTGAAGGTATTATTATGCATTCTTATGGTAATGAGCGGAAGACTGCTCAAAGGATAGGTAGACTACTAAGATTAAATCCAAATGATGTAGCTACTTGTCATATACTTTGTTATGCAAATACTGTAGATGAACGTTGGGTTGACTCAGCATTGAAATCATTTGATAAAGCAAAAATTAAATACAAAAAATAAATTAATATAACTATGTTAGATTCAGAAGCAATAAGAGAAATATCAGAAACTATAGGACAACATTATATAAATGCAACTAAAGAAAATGAATTTACATTAAGATTTGGTTATTGGCGTAGAATTAGTAAAAGTGATTTACAGTTTATATTACCTGCTCATTATAAAGTAGAAGAACAAGAAGTTCATGAAGATGAAGACTGTGGTATATTATATGATTATTTAATAACTAAAAAATAAAAAGATGAGTATAGATGAATTTGTAAAAACAATATTTCACCTGATGATAGGTTTAATATTTGGTGCAACTATTTCTGGTATTATTATGGATCATAATAATGAAGAAGGTATAACTTTGAAAACAACTGTATTTCAACCTGAGTATAATCATAGAGTTGATATTGTTACAGCAGCATTAGTATGTGATACTATTCAATCAGATATATATTTTTTATGGTATAAAGATCAAATGTTTGTGCCAAATTTATTATTAGAAGAATATTAATTATTATGGGAAAGATGAAAGAAATATTTATGGATATGATCCTTAAAGAATATAATGGAGATTATGATGCTTACACAGAAGAATTAGCAAGACAAACCTGTGAGGAGTTTATAGAAGAAGATGCACCATGTCCTAATTGTTATCAAACTAACTTAATGAGGAATGAAACAAATGCTGTATGTGAATCATGCGGTCAAGGATTTGTGTATGTAGAAAATAGTTTAAGATTTGTATAAAAAAAATAAAATGAAAAAATTAACAACAATAATAATAGGATTAAGCTTAATGAGTTATGCAAATGCACAAGAAGCTTTTGCAGAATATAATAGTACTTACTTTGAGAATGTTAATGAAGTACTTATAGATGTAAAAAATGAATATAAATATGATTTATATATTTATATGACTAGTTTAGATACATATTATACAGAAGGTGGTATAATAACAGGTGAAAAAAATAATAGTAAACTTATTAACTCTTTAAATTTAGCAAAATCTAAATACACAGAATGGAAAAATATTGCATCAGCAAATAATGTATATGATTTAAATAAAAAAATGGATCATTCATGCTTTGTTAGTGGCTACTTTCAATATGGCAGTAAATGGTATATAGATTCATCAATTAAAATAGATTATACTTTTAAAATAAATGAAGGTAATCCTATATTAATTGCACGTACTGGTGAAATGGTAAGTTCTTCTAATGATTATATAGATCATAAAGGTTTTGTTTTTGTTTTTCAAAGTGAAAGTGAAATAGATAATTTTATAAACGTAATATCTCAAGATAATGTAAATGATTTTATGGCAAAACCTAAATCAGAAGACTTATTTAAATAAAACTTATGAAAAAATTATTATTAATTGCATGTCTTGTGCTTACATCATGTGCATACAGTCAAGAATTCACAAGAGCCTTTTTACATGCAACTATGGTATTCACAGATGATTCTATTGTAGACTATGAATCATCTAATGCTTTTACATTTAATATAGATGGTAACTCAATAAAGTTTTTTGGACATAGTGGTGAGATAAATAGGTATATATATTTAGCAATTGATCCTGATTTAAAGGATGATGATGGTGCTGATTTTAGTATTATAAAAACAATTCATGTTGGTTCATCAGCTATTTGGTATTTTTATGTATTTGAATATAATGTGTCTATGTATTCTGCAGAAACAGGTTTATTAGTTAATTTCTATAATTTGAAAAACTATTAATTTCATAATGTGGAAAAATATTTATATATTTATAATGTAAGAATGTTATAAAAATTTATATTAATAGTTGAATGAATAATTACGGGTATACTTGGAGAATAATAATTATTATTTTTTCCATGTTATACCCTTTTTTATGTTTATTATTAGCAGGTTATAATAAATCTTTATCATCTTATTGGAGCACACCTGTTGAACCTATATTTATAATAGCCAATTTATTAGTTTCATATTATTTTTTTGAAACAAAGAATTGGAAAATACCCGCAGTACTTTTAATGTTAGTAACTGCATTTAATAATATCCTTTACCCAGATATACATAATATATTTGCAGTATGCTTTTTCTTAGCAAGCTTTATATCTTTATTTAATAGTAAAAGGTATATAGCAATTAAATTATTATACTTAACTGGTGCAATTATAATGACAATGGATCTATTGGTTGGAGAAATAATATGTATTATATCAATAGGTTTATATCATACTTTTAAACTAAACAAACTAAACAAACTAATAACAATGAAAAAGTCAGCAGTCATCAGTAATACAGAAGATGAAATAAATAATAAAATGGAATCTTTTATCTGCACAATATGTGATGAAAATGTTTTTGGACCTGCAAATGATCCTGAGCCTGTGAAATCAGAAGGTAAATGCTGCAATAGTTGCTTATTTAAAATCGTTATACCAAAAGCAATAAAAAATATTGGATTAAAAAGATAAATAACAATTAAGATTATGGTAAGAGTTATTTGTATTGATGATAAAAATAAACCAAGTATCATCCCTAAATCAAAATGGTTAAAAGAAGAAGAAGAATATAATGTTATTATGGTTCATACTTCTTTACACAAGGACTCAAAAAATGTACTTATGTTTTCATTAGCAGAAATTGATATTTCTGACTGTGAGCCTTATGGAGCTTTTAGAGCAAGCAGATTTGCTATCCATAAGGATGATATTGAAAAGTTACAACAGCTTGCAAAAGACTGCACTGAGTTAAATGATATAGATATAACTACCTTAACAGAAGAATTAAAATTAGTATAATGAAAGATAACTTTTTTGTAAATGCAAAAATAAAAGATGGAAAGCTTCATTTCCCTATAAAAGCTCAAGAAAGTAGATATATTAAGTTTCTTAGTCAGTTTCCTGATGATACAAGAATTGAATTATTTGTTGGAGCTAATAATGGAAAGGGTAGTGTAGCTCAACTAGCATATATACATTCTATGTGTAGAGAAATAGCCAATGAAATTGGTTATACATTTGAAGAAATAAAACTTCAGGTAAAAAGAAAAGCAGGTTTATGCTTTACCAAGAATAATACAGAATACTGTAAATCTTTTGGTAAGTGTGATAAGTCAGAATTAAATATAGTAATCCAAACTTGCTTAGAGATAGCAGACTTTAACGGTATACAATTAAGATAAACTCTTATTGATAGTTTCTTGAATCTCACCCATTTTTTTAAAGGCATCTTCTTTTTTGCCTTCTAATAATAATGATAGAGATTCTTTAACTTGTTCCTTATTAATATTAACATCAACTTCTTTGTGTAGTTTCTGCTCAATAGCATGACCCTTTAAGAGTTGTTGTAATGAAAATATAGTATACATATGTACTTCAGTAGATGTTAGCTGTAAGTCTTTAGCATCACCTTTTATGATAGACTCAAACTTTTTAAAAATATCAGGTATAGTAGCAGGATCTTCCACTACTTCTAATATAAAATACATTAGTAAAGACTCTAATCCATTAATAAAAGAAGTATTAACTTCTATATTTTTAATGTTCTTAGTAAAGTCATATGTAAGAGTTGAATTTTTATTATCAGACATTGTTATATTATTTTTTACAAATATAAAAAAATTATGGAAAATTTAAGCATTAATATAAAAGAAAAAAAAGATTACTTTATTTCTCTATTTGAAGAAACAGGTTGGGATATTATAAAAGATAGTGTAAACAGTTCACAGTTTGATGATATAATTGTAAAATTAGTAAATGAAGTAAGTCAAGGTAGAAGGTTTACACCAATGTATAAAGACATATTTAATGCATTCTTAGAATGTCCTTATGAGAAGATGAATGTAGTTATAGTTGGTCAAGATCCATACCCTCAACTAGGAGTAGCTGATGGAATTTCATTTAGTTGTAGTAAAAAAGATAAAATTGAAAAATCTCTAAATTATATTTTTGATGAAATAGTAAGAACTGTATATATACCTATGATAGGAGAAGAGAAATCAAAATTATTAAAAGAAGGATTAAATCCGGATTTAAAAAGATGGTCTAACCAAGGTGTATTAATGCTAAATACAGCACTTACTGTACAAATTGGAAAGATTGGTTCTCATTATAATATTTGGGATGGCTTTATAAATAATATATTTAAAGACCTTAATAAACGTAGTGACCTTATAATTGTTTTGCTTGGTAAGAAAGCTGAACAGTATGAGTTAATGCTTACAAATAATACTGTATTCAAGGTTTCACATCCTGCATCTGCAGCATATAGAGGTGGATCATGGGATTCAAAAGATGTATTTAATAAAATAAATGAACACTTAAAATTACAAGGAAAATCCACTATTATTTGGTAGATTTTTTGTACTTTTATAAAACTTTAAAATATGAATAATAAGAAAGTAGAAAATATAAATAATGATTTAAATAACTTTATAACACTTATAAAAAATAAGTATAATATAAAGCTTAATTTAAATCTTAATGACATAATAAAAGAAGATTTTGAGAATAAGAAAAGAGTTACACTAAAAGAACTACATGAAATAGTTATAATAACAGCTAAAAAATATGATCCTGATATAATAAAGTATTTAGATTTTAGTACAAGAAGAAAACCAGTTATAAATTATGCTCATTGCTTTGCTTTTATAGCAGATAAATTAGGGTATAAAAAAGTAGAAATTGCAGATTACATGGGTAAAAATCATGCAACTACCATTAACTCAATTGTTAGGGCAAGAGATCTCATTCAAATTGGAGATTCAGAAATTACAACAACTTATAATTCAATATTAAATAGTTATAGATATTATGTGGGAAATGTTTCAAAAGATGTTAAAGAAGAAGTTAACACCTAATCAATGCTTTTTATTATTTAGTATTTATAATAATACTACGCCTAGTACATACAATGAACAAGACTATAATGTTCTTATGGATTTAGGTTATATTAAAGAAAAAAATGTTACGGGTGCAGGTTTAAAAATTATTACACATCTAGATAATTACTTTAAGGTTAATAAGAAAAGAACTGAAAAAGAATTACTAGGGAAAGATGGTTTAGAAATCATAAAAAAGTATCGTGAGGTATTTCCAAAAGGTAGATTGCCATCAGGTGTACCTGCTAGAAACAATATTAAAATACTTACAGAAAACTTTAGATGGTTTTTTGGTGAGTATGATTACTCTTGGGATGAAATTATAAAAGCAACTAAGATGTATGTGAATGAGTATAGAGATAATCAATACATGTACATGCAGAATAGTCAATACTTTATTTCAAAGCAAGATAAGCATAAAGTAAAAACTTCAAAGCTATCAGATTATTGTGATATGATACGTGATGGAGTAAGCACTGAAGAAGAACACTTCAAAGAAAAAGTGGTCTAAATTACATTTTAAATAAAACCAATTAAGTATGAGCAACAATAAACCCGCATGGAATGGGCAATATAAGTCTTTTACTGAGGCATTACAATATATGCTAAAAAGACAAACTGGTGAAGAGAAATCTATATATACACCATGGACTAAATTTAATGATGCTACAACAGACGGATTAGAATGGAATACTCTTACTGTTATTGGTGGTAGACCAGGATCAGGTAAAACATTAATTAAAGATCAAATAATAAGAGAATCCTTTGTACTAAATCCTGAAGAAGATTTTAGAGTTCTTGAGTTTCAATTTGAGATGGTTGGTAGAACTTCTGCAATAAGGGAGTTTAGTTCTATTACAGGTAAAACATATAAAGAATTATGTAGTGCAGGTAGTACATTAAAATCAGATGTTATAAATGCTTGTCATCAGTATGCAAAGAAAAGAGTTAAGTATCCCGTAGATATAATTAGTACACCTATGACTGTAAACCAAATGCGTGAGCAGGTTGATCAGTATATGAATCATCATAAAGGTAAAAAAACTATAATAACTTTAGACCATACCATATTAGTTAAGAGAGCACCATATCAAAATAATAGATTAGATATGTTGTTTGAACTTGGTGAGTTCTTTACACAATGTAAAAGAGATTATCCTTGTTTATTCATAGCATTATCACAGCTTAATAGGAACATAGATAACCCTGATAGAGCAATTGATGGTAAGTATGGTAATTATATCCTTGAGTCTGATATATTTGGTTCAGATGCAATGTTACAACATGCTGATACTTTAATAGGTATCAACAGACCTGCAAAGCAAAAGATTAGATACTATGGACCTGATAGATATGTAATAGCAGATGATAAGACACTAGTATTACACTTTTTAAAAGCAAGAAATGGAGATGCAAGAATGAGTTTCTTTAAAGCTAAGTTTGAAAAAATGCAGATAGAAGAAATGGCTACTCCAGAAACACAACAAAGAAGATAAAATTATGAGAGATTTAATAAATATAATAGGAGAATATAAACACAAAGTTTCATCAGAAGAATTAGATGAAATAATGATAGCATATCTATATAATTATGTAAATGCAAGACCTAACAATATGTCTTTAGGTCAAGAATTTAGAAAAGATGTATTACATCTTCATGAGTTATTCTTAAAAGTAAAAGAAAAAAGAGAGAAAACTAAAATATTAGATTAAAATAAAATTTAAAATATGACACCAGCAGAAAGAAAAAAGAAAGTTGGAAAACTTAGAGAGGAGCATGAAAACTATTTCCAAACTATTGGAGAAGTTAATGCACTATATATACCAAAGATGGCATATAGACCTACAGGAAAAGATGAATTGCATATAAGTTTTTTTCCAAGTGAGTTAAAAAAAGGAAAAGATATTTACACGGAGTTTTGTGATATTGATTATAACTCAGAAGATACTAAGAGGACCTTATATCTTTTGAAACATAATAAGTATTGGGAGAGTGAGTATGAGTTGCATACATCTAACTCAGGATTTGAAAGACATCTTATACCGGTTAAAGAATTGGTAAGTATTAATAATGCAGTATCAAGAAGTGATAAGTCTAAACAGTTAACTTTAGATAATGGCTTTACTAAAATTGTTAATCCTGATGATAGATCTATTGTAAATGTATTAATAGGTATAGAAAAAGCTTTATTAAGCATAAATGAAAAACTAAATAAAATTAAATAGAATGGCAACAAGTACATTGGTAATTGCAGACTCAGGTTCAGGTAAGTCTACATCAATCAGAAATTTAAATCCTGAAGAAACATTTATAATTAATATTGCTAACAAACCTTTACCCTTTAAAGGTTGGAAAGGTAAATATAAACAAATAAGCAAAGATAATCCGTCAGGTAATTTAACATCTACTTCTACATCAGTAGGGATTATGAAAGCTTTAAAACATGTTAATGATAAAATGCCTCATATAACAAATGTTGTTGTTGATGATTGGCAATATATGTCCAGTTTTGAATATTTTGATAGAGCAAATGAGAAAGGGTATGAGAAATTTACTCAGATAGCTTCTAACCTAGCACAGGTTGCAAAAATGCCAAAAGATCTGAGAGAAGATTTATATATTTTCTTTTTGACTCATTCAGAAGAATCAACTGATATTAATGGCCATAGAAAAGTAAAAGCAAAAACTGTTGGTAAAATGATAGATAATACTTTAACTTTGGAAGGCTTATTTTCAATAGTTTTATTTGGTAAAGCAATTAAACAAGAAGATGGTACTCTTGAATATGTTTTTGAAACACAAACAAATGGAGAGAATACCTGTAAATCACCAATGGGAATGTTTGATGAACTAACAATTCCAAATGACCTTCAGTATGTAAAAGAATGCATATTGGAATATGATAAATAATATTAAATAATTAATTAAAAAAAGAACTATGTTAAATACAAAAGACATGTCTGCTGGATCAGGCAAAGTAAAACCAATTATTTCTGTAGGTAATCAAGTAATTAAAATTAATAGTATAACTTTGGATCAGACTCCATATGATAGTGATGCTTACAATGTAACACTTCACACAGAGAGTGAGCCAGTTAAAGGAGAGTTTAACGGATTTTTAAAAGATGTAAATAACCCAAATGGTGAGCGTTATGCAGGCCAAGTTGGAAGAGTAAGATTTTCACCTTATGCATACAAAGATGCTACATTACCATCAGGAAGAGAAGTTCAGAAAGATACTGAAATTCTAAAAGGTATGATTTTCCTAAGTGAGGTATTAGGTAAAAGATCAGAACTAGATATGATTGAAGCTGATACAATTGAAGAATTTGTAACAGCATGTAATAGTCTATTCAAAAACAGTGCATTCATTAATGCCTGCATAGGTGGTAGAGAGTGGCAAAACAAAGAAGGGTATACTAACTATGACCTGTTCTTACCTAGACTATCCAAAGATGGTGTACCTTTAGAAGCTTTGAATACAGAAAACTCTAGACTTCTAACATACAATAAAGCAGATCACTTGAAAGAGTTAAAAACTAAAGAAACTTCAACAGTTGAATCTTTTGAGCCAAGCGGCTTTAGTAAATCAGATGATACTTTTGACTTATCATAATGTTTTAGAAATATATAGTATGGGGGATTGTAGTGATCCCCTATATTATTTTAATAATTAATTAAATGAGCTGTAAAAAGAAAGACTTAATAGAAGCAAAAATAATAATTGGTTTATTATCTATAAAATATATTATGGTATTAGCAATAATATCTTTTTTTGGGTGGGACATGTTCTTTCAAGAATTAAAAGAACGTTCAAATATAGTAACAGTAAGTTATTTGTTATTTGTATTAGCACCTTTATTATTATTCATAGTGTATAGATTAATTTTTAAAAAATATAAGAATGATAAGCACAAAAAATTTAATAACTAATATATGTGATGTACCAAGCTATTGGATATTTCAGTATTATCTTAATTTACCTGAAAAATTAACTGGTCAGGATGTAAAGATTAAATCAATTTTTAATCCGTCAGAAAAAACACCTAGCATGTGTTTATATGTGGATAATGCATACAATATTGATGGTAGTAAAACTCAACAGTATGTATTTAAAGATTTTTCTACAGGTAAGTTTGGTAATAAAATACATTTAGTAATGCATTTATTTAATATAAATTTTTCTAATGCTGTAGAAAAAATGATAAATGATTATAATAAATCTTCAAAAACAGATGCTGTTGATGATATAGTTTTTAAAAAACAAGCTAAATGGAAAGTGGACTATGTGGATACAAGATCTTGGAATACAAGTGATGCAAACTTTTGGATGCAATTTAATATAGGCTCAACCTTGTTAAATACTTTTAATGTAAAACCTTTAAATTATTATAATTTAATTTTAGAAGAAGAAGATAAAACTGATAAACTTAGAATAAGTGATACTAATGTATATGGTTATTTCAATAAGAATGATGAGTTATATAAAATATACAGACCTTATAACAAAAAGCATAAGTTTTTTAAGGTAATGTCTTATATTCAAGGTTTAGATCAATTAAGTATAAACAGTGAGTTCTTAATTATTTGTTCTTCTTTGAAAGATGCAATGTGTTTAAAAAGTATAGGTTATAATATAGATGTTATTGCTCCAGATAGTGAGAATACAGTTATAAAACCGTATCTAATTGAAAACATAAGAATGCGTTATAAAAATATAATAACATTGTTTGATAATGATGATGCAGGATTAAATGCAGTAGAGAGATATAAGAGTGTACATGATATAGATGGCATTGTTTCACCTCTATGTAAAGATATATCTGATGCAGTTAAAGAACACGGAGTAGGAAAATTACATAGTGTACTAAAACCATTATTAAAAAACATACTTAAAAAATAACTATGGAAGAAATAAAAAAATGGTTTATTCCTCATAATGTTCCATCAAGTAAAAACGGCAGACGTTGGACAGGTAAGTATTTTATTGCTAGTAAAAGTGTAATGACTTATAGAAAAGATACAAAAAAATATTATGAACAATATGCTGAAGAGTTTAAAGAAGAGATAAGTAAATTAAAACTACCGGTTAAAATATCTTTTGAGTTTATAAGAGGTAGCCGTCATAAGTTTGATTATATAAATCCTGCACAAACAGTACAAGATGATATGGTTAAACACGGATGGATTGAAGATGACAATGCTGAGTTTATAATCCCCGCATTTGAACAATATAAATATGATAAAGAAAACCCTGGTGTAATAATTAAAATATTAAAAGATGACAAAAATGATTAGTGTAAGTGAATTTAATACTATGGTGCACATGCTAAATAGTAATGATGGAGATCATGATATTGCAATAGAGAATATTATAAATTTAAATTTAAGCCCAACGTTTATAAAACTTATGGCAAAAAAACTTAATAACAAAACAAGACATCAATTTATATCAAATCTTGTACATAAAGATGTTTTAAAGTCTAGTTTTATGCAAGCTAAGTTTGATTTTGATAGTTTATATAATGACATTATAGATAATAATGCAGATGAATGCATAGATATATTTGAAGACTTGGTAAGTAATCACATATTAGATGCATATAAAAGTGCACTTAAATATGATTTTATTAAAACCGTTAATGTAAAAGTAACATGAAAAACATTCAAGATTTAGTTTCAAAAACTACTAAAAATTTAATATTCAAAGAGCCCTTTTACGGGCTTTTTTTAATTGGTATCAATAAGGAATACAATGAAAAAATACCTACAGCAGGTGTTAGTAAACATGGTATTGGTATACAATTAACTATAAATCCAAAGTTTTATCTTGACTTAAGTGAAGATCATAGATTTGGTTTGATTAAACATGAGTTATTGCATATTGCATTTGGTCATTTAATTACTAGAGATAAATACTCTGATAAAAAGTTATTTAATATAGCAGCTGATTTGGAAATAAACCAATACATATTGGAAAGTAATCTACCAGAAGGTGGTTTATTATTATCAAGTTTCCCTGAACTTAACCTACCTAGAAAAGCAGGTACAAAAGTTTATTATGAACTATTACAACAAGCTCAAGAAGATGGTACATCCCCATCTTTAGATAACTTAATGGATAAGATGGATGGTAGCTCTCAATATGATCACAGTACTTGGAATGATTTTGATGAATTACCTGAAGCAGATAAAAAGTTAGTTCAAAAACAAATTGAACATCAACTTAAAGAATCTGCTGAACAAACTGAAAAAAGAAGTGGAAATATACCAGGTGAACTTGCGGATCTTATAAAAAGACTATTGCATATTGAACCTCCAAAGTTTGATTGGAAAGCATATCTAAGAAGATTTATTGGTAATTCAACTGTTTCTTATACTAAAAAGCTAAGACGTAAATATAATAAACGTTATAGTGGAAATCCTGGTTTGAAAATAAAGTTTAAGAATCACATACTAGTTGGTGTAGATACAAGTGGATCTGTAAATAATGATGAACTAAAAGAATTCTTTAGTGAGCTTACGCACATGCATAAGACAGGTCATAAGATTACAATTGCACAGTGTGATACCCGCTTGAATAGTGTGAAAGAATTTAAACCTAAACAAGATTGGGAAATACATGGTCGTGGTGGAACTAGTTTTCAACCTGTTATAGATCACTTTAATGAAAATAAAAGAAACTATACAGCACTTATATATTTAACAGATGGTGAAGCTTATTCACCTGAAAATTGTCCTGCTAATACTTTGTGGGTTCTTAGTAGTATATCTACAATGAATGATAAGTTACCAGGACAAGTAATTAAATTAAATTAATTATGGGAAGATATTATAACGGAGACATTAACGGTAAATTTGCCTTTGGTGTACAGAGTAGTAAAGCTGCTGATAGATTTGGTGTGGAAGGTGAACCACCTGATGAATTATATTATTATTTTTCTGAAGATAATTTAGATTCTATAGTTAAAGAATTAAACAGAATAGAAGATAGTTTTAGTGCAGAAAAAAGAAATGCATTGCTTGCATACTTTGATTTGTACACATTAGAAAATATAGCTCCAATGAGCTTTGATGCATATTTAGAAAAAGGTGGTGTAGAACGTTTAAATACCAATGAAGTAGTAGAATATGTTGATTATAGATTAGGTAAAGAAATTTTACAATGTATAAGAGAAACAGGTGAATGTCATTTTACAGCTGAATTATAAATTAAAAAAATTAAATAAAAAAAATCATGAAAGAAGTAAATTTAAATATTGAAGAATTAAAAAACTTTACAAATCATATTATAAATAATAATAGATTTTTACAAGAACAAGGAAAGAATCCAGTTGCTATTGAAGTAGTTGGTGAATCAGGAATTGGTAAAACATCTACCATTATAGAATTAGCAGAAGAAAATAATTTAGACTTTGTTAAATTAAATCTTGCACAGATAGAAGAGTTAGGTGACTTAGTAGGTTTTCCTGTACGTCAATTCCAAATGTATAAAGAAAAGAAAGTTGCTAATAAAAGAATTGATGATCTTCAATATACAGCTGCTCAAAAAGCTGCAGCTTCTGCTCAAGTAGCAAATGCTAACATAACTAAAAAGGTTGGTCAATGGGTTGATGAGCTTGCAGTTCAAGAATATATGCGTCAAGGTTGGAAAGTAACAGGTAAGAATAGAATGTCTTACTGTGCACCAGAGTGGATTGCAGATAAAAAGCAAGGTGGTATCCTCCTGCTTGATGATTGGAACCGTGCTGACACAAGATTTATACAGGCTGTAATGGAATTAGTAGATAGACAGCAATATATCTCTTGGTCTCTTCCAAAAGATTGGCATATTATATTAACTGCAAATCCAGATAATGGAGATTATATGGTTAATAGTATTGACAGTGCACAGAAGACAAGATATATAACTGCAAATCTAAAATTTGATGTAAATATTTGGGCTAAGTGGGCAGAAGAAGCTAAGATTGATACAAGGTGTATTAACTTCTTATTGTTACATCCTGAACTTGTAACACAAGAAACAAATGCAAGATCTATCACAACATTCTTTAATGCTATATCAAGCTTTGAAAGCTTTGAAAAAAGTTTAAGTATGATACAGATGATTGGAGAAGGTAGTGTTGGTGACGCATTTGCATCTATGTTTACTACATTTATCAATAATAAATTAGATAAGTTAGTAACACCAAAAGATCTATTAACTCATGATAATGAGAAATATATTTTAGGTGAACTGAAAGGTTGCATTGGTGAAGATGATACATATCGTGCAGATATAGCTTCTACATTAGCAACACGTTTAGCTAACTATTCAGTTGTATATTCTAAAGAAAATACAGTTACACAAAAAATAAATGAAAGGTTAATTACATTATGTACAAAAGAATATTTTACAAATGATCTTAAGTACTTAATTGTAAGAACATTATTCAATAACAATAAACAAAAGTTTAATAAGTTGATGATGAATCCTGAAATTATTAAAATGACAATGAAATAATATGGCAAGTAAATCAGTATTCCAAGATTTTAATGCTGATGCTTTAAATTACTTTGATCTAGAGGGAGGCACCTACTATGGTGCACTCTCTGGGTCTAATGTAATTAATAAAGTAAAGCTCTTAAAATCAAGTGCGCATGAAGATGTGTATGAAAAAATATGTAAAACATTAAAGACACCTTCTAAAGGTGCTATAAATATTAAAAGTAAAAAAAAAGCTTTTGTACTCCCCAACTGTAAGGTATCTCAAGATAAAATAAAATCAGTTCTTAGTGAGCATAATATAAAACTTACTAATGATTATAATTTAGCAGATCTTATTATATGTCATGAAGATATAACAAAGGGTCGTTTAATTAATGGTGAGAATATTCCAACAACACTTATGATAAATAGATTATGGAATTATGAAACATCAGAAAACTATGAATTTTCTGTACAATTAACAGGTGATTTAAGTTTAGAAATTATTAGGACAGAAAAAGTACATAAACTGTTAAAAATTGGATTTCATCCTGATAGTAATTATCATTCTTCTACTATATACTTAACAGGTATGGCTTTAAATTTAGCACATAAGATTAGTGTAGATAAGATGGATGTTATGCATGTTGATACATTATTAAACAGTTCTGCAAGTAAGTTTATATTAACTGAATCTTTACTTTATGATATAAAAAATCAATTGAACTCAAGTGATATGGAGGTTAGAAATATGGTTCCTGCAATTTTATGTAGTATAGACTATACAAAAAATTTACATTTACTTTGGACACTTGCTCATGATGGTTCTAGATTATTTTATAATGATTCTTACAAAAGAAATAAAGATTTAAGGAATTGGTTAGAGAAATCTCATATGAATAGCTTTAAAAACTATACAGCTCATCATATGCTTGCTTACCTAGAACGAAACAATTTATTAAATAGTAAATACTTCCAATTTTTTGAACCCAAAATTAGAAAAAATATAAGAATACTCAATAGAGATTTTTATACATTTAAGGTTTCAGTAAAAGAAGAATACAAAAAATATTTAAAATGAAAAAAATATATAATATACATGTAAATTATAATAACCTAACTTCATCAGATGAGTTGGGTGAAGGCTCCATAACAGTATCTGAAGATACAGAACGCTTTTATCTTACTGATAAAAGTGATGGCTGGCATATAAACTCAGAGGATATAAAAAATGCAGGTTTATCTAACCTATTTAGTAATACAAATATAGATTTACAAGATAAAAAAATCTATAGATTCCCAAACTTAAGATTACCAAGACAGAAGGTAGACTTATTAAAAGACAAGTATAATGTAAAAGTTATCAGAGATATTAATAAAGCTGATGTGCATATAGTATCTGTAAAAACTATAGAAAAACTTCTTAATACTCATTGGGGTAATATTACAACTTTTAAAGAGTTTTTCCGTGTTATAAAAAAAATGATAGATGAAAATTTAGTATCTATTGAAGAATACAAAAGACTTCAACTATTAATTAATGGCATGGATAAAGAATCCATAATTTATTTTAATAGAAATAGTTACTATGGAAATAATGATGTTATTCGGAGAATAAGTAGAAAGATAGTTGGATTCTCAGAAGGTGTCAGATGGAAAAAAGGTATTTTTATAACTACTGATAATGTAAAACATTATAATAATATTATTAATAGTAATAAACAAATAGTAAGTGATCTAGATATATCCAATATTATAGATTCAGAATTAGCTGTAATAGATAATACACAGTTTGATGATGTGCATGCAATGCTTACAAGTGATGATAAAGAAAATACAGCTTTGGCTGTAGAGATGTTAGCAAATTGCAATATTGAAAAATCATTTGACGTAGTTTCAAATTTATATTTTTGGAATTATGATAGCTTTAGGTATTCTACAAATTGGAATACCATTAATGTTAAAAGCTTAAGATCAAGATTAACTGATTATGCAAATGGTCATAGTACACAAAACATATGGGCATTTAATAAGTATATTCAGTTGCTTAAGGAAGATCGTAAACTTACAAAATGGGCTATTGATAATACAAGAAAGCTATTGCTTAAAACACATTTAAATCATATTGTAGGTAAAGACGCATCTGTGTTTAAAGTTGACTTGGAAAATATCTATCTTACTGAAGAGTATCAATTGTAAATGATTAAATATCAGAAGACAAAAACCTTAGTAACTAAGGACAATAATAATAGTGCTAACTGCATAGCTCCCAATCTCATCTATGGATGTCGTGGGGGCTGTGTAGACACTTATTGTTATATGTCTAGGTACAATGGTCATAGAATATTTGTTAATATAAATGTAGATGAAATATTTCAGTCTGTAGTTGAGTGGGAAAAACAGTTTACTAAAGTACCGGATCAACAAGACCCTATATATACTATGGTAGATATTGCATGTAATACAGATTTAGTTCTTATGCAGAAAAAACTACCTGAGTCTCTACATGATTATTTAAAAAGGTATGATGAGCATCCAAGATTAAATACTACTATGGCTACTAAGTATCCTAGAGCATTAACCTTAGATGTAAATCATTTTAATAAGCCACCAAGAGTACGTGTAAGTCTTATGCCTCAAGCATACTCTTCTGTGTTAGAACCTAAGATGCAAAAAATATCAAGAAGGATAAAAGATATAAATAGACTTAAAGAATTAGGTTGGGAAGTTCATTGTAACTATAGTCCTGTTATATTTTATGAAAACTGGACAAAAGAATATGATGAGTTATTTGCTGAAGTAAAAGAAGTAGCAGGTGAAAATAAGTGTGAAGTTATTGCACTTACTAATCATGCTAGGCAAATGATAAAAGCTTCACCTGAAGCAAGAGAATTAATGAAACATTCGTGTGAAGTAAAAAATTATAATGGTATTATGAGGTATCCTTTAAATTATAAATCTATATGGATTGAAAATTGGAGAAAGATATATTCAAAATACTTTAAATTAGAAACTATTAGATATATATTTTAGGTATGGATGAGCAACAAATTAAATGGATATATAATTTTATAGATTATGTATTTAAAAATTATGAAAGTATTTATGATAATGCTGCAGAGCATGCAGATAAATTAGAAAAAGATGATTGATACACAAAAAGAAAGTGAGTTTTATAGTAAAGATTTTGACTTTAGCTATTCCTCATTAAACAAATTATTATTTTGTCCTTCTTTGTTTTACAAAGATTATATACTAAAAGATAAAGAAGTTAGAACTGATAAGCATTTAATAGAAGGTAGTCTTCTACACTGTTTATTGTTTGAACCTGAAAATGTTTTAAATAAATTTAATATTGTACCAGGTAAGACACCTAGTGATAATATTAGAAAGGTTATGAAAGACATGAGTTTATATACAAGTGAAACAGATTTTAATAATATAAAAGATTCTGTTATACTTGATTCATTAAAAAATATGAACTTATATCAATCATTAAAAACTGATGAACAAAGATTAGCTAAAATAAAAGTTAGTGATTATAAACCATATTGGACGTTTATAAATAACACAAACATAAATGTTGTTGATCAAGAAACATTAGATAAATCTAAAAAAAGAGTAGAGATACTTATGGCAAATGAAGAAGTTAAAGATCTATTGGAAATGGTAGAAACAGACTTTGAACTTGACCCAATAGAAACATATTGTGAGAAAAAGCTAAGAGCTGATTTAAAGAATTATACTTTTGGTCTCAAAGGAATAGTTGATTACTATAAGATTAATTCAGAAGAAAAAACTATTACAATATGTGATCTAAAAACTACAGGTAAAACATTATCTGAGTTTGGTGAAACAGTTAATTTTTATAATTATTGGCTACAAGCTGCAGTATACTGTCATCTAGTTATTAATAATGTTGAGGATGACTATAAAGACTACAACATTTTATTTAAATTTGTAGTAATAGATAAGTATGATCAGGTGTATGTATTTGATGTATCAGAAAAGACTTTATCTAATTGGGCTGTACAGTTTAGTGATATACTAGAAAGAGCTGATTATCATTATACAAAAAAGAAATATAACTTACCTTTTGATTTTTTAACAGGTCAAGTATTTTTATAATATGAATACTGTATATACACAATATTTTCAAAAAAGTAAAGTGTTCCTTTACCCACTTTTAAAGTTAAAGAAAGGAATATCTTTTGTTCCAATGGAAACATATATTTGCTGGGATGGTGTGTATTCTGAAATAGATTTAAAGTTTTTATGCGTTTATCACTGTGAAAGAACTGATAAGTTTAAAAAGTTTGAAAGTAAATACTTACTGAGTAACAAAATGTTAGAAAACATAATTGAATTAGAAGATGATAAACATCTATATGTATTTGATTTTAGTAATTATAAGTATGATTACAGACGTTTTGTTGAAGGTAAGTATTCTAAGTTTTCAATGGATGCTAAAAATTTAATTGTTAATTTTTTTGGCACTGCAGGAAATATATCTGAATATATAAGTTCTTTTTTAGATCCAGAACCTCATCATGAGAAATATGCTGATGCACTGCATGTTTCAGTAGAATCCATACAGGATGTATATGAAGTTTGTAGTATACCGGAATTAGAAAAAGAAACATTAAAAACAGAATTTATTCCTGAAATTGAACTATTAAAGAATAAATACATATCTTTGAAAAAGAATAATACAAAAATTAATTTATGAGTATAGGAAAAAACATGATGTTAATTACATCACCATTTAGAAACATGCCTTCATTCTCACTAGTACCTGTGAGTAATGATTGCCCTTATGTAGAAGCTATGTTTGACCCATCGTCAGGCATTTTAGCAGTTATTAGTAAAACATCTAAGCAGTCTTTTCATATGATTCCAAAATTGGATGAAAATGGACAGCCTCAAAGACTTAAAGTTCCTAATAAAGAAACAGGTAAAACTGTTAAAGAAGTAAGAGTTTCAACTGAAACTTTCAGTGAGTTTTATATAACTCAAAAAGATGAAATAGAATCTTTATTAAATATATTTGCAATTAATGCAGATACATTTGATTTCAATGCATTTATGCAAGTTGATGAAAAAGAAACAAAAACATCTAAAATAATTATGCCAACAGGTCAATAGTTCTTCTTACTTAAATTGACCAGGCTAGAAGTTCTTCTTACTTAAATCTAGCTGAGAAAAAAGCTCATTAATTTGGGCTTTTTTTTATTTTAAAATTTAATTAATAGATTATGAAACATTGGGTAATGGACTATGAAACCCTGCTTGATTGTTTCACAGGTGTGTTTGAAAATTATAAAACTTCTGAAACAAAAGTTTTTGTAGTAAGCAGACTGAGAAATGATTTAAAAGAGTTCATAGAATTCCTTAAAGAAAACATACAGAAAAATGAGTGGCATATATCTTACAATGGATTAGCATTTGACGCACAGGTGACACACTATATTCTAGACAATTATAAAAATTGGATTGATCTAGATGATGCAGCTATAGCTAATTTAATTTATAAATATGCACAAAGCTGTATTATAAAATCTAGGAATAAAGATTTCCAAGATTACCCATTATGGAAAATGAAAATAGGTCAGGTTGATTTATTTAAATTACATCACTGGGATAATCCAGCTAAACGTTCTAGTTTGAAATGGATACAATACAGTATGGATTGGGAAAATATTTTAGAAATGCCTATACATCATGAAACAGAAATACAGACACAGTCTCAATTAGACACCGTGTTAGAATATTGTATTAATGATGTTAGATCCACTAAAGAAATATTTAACAAATCTAAATCTCAAATTAAGTTAAGACAGGAGTTAACAAAACAGTATGATATAAATTTATTTTCAGCATCAGAGCCTAGAATAAGTAAAGAACTGTTTTCATATTACCTCTGTAAAAAATTAAATATTCAAAAGAGAGAGATAAAGAACATGCGTACTTATAGGGATATAATAAAAGTAAAAGATATTATACTTCCTTATATAAGTTTTAAATCAGCAACTCTGCAGAATTTGTTGAGTAGATTTAAATCTTTAGAACTTAACCCAGAAAGCTTAAAGGGTAGCTTTAAATATGCTATTGACTACATGAATGTGAATACACATTTTGGTTTAGGTGGTGTACACGGTGCTGTATCTAGTGGTATTTATAAATCTGATGATGATTATGTTATTATGTCTTCAGATGTCACTAGTTTCTATCCCAATCTTGTTATCAAGAATTCATGGTCACCGGGACACTTTCCTAGTAAAGAGTTTTGTGATCAATATGAATGGTTCTTTGAAGAGCGTAAGAAGATACCCAAAAGTAATCCAATGAATTATGTATATAAAATTATTCTTAATTCAACATTTGGTTTGAGCAATGATGCAAATAGTTTCTTTTATGATCCTGAATTATGCATGCGTATTACAGTTAATGGTCAGCTTAGTCTGATGATGTTGCATGAAATGATTATGGAAAATATACCAGACGCAACAGCATTAATGCAAAATACTGATGGTGTAGAAGTTAAGATACCAAGAAATATGATAGATAAGTACATGGAGATTTGTGAAAAGTGGGAAAAAATTACTAACTTAAATTTAGAGCATGATAAGTATCAAAGACTTATAATAGGAGATGTCAATAATTATATTGGTGTAAACTATTATAAAGAAGTTGATCTAAGTACATGGAGAAAGATTAGAGAAAGTAACCCTCATTACATGTTTAAAGTAAAAGACGGCAAATTTTTATATTCACCTATCAAGATTAAAGGTAGGTTTAACTTCCATGAATTAGCGTTGCATAAAAATAAATCTAAACTTATAATTAAAAAAGCAATATTTCATTATTTTGTACATGATATACTACCTGAAGATTATTTAGATGAGAATAAAAACATTCTAGATTATTGTATAGGTGGTAAGTCAAAAGGTAATTGGAAACAAGTTGCTAAAAAAATAAAAGATGGAAAATTAGTTACAGATAATTTACAAAAGATTAATAGATATTATATAAGCACATCCGGGGTAAAGATTGTTAAAGTAAATAATCAAGATGATAGAGAAATACAATTAGAATCCGGTAAATGGTTGCAAACAACATTTAATAAAATACAGATAAAACCAAAGTGGGAAGATTACAATATTGATAAATCATATTATATGAGAGGTATTGAATCAGAAATAAATAATATTTTAAACGTTAATAAAAACCAGTTAAAACTTTTTTAAATGGCAAAAAATAATAATGAGAAGAAAGCACCTAAAGGGAATATTAGGTTTTCCATTAGTTTATCTGAAGAACAAAAGAAAGCTAAAGGTGAAATACTAAAACACCCTTTTAATTTTATAATGGGCAATGCAGGTAGTGGTAAAACACTACTTGCTGTTCAAATAGCATTAGATTTATTTTTTAAAAGAGAATATAATAAGGTTATTATAACACGTCCTACCATATCTACAGAAGATAATGGTTTCTTACCTGGAAATGAAAGAGAGAAAATGGAACCTTGGCTTGTTCCTATAAGATCTAACATGAGAAAGGTTTATAATAAACCACCTATTCTAGAAAAGATGGAGGAGGATGAAAGTATTGAGTTAGTTTCTTTAGCTCACTTTAGGGGACGGACATTTGATGATGCAATTGTTATAATAGATGAGTTTCAAAATCTAACAAGGTCACAGTTTGCTATGGTTCTTGGTAGATTAGGTAAAAAATCTTTAATGATATTATGCGGGGATAACCAGCAAATAGATTTAAAAGATAAAAACTATTCAGCTATTCATGAGGTTGCAAAGATCATAAATTCAGAGTACGTATACAAGGTTGTGTTAACTGATAATCATAGACATGAGGCAATCTTTGACGTACTTCAACTTTTAAATAATAATTAATATGAATTACAAACCATTACCTGATAGCTTTACTATTAAAGAGTCATCAGTAGATGGGTTGGGTTTATTTGCTACTAAACTAATATCAAAAGGTAGCATATTTGGACCCACTCATATACGTGATAAACGTTTTAAAGATAACTTTATAAGAACACCTTTAGGCGGTTTTATAAATCATAGTGATGACCCAAATGTTTGTAAGATAAATTCTAAAAACAGTAGAGATATAGATATAGATCTTATAATGATTGAAGTTATAAAAGACATTCAACCAGGACAAGAGATATTTCTTAAATATAATTTATATAAATTAACATAACATGGATTATTTTGAATTAGAATGTGCAGTTGAAGACTGGGCACAAAAGAAAAGTATTTTTGCTAAAGCCACACCAATGGCCCAAGCACTTAAAACTTTAGAGGAGACAACAGAGCTCTGTACAGCAATTAATGCAAATGATCGTCCTGAGATCATTGATGCTATGGGTGACATAATGGTTACCTTGATTATTCAAGCAAAGATGCAAGACATAACTTTAGAAGAATGTCTTGAATCAGCTTATAATGTAATCAGTAAAAGAACAGGAAAAATGGTTAATGGTCAGTTTGTTAAAGACAAATAAATTGACTATATTTGTTTAAACTTAAAATGTTTACTTAATTATGGGTTATAAAAAACCAACAGAAACAACAAAGCAGTATTTAGAATCTGCCCCTTTACCTAATCATGGTAAAAGTTATACAGTCATATCTCACAAGCAGGTAATAGACAAGACTCTAACACTTTTAGATAATAGTAATTTTGAGGTTATTAGAGAGTTATATAGAGCCAATGCTGATGCTAGGGTAGCTCAAGGTATATATCACATTAAACCTAAGTATAGTAATGATGAGCAAATAAACAATGAAGAAGAATTAGGGATGATGTTTGCTTGGACTAATTCATATGATAAATCTGTAAGATTTCAATGTGCAATTGGTGGTTATGTTATTGTATGTAATAATGGTATGGTGTGTGGAGATATGATGACATTTGCTAGAAAACATACTGGAACAGCAGACTTTGAAATACAAGCTCAAATAAGCAATCAAATAAAGAATGCTGAAATATATTTTAAGAAAATCTTAGATGCTAGAGATAACTTAAGAAAGCTGCCTTTAACTAAAAAAGAGCAATCTGAAATGTTAGGACGTTTGTTTTTTGATGAGAATGTGTTGGAAATGAATCAGTTAACATGTATTAAAAATGAATTAAATGAGCCATCTTATGATTACAATTGTGATCAAGAGAATGCTTGGGCATTTTACAATCATGTTACACATGCATTAAAGAAAGCTCACCCAAGAAATTGGTTAAGTGATACACAAAAATTTCATGAATTTATAACAGCAGACTTATTAGGAAATATGGGAATTACAAAAACAGATAGTGTTGATTTAAGTAAATATGAATCAACTATGGATAATAATAACATAGATATTGAAATAGAAGATGCTCATGTAGAAGTTACAGATGAGATTATAACAACATCTATTGAATACCATTTAAATCAATTAGGGATTTAATGGATTGTGTAATATTATTATTACTATCCTTATTGATTATGTATTCTGTATATAACAGAAAAGATAATTTCTAAAAAAGTATATAGGTTAAATATGTAAAAGGTAAACCAACACATCCGGGTTTTAATGCTTTCCCGGATGTTTACCTTTAAATTACTTCTTTTTAGAGTGTGTCCATCCACCTATTTTATACATAGGTGTTTTCTTCATCTCTTTACCCTTTTTACCTCTCATAGTTTCAACTAATGGATCAGACATGTCCATAGATGCACCACCGTATGTCATTTTAGTTAGTAGCTTTTCACCACCCATTTTCATATAACCCATTTTATTGCGTACAGCTGTAGGTAGTTTACCTAAGCCTTTATTGCCAGCTGGAACAGGTTTATATGATCCACCTTTTTTGTATTTTGTCATTTTCTTTTTCATAACTTTTCTATATTTAATTCTAATGTAATAACAAATAAATAAAATATGTATGTGAAACCGTTAAATGTTTCATCAGGACCAATATACTCAGTACCTAATGCAAACCTATCATGAGGCCAGTGTAGTCTTACAGTTAGATGCCACTTTCTCATTTTGACACTTTACAATAACCTAAACATATTTTACCAAACGTTATCTTTTTAATAAGTAAACAAATTTTCTTTTTCATCTTCCTTGCCCTCTATATCTTTTTTTATAACTTTTACTTGTCTTTACTTTGGAGTTATTATTCTTTGAATGTACCCCTGGTCTTTTTCTTTTAACTTTTTCTTGTTTTGTTGCTACCTTATATCTCATTTATTTGGTTTTAAAAATTCCTAATGTTATTCCTTCTAGTAGTGAGTTTTTTGCCCATAAAAATATCCACCCTAGTAATGATATAGGTATGATAGTAGACCATGCTGCAAAGTCTTGATCAAAGAATAGATTCATAACAACCATTGCTAGTGATCCTAATAAAAATAAGAATCCTATTAAAGTTGTTATACCCTCTCTTAGTCTATTTTGTAGTTCTACTTTCATTTTTTCTTCATCTTACCTAGAGTAATTGCTAAACGTGCTCTCTGGGCTGTGATACCCTTACCCTTAGCTTTATCTTTAAGCCAAGTTTTTTTAATAGTACCATCTGCTTTTAATGCACCCTGCCTTTTAGCAGTAGCTCTTAAAGCACCCGGTTTTTTAATTGCACCCTTAATCCAATTTTTACTTCTTTTTGGCACTACTCTTTTTCTTTTTAGGTTTAACTTCTTTACCAGCTATAGCATCCACAACATCTTTCAATTCTGTTTTAACTTTCTTAGCTGCTTTTACTACATCTTTAGATTCTTTTTTAACCTCAGTTAAACGTTTATCAGCAATAGTAATAATTTCTTTAGCCTTTTCATCTAAAGATGTCTTGGATAATATCCAAGCCCAAGTTTCTTTTATTTTTTCTAACATGGTTTATTTTTTAATTTTAAAATACAATACAAATATATTATATATTTTTTAGTCTATCATTTTCTTTTTCCAAAAATTGCATTTTAACACGCAATTCACTTACCTCACTTGATAGTTCTAATATTTGCTTTCTCATTAAATCTTTTTCTGATGAGCTTTCAGCTAAGAGTTTCTCTAATTTTTTAACTCTGTCTCTTAAGTCATCTCTATATAAGTTTTGTTCTTTTTTGTCTGACATTTCTGTTTCTGCTTTTAGTCTCATCTTCTTTTCAAAGAATTTCCACAATCCAGCAGATGATAAAACTGTTATTAATGTTACTACTATAGTAGTTATATTATCTTGATCAACCATTATTTAAATTTTTCCGTCTGTAAAAATGATTTGTTATACGTCTTAAATTAAATAATGCACTTAAAGAAATAAAGAACCAACCCCAATGGCTTGGGCATTTATAATCTCCGTGACTAAAAAATAATATTACAGCAACCATAGAAAGTAAAGATGTTGCAAAGGCTAAAGTTTTTCTAACTCTTAGACTCATACATGCTACAGCATAAAGTGAACAGTATCCTATAATAATACTCAGGAATATAATTGGATTAAACCCATGCTCTAAAGTATAGATAAGTGGGAAAAAGAACAACCAAATCACACCTTGAGTTATTTCAGTAGGTTCTGAATCGTAGTATGCTAAAATTTTATTTAGTTGAGATAACATATAATAACAAAAATATAATAAATTTGTACATCAGTTTGTACATCTTACTATTATAAGATACAAATAAATTTAAAAATATTTAAATTAAAACCGTATAATATGGATAATGTAAATAAAGAAACATTTTCAAAAAAGATCAGTGTAGAACTTTTACCTGTAGAAATGCTTGCAGGTATTAGATTTATTAACTGTAAAGTGCTATGTGATGATGAAAAATATAGACCCCTAGTTGGATTAGAATTAGGATTTATTTTTTTTAAATTAACTTTTGCATATATAAAATGGGAAAAGTAAAACTTTCCTTTTTAGTTTGCCAAATTTTTGGTAAATTATATTATAAACCATTTAAGCTGCCTAATGAGCAGCTTATTTTTTCTTACCTAATAAAATAATAAACATGAACGGAAACATTTTTATGCCGAGGGTAAATATTTTGCCCTATGAATATCCACAACTGCTTGAATATAAGGATGCTATAAGACACTCTTACTGGATAGATACTGAATATAACTTTACTGAGGACATATCTGATTTTAAAATAAAGATCTCAGATTCTGAAAGAGATGTAATTAAAAAAACAATGTTAGCAATAGCTCAAATAGAAGTTAATGTTAAAACATTTTGGGCTGACTTATACAAACGTATGCCAATCACTGAAGTAGGTGATGTGGGTATGACATTTGCAGAATCTGAAGTAAGACATAAAGATGCTTATGCTAGGTTAATAAGAATACTAGGTTTAGAAGAAGAGTTTCAAACTGTTGTAGAAATACCTGCTATAGAAAACAGGATTAAGTACTTAAAAAAATACCTGGACGGATCACGCAGTAGAGATAATAAGATGTATACAAAGTCTGTACTTTTATTTTCTTTATTCATTGAGCATGTAAGCTTGTTTAGTCAGTTTTTAATTATGATGTCTTTCAACAAAGAAAGAAATATATTTAAAGGTATATCTAATGTTGTTGAAGCAACAAGTAAAGAAGAAGACATACACGGTAACTTTGGAGCAGAAATAATTAATATTATTAAAAAAGAAAACCCTGAGTGGTTTGATGAAGAGTTTAATAATCTTATCTACTCAGCATGTGAAAAAGCTTATAAAGCTGAATGTGGTATATTAGATTGGATCTTTGAAAAAGGAGAGCTTGACTTTCTACCTAAAGAAACAATCCAACATTTTATCATGAACCGTTTTAATAACTCACTTAAAAAAATAGGTATGAAACCACTTTTTGATGTCAATAATAATTTATTAGAGTCAACAAAATGGTTTGATATTGAAATTACAGGTACTAAAGAAGGAGACTTCTTTTATAAAAAACAAATAGATTACAATAAAAAAAGGGGCATATCAAATGTTGAAAATTTAAAACAACAACAAAAACTTTTTGAAGCAAAGAAAATATTACTAAAAACAAATATCAAATTACTTGAAACACAACTATTGCAAGAAAAAGCTTCTGCAAGAGAATTAAGTTTTACAGAAGATATAGCTGCATCTGCATTACAAGGTTTAGGTTTTTATAAAGAAGCTGCAAAATTAAGGGGTGAAGCGATAGGAATGGACGTTGACGAACTTAAAAAAAGAAATGAATTACAAGACAAAATAAACAAATTAAAAGGCGAACAAATTGACCTTGAATTACAATTAACCGCCCCTAGCGATGATAAAGACACAACCAAGCCCGAAAAAAACAATGAAGCCGAAATAAAAGCCAAGGCAATAGAAGAAATTACTAGGCTTGAAGATGAATATTTTGAAAACTTACTTGACAAACAAACCCAAGAAGAAAAAGTTAAATATCGCAAGATTGAAGAGATCATACACAAACTAGCCTTTGGCAAATGAACCTACTCAAAGCAATTATTCTTGATACTGAGGATGGTGAAATCGAAGTCTCCACTCCAACTGTCAAAGCAAAATCTTTTACAGGTGCATTACGCAAGTTTAAAGGTGAAGAGGTGTTAGGAATCTTAAAAATAGAAGATGACACTTACATGGTTTTTATTGAGGAATAAAGCGTGTAAACTTCTTATGTGACAATTCATAAGTTAAATAACTATCTATTATCAATGCAATCGCATTGGTCAATCATGCACAGCACACATCAAGCAGTCGAAGAATCCCTGCCAATCTTATCTAAGTTTTCTTCAGGTGATGGTGTAGATCGTATGCAAGAAACACCACTGAAAAAACACATCACCAAGATACATCCTGACATTTACAAAGTGCCATTGTTTAGACGAAAGTTTTGCAAGATGTTAGTCGATGAAATCAAGACAATGAAATTCCAAGCCAATGAAGAGGAAGATGAGCTCAGGCAAATACCTGAGATAGTGTTAAGAGATCAAGTGCCTGAGTTATATCGCAACATGTGGTTCGTGGTTCAAACAGTGCTTAATCCAATCATCTATAGTATTTGGCAACGCAATTGTTCCAACATAGGTTCAGTGCAAATAGCCAATTACAATCTAAAGGACAAACAACAAGGTGCTTGGCACCACGATGAATCAGCAGACATCAGTGTGGTAATACCACTAA
>WLWF01000804.1_pt1 | contig 28949 bp, 46 predicted proteins | sample 6718331 | NCBI WGS metagenome assembly WLWF01 (sample SAMN12718692, study PRJNA515312) | sponge metagenome | isolation source: marine sponge | host: Mycale hentscheli | place: New Zealand: South Island, Marlborough, Capsize Point | collected 2003-05-01
AAGTAAGGAAGTTCTTTTGCCATTGTCTGTTTGTTTTGTTCAAAATTAAACTATATCTGAAAGTTAGCCGCTAGCAAATCTTTGCTTTGTTCTGCAAGTGCATATCTTTCGGTATCAGTATTGGTCTTTTTCGCTGTCCAATAATCATCCAAAACAGCCTTAACGCTGTGAATAATGGTCGCGTGATTCTTTGGTTTACCGTTACTGATAACCTTAGCGATTTTAGTTAAAGGCAAATTTGTATTCTCTTTTATTAAATAGATAGCAACTTGCCTCGCAATCACAACCTCGCTATGCCTATTCGCGCTCAACATCGTAGACATTGGTATGCCTGACAAATCAGACACAGTTCTTATGATGCTGTCCACTTTTTGCTGGTCGCTAATTGACTCATCATACACCACTTTTGTATGCGTCAGCAACTCTAGCTGTTGCTTCGCTGCTTCGTAATTTAATCTCGCATTGCGCAAAGCCTCCACGAAGTGTGGAAGCTGGCTGCGTAGTTCTGTTATTTCATCAGAAAGGTAAGTCATTCTCTTCTTTTTTATCGTTTGACTGAGGGTTATCTTTCGGCTGCCAAGTATCTAGTTCTAGGTAGAAAGTACCGCTTTTGGATTCTTTAAGATTCCAATTAGACCACCCTTGCTGATTAGCGTGCTTCTGCATTGTACTGACATCTTTGACACCAAATGCTATTTTAGTCATTTCGCCATACTTCGTCTGCACCTTTTTGACTTGTCCGATAAAGACCTTTAAACGTTCGTTATTTTCCATTTTTACTGATTTTATTTTTGTATTTATTCCAAATTCTTATATGTTCTTCTTTAGCCTCGGCTTCTTCTTGTTTACTTTCCCAATTATATTTTTTAGCAAATGTTTCAAAAGCGTCTTCAGCATCTTTATATATTCCTCTTTCTATGCCCATTTGTGTCAAAATTGCTCGAGAGTATTCCATAAATTCCTCTTCGTTAAATTCTTCTTCGTTATTTTCCATTTTTACTGATTTTATTTTTCTGACACTTGTTTATTTAAATCTTCTGCAATTTCTTGACAATTGACATTGCTAAGAAATGCAAGCGCGTAGTCTACTTTTAAGTTTCCTGCAAAAATACTTATGCCTTCAGGAAAAACACATTCTTCTATAGCCTGCTTAACCCAATCCGCAGTTATTGGATTAGGCGCGCCTTCATAATGAAAGCCATAATATGCGTCAAATATCTCTGACGCTACCCTCCAAGTCGCGTAGTTAGTCCATCCGTTATACCCATCATTAGGCGTTAAATTTTCATCGTAAAGCATCTTAAATTGATTTTAGTTTTGAAATTAAAGTTGAGGACACATCGTACTTAGATGTAATTTTGTCAATGTCACCACCGCCTGCGATGTACTGCTGCGCTTTTTCCCAAGCTGGTGTGTTAGGTTTTAGCTGTGGCTTACTCGCTGCTTTGACCTGCTGACCTCCAGCGTCTGTGTCTTTGTCTGTGACAATACCTAGCGCGCTACTCAGGGCATATCTACGGATGTATGTAATTGCTGAACCTAAGACTTGGAATTCATTCATTCCTTTTAGCTGTACGCCTTGTGGTATTAAACAACTAGAACTCCTATGCTCTCCGCTTTCAATGTGAAATATGGTAGTCGTTAAGGTGTCTAGGTCAAGTTCTTGCGTGAATCCAAGTCCGTGCTTCTTCATAAGCGGATTTATGACTTTGAATATGGAAGGGAGGTCTGCATAGCTGTAGCCATAGCCTTGTGTTCCTTTGTGAATTGTAGGACATTCTTGCTGGAATGCCGCGATAGATTTAAACAGATTTTTCATTTGTCAGTTTGTTTTTAATATTAATGATTTGATTCTGAGATGGCACTTTGCCATCGGCTAAATTATAAAGAAATTGATGGAACGCATATCTATTTTCGTAGAGCGTTGCATATACATTGGCAACTAGCAAGTTGTCATTGTGCTGAAGGTGACTGTGCTTCTCAAGCATTTCACCGATTGTTTTTTCAAGGTTCATAATATGATTATTGCAATTATGATTATAGTGACAATCACCAAGTTGATGATTGCTTCGTGCTTTAAATCGTTATCGTTCATTGCTTTAGAAATGTTAGGTTCTTCATAAAGCTATTACTATGGTCTTTCTCGCGATATGCACAGAGAACTGTACCTAGTATGTCGCTGCATTCGACCTCTTCGATTTTGGTTTTAACAGTTTCGCCTTCATAAGTCAAAGGCTTCTCTGATGCCAAGCGATTAAACTCGCCTACCCAATATAGGAAATCCTTATCTCCTGCTTTGTGATACGTTCCGTTGCATCCGCATCGGCATTCGTCCTTAAGTCCGTGATAAATTTTTGTGATTTTCATCGTTGTTTGTTTTAAAAGTTTGAGCAAATATAGCATTAAATGTTAATAATGCAAATAACTTTTTAAAAAAAAGACAAAAAAAGGGCAATCCTTTCGAACTGCCCCCTATTAAACAAACAAACAATGAACGCTTCTAGTCTGCCAATGTCGGCAAATAGTCTTTTAATATGCGATTGACAAAGTGTAAATTATCTTTTCTCATACGCTCTAGCATTATCTTGTCATCAGTTGCACCCTTGCCTGCCGCAATCTTAGCATTTTGCTCTAGCAAGTAATCCTTGACTATCTCCTTCCATTCCTCAATCGTGTACTTCATATGCGAATATATTACAAATTCATTAATAAATTCACAGGTGTTTTGCCGTTATCTAACACAACCATACAGCCAATAGCTGGCTTCTTGCCATACTTCGCATAAGCCATCGCGTATGCTTTGTGATTGATTCCGCAACCTACCTGACTGCCATATATCTTAAAGTTCTGACCGACAACATATTCGGTGTAGGCTTGCGTGTGTAAATGTCCTTGCACAGTTGACATTAGGTCTGCCTTGCATTTGGTTCGTGCTGTGCCTCCTTCTCCGTGAATGTACTGAACATCGTCAATGACCAAACGCTCAACGAAGTTCCACTCAGGCACTTCCAAAACATCTTTATAGCTTTTAATCCACTTGCTAGGTATCGCTGATGTCTGCGCCTTGCGCATAATTAACCTATCGTGGTTGCCAATAATTACATCTGCTTTTGGAAACGCATCTCGCCATTTAGCTATCTTCTTGATAGACAGGTCAAGTTCCTGACCACCGCCCATACCATCTGCATCGGTTTCGTGATAGCTGGCATAGTGGTTGTCTATGACATCACCAATGAAGATGGTGCGATTTGTATTGAACTTCTCAGATTGCTCAACGCAAAAATCTAAGTAGCCATCAAGGCAAAATGGTTCGTGAAGGTCACCGATTACAAGGATGCGATTCTCTTTGGACTTCAAACCGCTTACCAGCTTATTAAGCCCCTTACTTAGTCTAGGTCTGTTCATATCTGTATAAGTTAAATTCTATTCTCGGATTGTCTTTGTCTAGCTTTCTATGTGCTATGATTTCAACGCACTTGTTGTCATTCTTAATTGCTCCAGCTTTCTGTAAGCAGTCCAGGATTATTTTTAAGCTGTTGTCAAGGTCTGCCCTGCGTGATGGATAGTAAACTGTAAGGTTGATACCAAACTCGCATTCGAGCATCTCAGAGGCTCTGTACTGCGTTAAAAAAGATTTCTCGTATGCTTTTAAGTCTTTACCCTTTGCGAGCGAGCAGCGACTCCCTAAACGAATTATACGATAGCAGTTGCTTTTGCTAGGTACATTGCCTTTTATAGTGGTTTGATAAACTTCCACGCTATGCGGATTACGATTCCGACAACCGCTAAAATAATCAAAAACCAAATCAATCGCTTGCCGTGCTTTTGAATCTGCTCAACAAACGATTGTTTCCTTACCACGATTTGCTCAAAAGGTACAGATACAGTTTTATAGATTGTATCAGCCTGACACTCGCCTGATAGATATACAGTATCGCCCTGCCGAACGTATTGGATTCTAAGTTTGTCCTTATAAATAGTGACAGTATCACCATCTTTTCCTTGAAAGAAAGTATCAACTTGGACTTGTGGAATTGTGATTTGAATCGTGTCATTAACAGTATCTTTTTTTAGTAATTGCGGATATAGAATTGTTAGCTTTTCAATCTTGCGCTCTGCCCTTCTCAACTTCTTCTCTACGCGATGCTCCAAAGAACAACCGCTTAGAATCAAAATTAAGGCTAATACAAGCCCTCTCATCGATTGTCTTTAAAGTTTGTATAGAAAGTCCTACCTTTAGATTTTGAAGCCCTTAAAACCTGCTTTCTGTTACCTTCTGATTTGTAGCTAACGTGTACCCAGCTAGGGCTTTTATCATCACCAAATTCCCATATCATTTGGTCAAAGTCTAAATGGTCGTAAACGTACCAAAAGATGTCTGCATTGGTAGGATATTCACGCGCATCGTTGTCAATATCAATAGCCTCGCCCTTGCAATGCTGAGATGTTTTTGAACCGCCTATTGCCTTGTTTAGTTCAGGCGAACGATAACCACTACTCACGAAGATAGGCTTTGCGAAATGCTCTCGAATAGGCTGGAATACATTGTTGGCTAAATTAATAAGCGCAGTTAAATGCTCGCCTTGTGGCTCATTGTCGATGCCTCTGCGTGTCGCTGTCAGGCTTTTGCTGACTTCTTTTAGTGTTAGGTTCGGACTAATTTTCATCGGTCACCCTTCTCTTAGATACTCGCTTCTTGGCAGTTTGAATGATGCGCTCTTCAAGTCGTGCGATTGTGGCAGATTGCTCTATCAAGACCTGATTCATTTCGTCTAGCTTCTTGCGCAGTTCCTCAATCTCATTTTTTAAAGACTCAATTATCTCTTCGTTCTTCTTAACGATTGCCGATGCCTGCAAGGTCTGCACAACAAACGCTCCTATTGTTTTCCCTTTCCATATCAAAGTGCCTAATGCAACAGCACTAAGCACAGTCATAATTCCGTGTTCGCTAATTAGCTTAGCAACTCCTTCGATGACTTCCATTTCGATTCAATTTTTTGATAAATTTTTGCAACTTGACCACGTTGCTTTTCTTTGGTTCGTATGATTTCTTCTTTACAGTACCCATCCACAAAAGTTGCTTTCAGATGCTGGATTCACATCGCTGTTTGTATTGCTGCTGTACTCAGGGAATAAACTGCTATTGTTGCATAGGTAATCAACTAACCTGTTTGAATAGTAAACCGCAAAGTCTCGCTCCTGAGATACTAAGCTATCAACGTCTGACTTATCTAAGGCTGTGGCATTCTCAGGCTGGTGTCTGTATATACCTCCGTTGCCTATGGTCACGCTACCCATAGGAAGAAACTCAACCAATGACCAATGTATCAACGCTGGCTTTACCCAATCCGTAACAAGACTTAGGTAGTTTCCAGCAAGTGTACCTGCAATGATGTCGGCTTGTATCTTCTCAAGTAGGTCTGTGCCAAGCAAACGCTGAATGTGCATATCTTGAGCGATTGCTATGTATTGCACGAACTTGTCGCTGTCTACGTTACCACTCAAGTTTGAGTAACGTAGTACATCATCTGTCTTTATGAGTAACGCTTTTGCCATTTCTTTACTTATTTACGAAGCCTTTATCACCTCTGTCTATTGGTCTCATAGCAACCTCCTTTGGATTACGAACGCGATAACCTTCCTTTTCGCTTTTGTTGGTGCTTACAGTTGGTGCTAATGGACTCTTAGTATCAATCTTTCCATCCTTTACAGGCTTGCGAAATACTCTGCGCATCCATTTGTGATGGCAAGCACCACCGCCTTTCCATTTCCAAATAGAATAAGTTGATGCACCATTCAAACCCCAGCCTGCGTTGACCGCTTTGTCACCCATTGCAATGATGTCCTCTTTTCTATATAGTTTGTTGGCTGCTACCATCTTCTTACAAAAAGGTCTGCTGTTGGCTTGAACCGCGTCAGGAGCGTAAACGTATCGCGTTTTGTAAGCTACGCCATCAATCACTCTGTCTTGCTCGCTCTTGGCATTCGGTCTAGCTGTGCCTGTACTTACAAAGTTGTAGACCTTTGATAATAGGTTTGGCTCTTTTTCATCTTCGTCATAATCAACTTCACTTTCCTCTACCAACTCCCATCCTTCACCAAGTTCTTCGCCTTTTTCAATTAGCAGTTCAGCTACGTCATCAAGGTTGTCTTTGCTTTTATTCTCTTGCGACTTCATCTGTGTAATCACATCCCCTGCATTGCCGCTAAATAAAGCGTTGGCTACTGATGGCTCAAATTGAAGCATCTGAATTAAGAATGTTACAGCTTGGTCTTTGGTTAATGTGCCAAGACTTACTGCCTCCATTATCTGCAATGCGCTTGCAATTTGCGCTCCGTTGTAGCTGGCTTCTTTTTGCGCTAACTCTTCATCAATCTCAGCATCAACTGTCGCAACTTCTGCGACTGTTTCCGTTTCAATACCTGTCTTTTCCTGTGCCGTGTCCTCATCAACTTCTTCGATTTCCATCTCGCTGAACTCAAGAGGCTGGCTGGTTAGAAAGAAGGTATTTAAACTGATGTTGTTAAATGATAGAATCGCATTGACTGACTCAACAATAACGTGCTGCATTGGCTTGATGACTGTGTTGTCAAAAAGCAAAGCCGCCATCTTAATCTCATCGGCATTTGAGCCAAGTCCTCCGTTCTGTGGTAAACCAAATAGCAAAGGAGAAGTAACGCGATGCGAAACCATTATCTTCTTGCTTGCCTCCTCTGAGATGAATTGGTATTGATTGTGTGCGTCAGGTAAGCTAATAGACTCAATTTGCGCTGCTGTTTCTTGAGAATCATTAAAAGCTACAATTACGCTGTCACCTTCTGTGCCTGTAAACTTGTCTTTAATCTTAGACTCAATCATCCGTTGCTGCTCTTCTTCAGGCGTGCCGTTGTTGAAGTTTATGATAGTACTGCCTGAGAAGCGTGTGTAGATGTTGTTAAGGTGAAATTGTCCAAGTTCTATTTCAACAAAGGTGTAGTCTAATCCTGACTGATACTCAACAGGTGAGAAGTAATGAAAGCCAGCTTTGTATGGCTTGATGACCATAACCTCAAGACCTTCTTTGCTTTTGCCGAAACAAGGTATGCGCTGATGCTCTTCACCACGCTTGGCACTTGCCCAATCATCGCAGTAGTAGTATGCCTCAATGTACCCTTCCTCGTTCATCTTCTCAGGGCGCAAGTTTTGAATAGGCATATGCGCTACCTCCATCACCTTCGTGTGAGCCGTGTCATATATTACCTGATAGGCAGCTTGTCCAAACGTATAGAAGTCATCGCATATTTTACGCATACAATCCTCGCTAAATAGCTGAACCATCATTGCATACTCGTCAGGCTTCTTTGCCGCGTTTGTGGCGTGTAAACCTCGCCCATATATCATATCGCTGATGCCATTGATTAACGCGCTATTGGTAGGCGATTCTTTGGCATCTATGAGCGTCTGATAGTAGTTGTTGTCTGCGCCATAGGCTACCCATTTGTCGCGCTTGTTCTCGCTAATCTCAGGCGTTGTGTATTTACCTAACTGTACTAGGCTGATGTTACTGCTCATATGATTACAAATTCGTTATTAGATGACTGCTCTGTGAACACATTCTCGTTAATGCTGAATTTCGCAAAGTCATTATCGTCTGTGATGTATGCTTTGCCTCGAAAACAAAGTTCTGCGCCATCTTTTATTTCAATGATGTAGTTCTGACCATCCACCAGCACAGGAGAAAATGTATTTGTAATGGTCAAGTAGCCGTTCAAATAAGTAGCTGCTAGATTAAAAGTGTGTGTCAGCTTGTTTTGTTGCTCACTCGTAAACGTTACATCTACATTTCCTGTCGGCTCAAATCGCGGAATGACTTGGAATGATTGAGCCGTTGCTGATGTGGTTAAGATTACCATATACTATAAACGTATTTTTTAGGTTTTGTTCCAAATAAAAAGGCTACCCGTAATGGATAGCCCTTTCTAATCACCTTCGCTAATTAGTTAGCTAGTAGTAATCGTGGTAATACCTAAATTGGTTAGCTTATCCGCGATTGTTGTTCCTGTCGCTGGAATACAGAAGTTCGCAGGAACTTTCTCGCTTCCTGAGAACGTCAATGTATAACCATTCAAATCACCTAATGCACCGCCTGTGGCAAACGTACCGCCTGTCACATCAAGTCCGTGTTCGTGACCGCACAGTAACAAGTCTCCGTTGTTAGTTTCAACTAAGATTTTTGGTCTACCATAGCAAAGCAATTTCAACTCTTTGTTAGCTTCCTTTGTCATCTTTTTCAAGGTGATATTCAAGGCTTGCTCAAAGAATGTAGTGCCGTTATCTCGGCTTGCTGTAATGGTCTGCTCAAGCGTATTAGTTGTCGCTTTCAATTCGTACTTAAACGCTGTTAAACTTGAACCTAATACATCAATGACATCTGTGTCTGTGGCATCAAATGTAAATGCTGATTCAGGTAAACTTGCGTAGTTAAAAATGTAGATGTTATTAATACCACCCACCGCGTCTTTGCAAGGCTCTACTCGTCCTGCTGTAATATCGCAACTCATATCTATTTTTTATTTAAAAAAAAGGGCAGACAAGCAATCGCTCACCTGCCCCAATTTTGGTTAGTATTAAATTAAGCGTAGAGAACTATATCTTCGACTACTCCGTAAGTTGCACCTTGAAAGAAGCGAGCAATGAAACGGAAGTTGTTAGAACCATCAAGGTCAGCCATATCAAGTAGCTTAACTTCTTGCATTGCGCTGAGTAAAGATGTTCCGAAAAACAAGTTGCTGGTTTGAGCAGCTACCATTTTGTTGTCGGTTAATCCTTCAGCAACAAATACAGGGATTCCGTTGAAGAACAAATCAACCAAACGCTGGTTTGAGCCTCTGTTCTCGTATCCGTTTGCGCCAACTCCAGCAGCAGCGTATCCTGCTAAATGCTCGATGTATGCCTTGTAAACGTTCTTAGAAACGTATAGCTTCAAATCCTCTTTGCCATATACAGCAGCAGGAATTACAGCTACTACTTTCGCCATTTCAACAGCTACGTTAGCAGCAGTTATCGCGATTGCAGTAATCTCTTGAGCAGCAGGAAGAGCGGCATCAGCAGCAAGCTGAACAGCTAGTCCATCAAACTCGCCTTGATTAGCGTTTACACCTGACCAAATGTTCTGCTCAATCTTCTGAGCAACTTTTGAGCCGATGTGTCCAATCATATAGTCAGCAAGTGAGGAAGGAACGTCTCCTGAATTAGCACCCATTTGTGCAACTTCCCAAGTTGTAACGAAGTCCTTTTTACAAAGCTGAAGGTTTACTTGAGCCTCTTCGACTGTCAAGATTCTTTCAGTTAAATCAACAGTAGATGTTGGTGTAAAGTCGCAAGTTGCATCCTTTACGATAGCATCAACGTCAATTCGCTGAATAACCTCTTTTTGCATTACGTTTGGACGAACTGTGATGCCGCCATTTTCGATAGTGCTTGCGCTCAATAGAGCAGCACTTATGTACTGACCTGCTGCTTCTCCAGCGTAGGTAGTAGTGATGTTAGTAGTTGTAGCCATTTTTTATTTTTTGATGTTAGCTATTTTAGAAAGCACTCTTGATTCAGTACCTCCAAATTTTATTGAATGAAAATTGAATGATTTACCTGATTCTTTCTCAGGGTTTGGCATAATTGCCTTTGCGGCTGGCATATCATCAGATGATAATTCAACCTCTTCTTTGACTTCTTCTTTGACTTCTTCTTTAACAGTCTCAGAAAGCATAGATTTGATTTCGCCAATAGCTGCTTCAAAGTCTTCCTTTGTTACATAGCTTGGCTCTTCGCTTGCCTCAACCTCAACTTCTTTGGTTTCGACAGCTTCTTCTTCAGCAACAGGCTCTTCCTCCATTGCTTTCATTTCACCAATCACACCTTCTTCAGATACGACTAGCACTCTAGATTCGGGCAGTTCATACTCACCAACAGGCAATGGCACTTGACCATCTTCTGTGACGATGAAAATTGCCTCACCAGCTTCGAAACTTTCAGCTTCGAGAACTGTGCCATTTTCAAGTGTCATTTGCTCTAGCTTAATTTCAATGCCGAGCAAAGTCTTGATTTGATTTAATACAGAATTTTCCATACTGTATAAACGTAATTTCGAGAAAGTGTTAGATTTTCAACTTCCGCAAGCCTCGCAATCCTCATCGTCAAGGCTGCATTCCTGTGGTTTTACTTGCTTGGTTTTGTCAAGTTCTTCTGCCTTGCGCAGCATTTCTGCGAATGCTTCGCCCTCTTCCGTGATGTTGCTCATTTATATTTCTTCTTCAGGTTGAAATTCGTACTTCCAATTATTGAAAGCGTCAGGTGTTGCAAACATTGTGACCTTGTTGTCATCTATTGATTCTGTGCTTTCTATACCTGTGTAGCTAGTGGTTGATTGGTCTTGATTGTATCTGACAAAATCCCAAGTGATTGCTGTGTTAGGCACAACGTAGGTATGGTCTATGATATAGCCGTAGTGATTCATTAGTGTGCTTGTATATATGTTCCTGAGAAGTTGTTAAGTGTCAAATCGTTTGTGCCTGCAGTACCATCATTTGGTACAGTAGTGTCTCCGTTGTTAATATCGAACTTATACCAATACTTAGGCGTTGCGCCTAAAACTGTTGTCGGATTTGCTCCAGCACCTGAATTATAAAGAGATTGCGCTTGTGATACACTACCTGTTGTTTCGTGAATAACAACATCATCCATTGCTACGTTGGAATAAAAGGTTGAATTATTATATCTTGAAAAGAAAGAATTTAAACTTACTCCACTTTGCGCGGCTGACGCTCCACCATCTCCATAATCCACTCCATCAAAAACAAGATGCCTATCATTTCCTACTCTATAAAAGTAAACGTGATGCCAATTACCATCATCCCATCCCGAAAGCCCTGAGTCACTCCAATCTTCCCTTGTGTTGTTCGCCCCGTGTTGCCATCTTATATAAGGAGTGCTTCCTGTTCTCAGATAAATATAGTTTGCATTAGTGTTGCTTCTACTCATCACTACATTAGTAGCATTGCTGCTGCCGCTTCCTTTAATCCAAAAAGAAGTAATCCAATCTGTTGCTGCTGCTATTGATAAAGTTGATGCAGTTAAAGCGTCATCATTTACGCCATCAGGAAATATGGCATTTCCAAAATTGTAACTTGTCGACAGCAATGCTGTTGAGCCTAAGTATGCTTGAGACACATCTGTGCTTCCTAGCTTTAAGGTAGTGATGTCTGTACTTCCTAATTCAATTGGCATATTAAGTGATTATGTAAAGGGTTGATGCATCAGGTGTTGCGATGGCATCGTATTCTGCTTGTGTCAAACTCATAATGTTTGTAATAACATCTGCACCTGTCACCCCTGTTGGGTCAGATGGTAGGTAGTCAGCATCGTTTGTGAGCGTAGATACGTTGTCGCTTGGCTGCACCGATGTTGCACCAAGTGCCGCGCCTGATGTAACTGTGGCAACTGCTACGCTGTTGACTGTGCCTGTCAAATCTCCAGCTAATATTGTCGCTGTTGAGTCTTGATTTGCTGTCGCTCCTAATGCCGCACCTGATGTAACTGTTGCAACTGCTACGGAATTGATAGTGCCTACTGTTGTCGCACCTGTGTTGTTGATGGTGACATCACCTGACATTGCAACTGATGCCGATTGATTTGACGCGTTTCCTAAAAACATCTTAGCAGAGTCAAGGTTTGGTGTTGCATTCGCTCTACCTGCTCCACCTACTTTGATGATGCCTGCGCTTGCGTGACTTCGAATCACTCTACCTATGTTCTGAATGTCTGCTGCTTCTCCGCTTGGTGGCGTAGCTGTTAACTCGCCCGCTGATGTTGAAACGTATAATGTATCACCTTCAGTAAATGCTGATGTGTTTAGCCCTGTCAAGTTTCCTAAAGTTACTACTTCACAGGCTGCATTGTTATTTGCATCGGCATAGACTAAACCAAATGCTGGTCTTGCAGTAGCGTTATCTGAGTCAGCTAAATCGACAAGCGTTTCGCTACCGCTTACTCCTGTGATTGAAACAACTTTGCCTTTTAGTAAGGTCGCCCCGCTTTCGTTTTTTGCGGCAAATCGAATTGAGCCATTCAAGTCGCCAATAAAATCATTTGATGTTACTGTGCCTGTGATGTTTATGTTGCCTGTGCCTGTGACATCATAGGTATTTAAATCTAAGTCACCGCCTAGCTGTGGTGTAGTGTCATCGACTACCGCAGCAATACCTCCACCGCCTGCGCTATACTGAGGAATGTTTAAAGTATCACCTACCAATGTAGCAGCACCTGATGTGCCTGTGGTAGTCAAGGTTATGTCTCCTTGCTTCGCGTCTAGTGCCGTTTGTGTTGCCGTGCTTACGGGCTTATCCGCATCGCTCGTGTTGTCTACGTTTGCAAGTCCAACATCTGACTTTGTGTAGTCACCGCTTTGAGCAGTTACTGCGCCTGTCCTTCCGAATACAGAATCAACAGCATTAACCTCTGCGCCTGTTGATATACCTGACAGCTTGCTTTGCTCGGCATCGGTAAAGGCGTTTGTGTCTGCATTGTTTTCGTATGCCGTTTTTATCTCCGCATCCGTTGGGTTTACCTCTGCTCCAGCTTCAACTCCTAAAAGCTTGCTCTTTTCTGAATCGCTAAACTCATTCGTGTTCGCGTTGCTTTCGTATGCTGTTTTGACATCGGCTGCTGTTTTCGCGTTTCCGATAGATGCTTCAAGTTCTGCGAAGCTGTGTATGCCTACTCTTTCTGTTGCCATTAGTTGACTGTTAAGTAAATTTCATTGTCGGATGTAACGTATTTGAAATCATCCGTTGTGATGTATATGTAGTTTATAATCGCTGGGGGTGTGCCTGTAATGTTGCCGATACCTTGCGCCCATAGTGAGCCATCGCAGCACTTGACTGAGTATGTGTTGTTAGGGCATAAACATCCCCTCCTACCACCTCGTCTTGATGATTGCGCGTTATAATACCGCAGCTTATCCTTACGCATCTACGCTGTTGATTTTAGACTCTGCCCAACTCAATGCAGATTTGCCGCCCCATAGCAAGTAGCTGATAGTTCCGCAAGCCTCTGTGTCTGATGCATCATAATACTCTGCCGCCCTGCTCAAGTAGCTTTTCATTCGCTTGATGGTTTCTAAGCTGATTGGTTTGCCTTGTGCTAACTGCTGCGCCCTAATCTTACCGACCTGTGTAGCGCATTTATTGTTGACCTTCTCGTTTAATTCTAAGCCCCTCTTTGCGTTGTTCTTGACTGAATTAGGATAGTCGCTATAAGATTCCATTGAAACGCGCTTGCCGCTTTTGGTTCGCTTGTCTGATTTGATTACCGCCTTAACTTCTTTGAGCAAGTATTCCTTCTCCTCTGCTTCAAGTTCTGCTAGGATAGTGTCTATGGATTCAACAGCTTTAAGTTCTGTTTTGTCTGCGAAGTATCCCTCAATAGAAAATCCTTTGACCTTGCCGGTCTTAACGTACTCATTCCATACCTCATCGTTGTCAACCTTTACGCTGACCATCCAAGTGCCGACAGGCATTGATAGTCCGTAGTATGATGACTTGTCCTTTTCTGTGTCATCGACTAGCCAAGACTCGACTACTGTCAGGTCAGATAATTTAAGCTGATGCTCTAAAGTGCTTTTGCTCTGATTGCCTTGCTTTAAAAATAGCTGCGATGCTTTGGCAATGGTTTCCTTTGAGAAATAAACGTAGAACTCCTCCTCACCATTCTTGCGGAATATGGTTTTGTTGGGTATCAATGCAGCACCCATTAGTACGCGCTTCTCCTTGTCTACTTCTGCCAGCTTGATTTCTTGGTCTTTGCTTAAAGCAATGAAGTCAGACTCTATCGCAGGTGACTCAACGATGCTGATTGCATTGACTCCTGCGTCAATACTTTCTTCGTCAAGTATCAGTTCTATAATCTTCATATGTAATAAACGAATTTTTTAGGTTTTGTTTTTATCAAAATGATGACTTCTCACGGCTGTTTCTGTCAAGGCTCTGCTGGCTCGTTACATCTGTCGATACAACATAGGCTTTCACAGGCTCTTGATTCTGCTCCGCAATACTGCCAGCCACTTGATTGAATCCGCTTGTTCCTACTGTGTTAAATTGTGGCGCGCCACCGCCTGCTGCGCCTCCTGCTGATGGCATTGATGGTTTACTTACTGATGGCTTAGAACCGCCACCCCCACCTTTAGGTTCAAACTTTTGCGATGCTATTGTGGCAATTTGAGCCACACCCATTGCAACTGCTGCTGCTGCTGCAAGACCTCCAAGCACTGGCCCAACAATAGGAATACCTGACATTGCCTTGTATGAAGATTGTGCTGATTGTGCTGTGTCTATTGCCGTTTGAGCGATTGATACAGCTTTCTGAACTTGAAATGCTCGTTTAGCTGAAATTAAATTATTGGCTGCTAAAGCATCACTTATTGCGACTGCTGCATTTAAACCATCACTCGCAATAGAAGTAATTGCCTCCTGCTTTTGTCTTTGTAATTCTACCTCTTGGTCAGCATATTTTTGTACAATCTCGCTTGATTCTCTTTCTTGTGCCTCTGTGATTTGCTTTTGCAGTTCAGCGTTGCCTTCTGCCTGTGCATATAGAGCATCATATTTTTGGGCAGACATCATCAACTCTTTATCAATGCCATCTTCCATTACCTGAAGGCTGATGTCATCTAATTCTTTTTGCCTGTCGATGGCTTGTTGATTAATCTCGTCTTGTAAATCTCTTTGCTCACGCAGCAAACTGTTTCTATTTGTTAGCTGTTCAGACTCAAAACCTGTGACCTTTGCTAATATATCAAGCCTCTCGGTCTCTAATTGTAACAGTTCTTTTTTAGCTTCAAACTCAGGTATTAACCCTTTTGCTAATCTATCCTCGATTGCTTTTTGTTGAATATCAACTAACGCTGTCTCTGCTTCGATTTGTTCTTTGAGTATTTCACCTAGCTTTTCGTTTGCTGCGATGCGTTCATCAAATGATTTTGTCTCATCATCTCGAATCTGTCTTTGAACTTCAGCCGCTCTGTCAAACTCCTGTATTAATGCTTGTTGCTTTATAACTGCAATTTCTGCTGCCTTACTAAGTTCAACAGAAGCCTTCGCGCTTTTTAATGTTTCCGACGTGTAGTCACTTATTGCGCCTACTGCGTTTTTAGCTGTGTTGACAATTTTCTCTAAACCACCATCCGCACCTGTGATTATATCTACGCTCTGAACCGCAGCTTCTTTGGCTGTTTCCCACGCCTTTGCAAAGTCTCCTGAGAAGAATTGAAACAAGGCTTTGCCTGCTAACCCTAAGGTCTCCATCAACTGCTCAAAACGCTTAGTCAGACCTTCACCTATTGATGCCCCTAGTTCCGCAATTTTCTTTTGTGGGTTTTCAAAAAGTTCTTGGAAATAAGTTATTACAGGGTTAATATTCTTTTCAAGAAACTTGAATAAATCATTAAAGGCTATTTTTAAGGCTGTCATACCTGTACTGAATCCATCAACTACGCTTTGATTAGATTTAAATACATCCATCATTGTAGCCAGCGCAGCAATTAATAAACCGATGCCCATTCCTTTTAAAGCTAAACCGACATTCTTGAATCCTTTAGCAAGTCCTGATGTTCCTTTTTTGGTTTTCTTTAAGTTCTTGTCAACGGAAACAACAGCCTTATTCGTTTCTCCTAACTCATCATTGACTTTTGATAGTTCATTTTTAAGAAACGCTATTTTCTTAGGGTCAGTCGTTTCTGCTAATGCAGCGTTAATCTCTTGAGATTTTTTAGTTAACTGTTCAAATTTGTCTGATAAAGAGTCAATTGTTTTATCAAACTTTTTGACTTCGCTGCTATTAACATCAACCTCAACCTCAACTACTTTGCGTACTGTTTCAGCCATTAGTTTGTAGTTTAAAGTAGTTCTTAAATTCGGTTAGGTTCTCAGGTACTTTGTACTTGCCTTTTGCCATCTGTGTCAGTTGACCGCCATCGTGCCAATCATCGCTCTTCAGTAGTTCTATAATATCCTTTATCATTCTACAAGTGTTAAAAGTTCAAACGCTGCTTCGCCTGTAGTCAGGTTCAGCTTCATATTGTTTATCGTATATTTTTTCGTGCTTATCGTCAGCACATCGTTCACCTCAATTTCTAGTATTAGATTCAATGGTAATATCGCCTTGACCATTGTCCTGCGCATTGATAGGTCATATAGGTCGGTGATGTAATCTTCCCAAAATGTTTTATAAATACTTGGACTGCTGGCTGTGTCAGTAGCTAATGTGAATGGATTGACCTCTGCCCCAAAGTTTAGGCTTTGTGTGTAGTTGCTGTCTTTGTCATTGTACTGAAAGCAGACGTTGTATTCTTGAATGGTGTTGGCGATGTTACTATGCGCTCCGTTAATGTAGAAAGTACGGAAGTCAAAAGCTGTTTGATTAGTGACTGAAAGGTCTTTTGTTGTGCCTCTGTAAAACATAACTGTCTTGCCTCCTGTTGTAGACAACTCGCTGTTGATATAATGGCAAACCATCAACTCGCTTAGAAAACTAGCCTCATCTGTAACAGGGGCAAAGTTGGTTAGTCTTGACCAGCTAGGGTTTTCAAAAGGTACTTTCAACTCAAAGTTTTGTGAACTGATAGCATCGCCAAATGAGTCTCTGATTTCTGTGATTGTGTCACCATAGCCAATACCTCCATTCAGTTGAGCGTAGTTCTTACCTATAACTGTTTCCGTTTCTGCGTAGCTGAATTTCAATTCGTTGTAAAGTGACGCTGGTTGCACATCGACCTTATCCATATCCACATACTTAGTGATGTCTATCTCACCGCCTGATGCCATCCAATCATCAAAAGTTTCTACTTGAAATGTAGTCGCGTTGATAGGAAGGATGACTAGGTTAAACATCTTGATAATGTTCTGCAACCATTCAGCGATGTTTTGGTCAGGCAGTCCGCCTTCGATGTTGATGGTTTCGTTGGTTAGGCTGTCGGTGTATGTATGATTGAAATATCTAAACTCACAAGTATTTGAAGTGTCCATACTGACAGTTGTTTCTTCGGCAGTAAAGTTTAGGTTGGCAGTATTACTTGCAAATGCCCAATCGAATTTTTCAGGGAAATTTGATTTGACATAGAACTTGAAAGTCCTAGCTGACGCTGAGTCAGGAAAGCTGAATGTGTGTGTAGCGTATTCATCTCTAATACTGCCACCATCTAAGTAAGCATAGTCGTATGAAGTCTCTGTGCCTCCTGTGGTTTCAGTACACACCAGCTTCACTTTAGGTTCAGGTAAATATTCATTGACCTCTTCAAACAAACTCATCCTCACCTTGATTCCACCGACAACTGTTACGTCTCCTGAATTAGCTGGAACTGTTAGAACTCCTGTGGGCAAATCCCAAACCGCAGCACCGCCTCCAAATTTACTGCCTCCTGTAAGCTGCACATAATCCATCTTGAAATGGTCACCAAATCCTTTTTCTCTGTTTGACCACATATACATATCTTGCCACGCATCACTATTCCAAAAACCACCTGTGAAGCTGACCGAATACTTGCTCTCAATTTGTTCTAGAATAAAGTCGGCTTTCAATGCTGGCTTTAATTCGTAAAACATACCGCCTTGCGCTGCGTACTGATACTTTGTTTTGATTCCGGTAAAGTCCGCACCATCACGCATAGACGCTATAATTTCCATACGAAAATCAGACACAGGCATATCGTAAAACTGAAACGCAAGTTTTCTTGCAGTCGCACCTTGAACTATTGATGCCGTTGGGTTAGCCGAAGTGATAGTAGCTACAATAGTAAAACCATCGTCCGCATCTCTGACTTTTATTTCCCAAGTTTCTGTTTTTGCTGTCTCTACCCCAACAATGAATACATCTGTTTCTGCTCCTGCAACTTGATTGAACCAATTATTTTCTCGGTCATAAAATGAAGAGTCTCCCTCGCTGATAGTTACTTCATAAGGGACAACTGTCAACCTGTTATCAGGATATAAAGCAACGCCAGCCGCATTGAATAGACCTGAGTATGGTTTATAGTTAATGGAATTATACATCCCATTGCCTCTGCCTTGAAGATTCCAATTACGCTGCGAAGTGATTAACGGAATTAGTTTGTTTCCCGAACCTAGTGTACCTTCAATAGCATCATCAAATTTATCGTATTCTAATGCGAAATTAGGCGTTTCGGTCAACGTGCCTAGCTGTGGTATTGTGTCTTTACCAAACGATTCAAGTATGTTCGGCATCTCGCTGAAGAACTCAACCTCGTAATAGTCAACGCTGCCATTTTTTAAAACAGCACGATTGAGCCACAAATAACCTTCTCGAAATGGTAGGGTGTTTATATCAATGCGAGCAGCTTTCTTTGCTGCTGGATTAAACCCTGTCGCAATAGATTCATTATACCAATGACTCATCGCGATGTTATTGTTCTTAGAAGCTGGGATTGTAAAGGATTGCGTGTAGTCGGAAAAGACCTTGTCCAATTCTCTGAAGTCTTTGACAGTTCGATTTATCTCGATGACTTCATCATCAAACAAATCAAGCCTCAAATCGCCAATATAAACTTCAACATTTAACCTCATAATCTATTGTCTTATCTTGTCTTGTCTTGTCTTGTAGCATACCAAATGCAATGCAAATGCAATGCAAGTGCATAGCAAATGCATAAACCTACTTGTAAGTGCTTGATTATCAGATGACATCATTCAACTCATTGTAAGCAAAGTCAAAGGTCAAAGTGTAATTTATCAACTTATCATTGACAGATTTCTTAAACTCTACTTGATTGGTTTGTATGGTTACAGGTGTATAAACATCATCAATGATTAACACAATGTTTTCGCTCAACATTATCTCCTCCAGGAGCAGGCTGAATGACTCATCTACAAATCCTGTGTTCACAATAATCGACTTTGAGCCGTTGACGTTATACCTCTTATGCTGTGCCGAATTAGTATTGTATGTGTACGCGCTATTGACTACCTCACCGATGTTTCTTTTGAACTTGCTTTTAGTAGTTGACATCTGCGTCATTGACTTCTTGATAAAGCTGAAGCTATCCCAAAAGCCAAACTTATTTATGAATAAGCAATCAACCACGTTGTATTTAGGCTCGCAAATAATCTCATATCTAAGTGGAGATTGGTCATTGATTTTAGCGATAGTATTTGCGCCTGATATTCTTGGCACATCATCAGCGAGAATATAGAAGCCTTGTGGCATTGTCTCCTGCGTAATTTTCAACTCCTGCAAGGTTGCAATGTCTACTGCTGGCAAATTACTTACGTCCAATACTAAAACCGAAGTTGTAGTGTTAGCATCAACGTCTAACACTTCATCAATGCTTTGATAGGTGACTCCACCATCCGAAAATGTTGGTGTTATGATGTTAACTGTCTGACCTACTGAAGCGTTATTCGCAACAGTTATGTCCAAAAAACCGCCCCCAATCGAAAAATCAGCTTGACTTGTAATTTCAACCGATACTCCCTGCGTTGTCGGTGATGGACTGCCAGCAGCGTTTCTATTCAAGAAGTGACCAACTCGTAGAAAATCTTTACCTGATACAAAGTTTGAGCATAGGTTCTTCTTACCAATCGGAATATATACAACGGAATACTCAACCTCGTCAATGGCAAAGTCAGAAGGCAATATCTCAACGTCATAAATGTTTTGAATGGTGACATAGTCATCATCTACATAAGTCAACCAATCAGGATTATCCTTACCCCATTTGATGCGAGCGAAAGTTTCAACATCAGGTGTATTGTGGTCAAACTCACCTGTAAATATTGGAAGGATTGCATAGCTATCTGTACCCATCTGTCGATAGCAATCTGTTGCCATTATTGTCACATCGGTTTGCTTGGCAACTGTTGGTGACCAAGTAGGTGTTCCATAGTCACCTGTCGCACCTGTCGATGGTAAGAAGTTTACGCCATCCTTGAATCCGCTATACCCGTAGTTCGCTGTGTAGTATTCCTCAGTCACAGTAGTAGTTCCTGTGTCAACTACTGTTTTGTCTACCTCAATAAACAGAATCTCATCTTGCGAAGCATACTTATCTGACCTAACTTTCGCTGCATAGCTGGCAGTCAAGGCTGCTTCAAAAGCAAGGCAGTATGCTTTATTCTGCTGCAAGGCTGGAATTGCAAACGTGATTGATGTTGCATCGAATGATACAACAGTCACAGGCCAAACAGTAGCAACGTATGTTTGACCATTACACACTCCCAAACCTGTTGAATTGAAAGCTGGTGTTTGTATCGTAAACTCATCACCTACCTTCAGGTTGCACAGCGTGGTAGTGTCTACTGTTGTGGTAAACTCGCTTCCTGAAGCGTTAGCGTTTAGGTCTGTAGTCGATGTGATGTCGTAGCTTATCTCCTTAATCTCGTCAGGTATCTGATGCTCAATGTAATCAGAAACAAGCGGAGCAATATCAAATACAATGATGCCATCAACGTCATTGGTTTTGGATAGCGTGTAGGTCTTTATCGCTGTGCCACCTGATGCTCTATTTCCTCTTTTGATTTTGACGCTTAGAGATGCGCTCGTAATATCTTCATTTGCCGTTGGTACGCAGTTGATAAAGAATGGTGACCTTGTTCTTACAGGTCTATGGCTTTTTAGTGCTGTTGGCATTGATAGTGTCTATTTGTGTGCTGATATATTGTGCGTTATCCTGTGCTATGGCTTCTTGCATTTCTGCTATAAACTTAGTCTCCTGACTTTCATAAGCATCGGTGAAGAAGTTAGTAGCTGGTATGCCGAACTTTTTAATCTTGCGATTGATAACGTATGCTAGTCCTTTTACCCTTGACTCAGTTTGCTTGACAAATGAGCCTGTCTCTAGGTCACGAATCCTCAAAGGCTTTTTCTTAATCCAATCAATTAAGACTTGCGGAGGAACTCCCTTACCTGCTCGTCTACCCTTATCTACATTCAGACCATATTCAAGCATCTTGAAGATGATGAATCCTTTGCTGAACCGACCATCCTCTGTCCTTGTCTTAAGTTCCGATGTAATTGAATTACGCAGCTTACCGCTATTGTCTATGCGCTTCTTGTAGCTTTTGCCGCGTGCGTTTTTAGCTGTGTAGGTTTTGCCTATGTTGATTTTGGCAAGCCTGACTACATTGTCCGCAAAGTCAGCTAATGCTTTATCTCTCGCACCTTTAACCCTGTCACCCATCAGATACAGATTTCAGAATTAGGTACGTTGATAGAGATGTCGATTGCCCAGCCAGCAAGTAGGTTTTCAAACCTGTCTTGAAATGGTGTAGCTGTTACGGCATCAGTCAACTGAAAGTTGTCAGTAAATGCTGTGCCTCTTCGTAGCTGCTCAACTAATCGGTTGCAAACTTGTAGCTGGGTGTTCCAAATGTCTTGCAGGTTATCCATCCCATAGAACGGCTCAGACTCATTTCTCAAGTCATTCTTGTTGATGTCTACCACATCCATACAGATAACTGTGAAGTTTAAAGTCATTGTCGAGCCATTTAAGGACGTATCGCCCACGATAATATGTGACAGGGGGAAAATACTCTGCTTGGCTAAATCAGCCTCTGAGATGTCTCCTATGGTCACCACGTTGACGTTATTGTCTGCGATTAAAAGGTCGTGTAGCTTTTGTGTAACTGTATAGAATTGTCTCATTGTCTCTGTTTGCGTTTAAGTTCGTTGCTTTCGATTTCGGTTTTCTGTTTGTCAAACATCAGTTTAAGCAGACATTTATGGAGTGCCAATTTTGTGACTTCATCAATTCTAGTGACGCTTCCATCTGCGAGATGATTGATTGATTGATACCATCCCCATCGCTGTCCAAACTGTGCGCGCTCTCCGTATTCATTGTCATCGATTCCTCCACTAAATAGGTCTTCATACTGCTCAGTAATTCTCTTCCTAAATTCCAAAAAAAAAGCATCGCTCCTAGTGTGGTTTGTAGGTCGCAGTCAAGGAAGAATTCTGCATACTTGTCTGAGCCTTCGTATTCTTCGATTAGGTAGGTTTCTTTTACCTTGAGCGTGATAGGTCTGTAAAGCACAGCCATTGCCTTGTGGTAGGTAGTTGGTGACTTCATATAGTTCTCCAAGTCCACATACTCACCCAAGCTGATGTCATCCAGCTTCGGAATGAATCCGAACTCTGTGTCACCAATCTTAATTTTGTTTCTGAATGTTGGCTTCTCACCGAACACATCTTGCAGCATCTGCACCACAACATCGTATTGTGTCAGGCTAAGTTTTTGCAGTTCGTCATAGCTGACATTGCAGAATATGCTGACCATCTTCATAGCCACGAACTCGCTGTCCTCTGCACCTTTGTTCGCTTCCAATATCTTTTGATAAGCGATGTAGTCCTTTAAAGGGATATCTGCAAGGCTGGCTGGAACTTGAAATTTGACTTTCATAATATATAAACGTATTTGATTTGATTTGTACCTCAGGTTATCTCTTTGAGTATTTCTCACGCGACTTTTTTCTATCCCACCATTGACCAAGCAGCACCCTGTTGTCATCATCAATGTGTTCAATTTGGCTTTTTGGTATCCAAACGTGGTTGACTAATATAGCCTTTGGTGTAATCTTTTGAATGATTTGTCCTGATGCTTGAAAGGTTGCAGTCATCAATAGGTCTAATTCATCGCCTTCTTCAAGCTGGTTAATTCGCTCGTCTAATTCTGCTTGTGTCATATTGCTAAAGTATAAATCATAGGGCATAAAAAAACCCTCCGTTTGGAAGGTTTTAATTTTACCCAATCTTTTAGTAACCACAGGGCGCGTTTCTTTTAGCCCAATTATCCTTTGCTTTTTTCTTATCCCACCATCTATTCAGAACGATTTGCTTATGCTCTATAGATTTGATGTTAGTTTCAGCACCTGTAGTTGCGCTCTTGTAAAAATGTCCGTAGCTTATTTCTACAATTTGGCTTTTAGGAATCCATTCTTCGTTAACTAAAATAGCCTTTGGTGTTATTCTTTGAATTGTTATACCCGCAGTTCCGAAGGTTTCGGTAAGAGTTAGGTCTAAAAAATCACCTTCTTTCAGGTCGTTAATTCTTCGTTTTAACTGCTCATTTGTAAATTCTACTGTTCGCATTTTGTTTGTTTGATTTGTCAAAGATATAAATGTTTTCCACATAAACTAACAATTTGCAAAAATATTTTTATCGGATGCTGTAAGTTCCGTAGTTCGGATTTGCAAGCCTATTCCAAACCGCATACCTGACCGCATCAATCGCGTGATTGAAATTGTCCACAGGTTTGTTTAGTAGGTTGCCGTTCTTATCCTCTGTCCACTTGTAGTTTTGCAGTTCTTTGATTAGGTTCAAACTGTTCGCTGTCACCTTCAACTCATAACGCTTGAGCATATCAATGCCAGCCATAATACTGTCCGCACCTTTTGCCGTTGGTTTGACATTCCATCGAAGCCTATGCAGCTCCTCTATTGACTTTGGTTCTGCCGAGTCAGCGTATATTACATCCAGCCTGTTCAATCCTAAATCCTCAAACTTGTGTGCGATGTCTTGGTTCGTTAGGTTGGTATGATATAGCAGTTCATCAAGGATAAGCTGGTTGCCTTTCTTGTAGACCTTGACCAATGCTGTTGGGTCATTTGTGAATCCAAAGTCCATACCTGTCGATAGTAGCTGACCTGACACCTCTTGCACAATTCCAAATTGAAATATAGTCGCTCTTGACATACCACGCTCACCAAGTCCGTAGATGCGCCAATAGTCCTCATCTGTTTCTTTCAGCCTTTCTATTTCTCGAATGATGCTTTCGTCAAGGTATGGATTGTCCTTGTATGTGGTTTGCAGAAATGAGCAGTCATCTCTAGGCACTACCTTGTCATAAATCCAATGAAAGCTGTCAGATGGATTGTAGTCTATTATGATGCGCCCTGTGGTTCTGAATAGTATCTGCTGCCAATCTTCCCAATACAACTCATTTGCTTCGTTTAGAAAGGCTAAATCACGCTTTCGACCTCGTATCTTTTGTGGCTGGTCTAAGCTGATGAACTCAACCAAGTTACCATTAAGATGGTATTCGCTGTTTGATTTGTTGTGGTATTGCTCGCTGTATAGATTGTGCTTACGGATGATGTCAAAGAAGTCACGCATCACAGATGAGCGAACTGCTGGGAATGTCTTACGGGCAATGGTTATGGTCTTACCTGTATTTCGATAGCAGTAGTGAAATATTATCCACAGCAGAATGTTATAGGTCTTACCTGACCTCGTACCACCCTGCTCAACGATTATCTTTTGGTCTGACTTCTTGAGATGTGTAAAGACTTTATTTACCCGAATCTTCCCATTCGCCATCCTCAACTATTTGGAAGGTCTGTACGCCCTCGTGTGCTATCTCCTGACGTTCAATGTATCCTCGCTTTTTGCCTTTGGTTTTCAAGTAGAAGATTGTAGCAGCAGCCGAGCCATCTTGTATTTGCTTATGAAGCTGTGATTCAGCAAAGTCCAAAGCTACGTTCTCAATGTCTGCAACTTGCTGTGCAAAGTCAGCATCGTCTTTGAGCCATTGGTAGAATGTAGTCCTTCCTACGCCTGCTTTTTTGCAAGCTGATGTCACAACGCCAAGTGAAGATTCTAAGGCTTCTATGACTGCCTTTTTATGTTGTTCTGTTTTGTTCATATCTCAATGCCACAATGTTTACAAATTTCTGTTTTAGTTTTTTTATCTTCTTCTGCTTGAAGTTCTGTTTCAGCATCAAAAGGAAAACCATCCAATCCCCACTCCTCAAGTTGCGCAGCATCCCATTCATTTGCTAATATATCCCAATCCCACTCACCGAAACCTACGTTGTCTTTTACGATAAACTCCTTCTGTTGCTCGTCAGTCCAATCGCTTGCCTTGATGATTGGCACTTCTTTTAGTCCTGCTTCCTTGCAAGCCTTTAAACGCATATTGCCGCCCAGCACTACCATATCATCGTTGACTACAATAGGTCTCAACTCAAGCATCTGAGGGAACTCTTTTATTGACTTGACTAGCTTCTTAAACTTGTCATCCTTAATAAATCGAGGATTATTCGGATTGGTCTTTACTTCTGTTATCTTAACCTTTTGCATCTTCTTCATATGTTGAATAAACTTGGTCTAAATCCTTTCGCCATTGCTCCCATTGTCTAGGTGTGCAGGTGCAAGGCTCGTGGTATCTATGGTCGAAAACAATCGCGTGAATCTGCGCAATAACAGGATAGACTTCTGTAAGGTATCTATGCTTGTCTTGCTTGGTAATGTCCTTAATCTTTGTCCATTGGTTGTACTGAGCCTCCGACATACACTTCTTGGGCTTGTGCCTGTCATAAGGAAATAGCTTATTCAGCTTCTCCTTTCGAGCATCGCATCCGCAATCTTCACCAGCCAACCATTTGACCGCCTTCTTTATTCCTGTGGCTTCTGTTACCTTCTCTATGGTATCGCCAAGTCCTTTACTTGGTGCTTTCTTTCTTCGCCTCGTTGTAGGCTTCGTTGATTTTGCTCTTGGCATTTGTCAATGTGTTAAATATTGATGATGCGCTGATGCGCGTTTCTTTAGATAGCTTTCGTATGCTCAGCCCTTCATTGTGATACAATTCAAATAGCTTCAAATCGTACCAACCCATATCGGTTTTTGACTGCTCAATGACCTCCAGCTTCTTAGCAAACTCTGCTTCAAATTCAAGGTCAATCTCTGACGCTTCCAATTCTTTAATATGTTCGATGCTGATAATCTTAGTACGCTTCTGAACCCTCTGAAGGTCAACTATTAGACTCCTGATAATAGTATAAACGTAAAAACCTACCAACTGATTTGGATTTTTTTTGTCAATGAGTCGCTCAGGATTCTTAATCTCACTCAGCTTGATATACATTTCCTGCACAATATCTTCAGCGTAGTGTCCTGCGCCCAAGTTCTGCGCCATTACTATCCAATCGCTGTGCCTTTTTGTTGTGTATGCAATCTCAAGCAGATTCATACCACATAAACTCAACAGCTACAATGCCAATGAATACCTGTACAACGCACTCAATATTGTCCTCTGCTTCAAAATCGTAGTAGTTGATGCCGAAAACAAACCCTTGTAGAAAGCCAAATGAAATTTCCATTTTGGCAATAATACGAAAATATTAGCTTATAGTTGCGTTGTTAAGAATTTTAAAGGCTTCATTTCTAACTGCCGACTGTTCATAAGGTAGTAACTCGTTAAACTCCTTAGAACGGCTTAAATGAATTCCGTGCTTCAAAACTATCTCTGCTGCCATACGTTTGTATTTGGTGTGCCTCATAGCTGTTTAGATTGTGGCGTGATTTTCAACCAAGCCTCATCAGTCAGTTGGTCTTGCTGTTTGACATCTTCCGCGTAGTCTATCTGAATCTCCGTATTGCCTAGCTGGCTAAACTTATCAATCTGCCGTTCGGCTGCTTCGACTCTGCCCAGCAGCTTGAGATTCTTTTCACGCATTGTGCGAAGCGTTGCTTCGATGTTCTCAAAATATTCAATGAACTTGTGGTCAGGGTTCTTTGATAGCGTGGTGTTCTTCATAATAGTAACCTGTGCCAACGCTTTCACAGGGTCAAATTCTAAGTCTATCATTCTCATTTCTTAATTCCAATTAAACCTTTTTTTACTCCCAGCGAATCCACGTTGTAGTACCTCTGCTGTTTCCTATCGTAAAACAATCTAAACTTCCCTGTCTTGCCTACGCCTTTAGGCTTGGTCTTTTGAACGTACACATCTCTGACGTTGTAGTAGTTCTCAACGCTGTGTTGCATTTCTGTGTCTCCTTGATTGGCAAGCTGTACTTGCTTAATTTGATGCGGCTCATATAGCAGTATCATCTGATAACCTTTTCGCCCGAACTGCTGACCATATGCCCACTCATCCTTCTTGTTTGGCGGAGTCCAAAAATACCATTCGCCATCATCATCCTTTTCACGCACTTCGTTTTTATCGTTTGCGTGATTGGTTAGTATGGTCAGATAGTTCTTTTTCTTTGTCCAAGCGATTAAGACATCAAGTTCATTCTTGACAATGTTAGCTGTTTTACTTCCTCCAATCTCAATGTCTAATTCGTTAAATGGGTCAATCAGCACCCCATCAAATTGACCTCCTAGCCGTTGCTCTTCGTAATTAACCGCATCAAAGAAGTTTGTGATGTTCATTTGTAGGTCGTTCAGATTCTCTTTCCAATGTTCAGTTGGGTCAAGTATGCGAAAGTGATTGTTCAGCCAAAGCATTATTTTGTCAAGCCTCTCCTCGCTGATTGGATTGTCGCTGTTGTGTTCAAGCGTTTCGCCTGCTGCCAGCTTCTCAATAAGCATCTCAATGATTTCGTACTTATCGCCTGTTTCGGGTGACAGTATTAACCACTTCCATCCGTGCATTAATGATGCGTTAAGTATAAGGTCAAAAGTAAATTCAGTCTTACCTGCGCCACCTACGCCTGCTATCATTATTGGATAGCCTTTTTTTAAGCTGATGTATTCGTTGGCATTATGCCACGCTGTGTCAAGTCCTCTCTTTCGGTTTGTTATCCTGCGCTGCTTGATTTGGTTCAGCACTTGCAGCGGTGCTGTTGTCATTTGTTTGCTCATCTGTTATCTGTTTGTATTGTTTAATGTACTCAAATATAAATTCTTTTGCGTAATCGTTCTCGCAAAGGAATGCACCTATCAGGCTCAAGCCTTGTTTTGTCAGGGCGTTACATACCAACTTGTTTGCTTTAGCCATTATGATGATATAATTGTCCGCTTCGCTCAGTTGCTGGGCTAACTCCCTTCGTTTATTTCTTGCATTCATAAGTCTTGTAATTTATTAATATTGAATCTATCGGCTAATTTACCGATGTATTCTTTTGTCGATTCGTTCTTAGTATCATACCATTTTTTGCGAAAATAAACTTGAGTCACTTCTGCGTTCATTAAGTCAATAGCTTCATCACTATCGTGGTTATCGTGTTCAATGTATAGTACCCATCCGTACTCAAATCTATCGGCTATCCGTTCCAAAAGCAATCTCTGACCAACAGGTATAGCGTTACCTTTTCTTTTGACTTCCATTAAGATGATGTACCTATCGTCTATTTCAATTACTGCATCAATGTCGCTAGGATGTATAGCTGCATATTCAAGTCCTGAGAAGTTGATTGCTTGCTTCACCTGTCCTATATTACGAATCAAGTTGTCCATTTAAAAGTCTTTTGATTGCGATTTGTCCAACTGATACTTACCCTTCGGTTGTATTGTCTTTAGGTGAGGAATGACTCCGTTGGCTTTAGACTTCCAAACCTTGATTGGTTTATTGTATCCATCCTTCCAGCCATTCTCTACCCATTGCTCGTATTTAAGTTTGGCGTGAGCAGGGTCAACATTGCTTTGCTTCGAGATGCAATAAGAAACAAACTCCTCGACTGATGGTATTGTCTTATCTTGTCTCTTCTTCTCTTGTCTTGTAGCATTGCTTTTGCTATGCACTTGCATTGCACTTGCATCTTGCTTCCATCTTTTCCTAGCCGCAGATGCCCTTTTTACTCGTGTTTCTGCAAATCCATCTAGCTGCTCGTCAAGGAATTTGATGCTGATAAATTCATCTTCGACTTTGATAATCCCGTGTTTCTGCAACTCAACTAACGCTGCCCTATTGTTACCACATACTTTTTGTAAAGCAAGCGCAAAAGGTAGGTCACCTACCCTTGTCCAATATATGCAACACAGGTCTATAAAGATGGCGCGTGTGTTAAAGCTGCATATCTGAATGTTGCCGTTATCCCACTCGCTGGGTTCAAATTTAAAGTAAGGAAGTTCTTTTGCCATTGTCTGTTTGTTTTGTTCAAAATTAAACTATATCTGAAAGTTAGCCGCTAGCAAATCTTTGCTTTGTTCTGCAAGTGCATATCTTTCGGTATCAGTATTGGTCT
>WLWF01000805.1_pt1 | contig 28937 bp, 36 predicted proteins | sample 6718331 | NCBI WGS metagenome assembly WLWF01 (sample SAMN12718692, study PRJNA515312) | sponge metagenome | isolation source: marine sponge | host: Mycale hentscheli | place: New Zealand: South Island, Marlborough, Capsize Point | collected 2003-05-01
TGATGAACCAAAGTAGAAGCCTACGATGGCTAAGGCAGTTTGCCTAATTTCTGGTAAAATAACGAATCCTTGTACAGTGTCCCATTTAAGACCCCTGAATAGCCCTAGGAAGCCGTTTGTCTCTCTACCTACGCTTACCCCTACGTCAGTCCACGCAAAGACGAATGGGGCTATTACAATGGCAAAGACGGTGGATACAACTAAGAACCTACGAACTAATACACCACCATCACGTTTAGCGGCTGCATCTGCCGAAGCATCTGCTGTCTGCTGGGACGTAATCATACGCTCAAACTGTCGAGCCTGACTTTCCATCTGTGTCCCAATGAGCTTCATTACGAAACCACTGATCCCTCCTCCGAGCATTGCTATTAGTTCTGGTGTCATTTTTTCCTGAGTTCTTTAATTACTTTGATTGCGGATGCGGACATATAGAGAAAGGTCGCTAGACCTACGCAGAAACCAAGTACTTCGTTCACGGGAGAGAGTTCAATGGTAGCTATAAAGCCTCCTGTTCCGATTGTTGATCTATATATAATATCTTCCATAGCATTTAGTCTTCGTCAGGTAGGGGTGTATAGTGATCAACGGTTGATGACTCCTCGGACTCGTCCAGGTCATAGTCAGTTACGTCCAATGCCCACATATGGTCAATGGTTTCCTGGGGGTAGGTAAGCCAGCGTGTGCCTATACCATCGGACCAATAGCCGTAGCCAATTTCCTTGCCTTCTTCGTCGGCTCGTTCAATGGCGGCTTCCTTGCTTGCGTATATTAAGTAAAGCATTATGATATTCCGTAATGGTTTATTATGTTAGTTTCAAGAGCTACACGGTTTGCAGATTTGTCAGTGTCATATAGAATTATTTCTTGAACACTACCTTGAATAAAATTAGCAGAAGTAAAGGAAACCCTACCAATTGTTGTTGCAGCAGTAGTAGAAAGTCCCGCCGTAACTGTGTCTGTTCCTGCACTTGAGCCATTTTTATAAGCAGTTAAAGTAGTTCCATTTAGTTCAGAAGTTGCTACTATATGTTGGTCATTACCACTTACATTAATAGCACCATCTCCATTATACCTGTGCCTAAAAGTTGAGCCTTGCTGAAGAAAGAATCCATCGCTACCCCCATCTCTAGTATCAAGCAAATTACCAGTAGATATTTTAGAAACCGTTACTGCAAGAAAATCACCAGAAGGAGAAAAAGCAAAAGGACCTGAACTGGGATTAACACAAGCAAATAAATTCGATCCATCAAAGCTAATGGCAGGAACGCTACTTAATACAACTAACGAACCAGAACTAACAATCTTAGGTTGACTTCCAGCAGTTGCTTGTTCCGCATCATTTCCGTTACCTGACTGGTCATACCAGGTGTCTACAAAGCCGTCCGATGTAACCTGAGTAACCGTTATCTCCCTTAAATATATTACATCAGAGCCATTGCCAGCAAAGGTATTAACTCCTCCATCTTGAAGATTCATTCTTAACTGTGCGTTGGTTACAGTGACATCATTTGCCGTTACGGTAACCCATTGGTCTTGTGCGGGAGTCGTGCTTGCAATAATAGAATTGTTTACGGCATCTCTTATTAGGATACTATCAACGGCTGAGTTGGTTGATGGTATAAATACTCTAGCTGAAAAATTAAATTTTTGACCTATTGGAAGAATATTACTTCTAAATGCTCTGTGCTGACTAGTAGCTGACCCTATAGTGTATCGTAAGTTATCATCCAATCCTCCAATACCATCAATATTACCAGCCGCAGTAAGATCATCAAGTGAATCTCCCCAACTATTAGTTCCAGCACTAAAGTCAGATGTGTATTTAGCGTAATCTGCATTAGTAAAGTCCACCAAAGAACCCGAAGATACACCTGACGCAGTGAAGTCCTGTTCTGCATTATCTGTGTCACGACGGACACGCACAACCTTAGGATCACCACCAGTAAGACTACGGAGGCTGTATGCCGCCGCAGCACTAGGAGCAATCTGAAGGACGCTCTCGCCCACTGAGTTCAGCCGACGCTGGCGACCCAGGGCTGAATCAAGGCTAACGTGCATACTAGACCTTGTGTAGTTGAACTAGTCCACCGCTAATAGTAACGGAGGTAAAGTTGCCATAAATAATTGTTCCTGCTCCAAACGATGTCGTAAGGTGACCTTGATTGGAAACATTAGTAGCAGCTATTCCTGAAAGAGTTGAATCCTTAAGAAACTGGATAGCTCCAAACGAACCTGCGGTTGCACCGTCGGCTGCATTGATTACTATTGAACCTACGGAGCTGAACTCCAGTGCGTTATTTCTTGAACTTGCCATAATTGCGTATTATATCACAGGGTTATTATCGGGCTTGCCGATTTACATAAGTAGAAAACTTTTTATTGATTGTATTATTATTTGATCGAAGGTCAATTTTTTCTAGCTCTAGTGCAAGATAAGTCCCAGCAACTCCCTCTTCCTGAAGGGCCTTTGTATGCTGGCCATCCATTCGTAAAAAGTCTGCGTAGACTGAATGCGCTAAAAAGAAAAAGAACTCATAAGGTATATCCGCCGATGCTTCTGTAAACGTAGGAAGTTCCTTTTGATAGTTTACAAATACCTTTCCCGAGTCATTTGTAACAAGGTTAAGCACGTGAGCGCCATTGGAGTCCACGTAGAACTCGTACTCTAAGGCTGAGTTACGATTAAAGGGCTGCGTCCTATAGATTCGTTGAAAGTCTGCAATTTTATCAAGGGTCCCTTCCGTGTAAGGAACTACACCAGCAGAACTAACTGTTCTTTCTTCACCTACGACAGCGTATCGAGGCCAGCTTTCGCTGGCACGGTAAGCCTCAAATGCCCTTCGGTTTACAAACTGTTCAATGTTTACCTTTTCTTCATCAGTAAAGGTGCCTACGCCAGACAGTGCTACTATTAGTTTGTATAGGTCGCTGTAGGGTTTAACTTGCATTAGAGCTTGTTGGGGGTAAGGTCAGAAAAATTCTTTTGAAAGTATTGCAGAAACTCCTTGGAGTGCACTGTCTCTTGTCCGTATTTTTTAATGAGTCGGAAGTACTCACGGTGCGGTATAGTTGCTACGCAACGGCCTAGCACAGGATGCACCTTTCCTTTTTCCTGCGTGGCTTCTTTACGAGCCTGGTTTACACGAGCTGCTTCTGTTCGTCGCTCAAGTGCAAACCCATTTTTAATTTCATTCATGAAGGCCTTGTCGACCTCCCCGTCTGAATACGTTGGGACTTTGTTAATTATTTCCATATTAAAAAAGGCGGGGGGCCGAAGCCCCCCAACCAGAATTTAATTAGCTTGCAGAGAAGCGCATTGGATCGAATACACGAACACCAATGATAACTTCACCAGCTGTGAGGTTAGCAACTGTACCACCAAACTTATAGATAAGATTGGTTGCAGCAGCACCACCAGAACCAGCAACAGGAGAAGATCCTGCTTTAACTGTTGTGTCTCCACTTGCTTGAATGAAGTCTGTTCCAGTGTTGTATGCAGTAGCACCTGCGTTAGCGTCGATGTCGAAGCTGTCGATAAGCGTGTCGTCGTCAGTTCCAGTACCAACTTCAAGCGTGATGTCAGAAGCTCCAACAAGAGCTACGGACTCAACAGCGAAGGCAACGTCAACTGCACCACCAGCTGGGATTTGTCCCCAGACAGTTTGATTAGTGCTTGCGTTAACGATGTCTTGAGCGGATAGAACAAGTACGTGAGTGAAATCACCACTTGCTTCATTTACGGTTAATTTAGCCATATTATTATATCTCCTTTGTTAATTGGTAATTACTGAGTGATCTTACCGTGAGCTTGTGGCTGATATACACCTAAAGTCAAGGTGCAATCGCAGAATCCACGCTCTCCACCACCAAGGTTAGGCAAGCGAGTTGAACCCATAGGGATCAGTTCGTGCACGCCGTAGTACTCAGGGTTGACGAGGTAGCCGTCGTTGAAGTCAGTACCGCCAGCAAGTGTAGCAGGAGCAGTATCTGGGTTCATGTTGACGATGGACACCATGCCGTGATCACTTTGGTATAGCTCAACGGAGAGTTTAATCTCGGCCTTGTTACCGTCGTAGTTTACAGAGCGGATGTTTTCAGTTGCGCCAGCGGATACACGAGCGAAGTCAGCGATAGTGCGACGAAGACCAGTATCAGCAACAAGCATAAGATTGTTGGAGTTACCAGTTTCACGATAGATCGAAGAGATCAAGTCGTTAAGTGCAGCTTCGCTAAATGCACCAGAAGTACTGATGTCGTAGATCGAACCAGAAGGAGTGCGGAAGTCAGCAGGAACGTCAGAAGGACCAGCGGAGTCAATCCAGTCACCAAGACCACGAAGGCCGTAGGCTGTACCAGCACCATCTTCGATGCTGCGATCTTGTGTACCGATGAGTGTAGCTTCAACGTCACGTTTTAGTTCACGAATTGCTTTAGCTTCAGCTTGTGCAATCTTGGCTGGGCCAACGGATTCAACAGCGTCTTGCAGGTCAGAAACCATGAAGTCACGGCGGAATTTTTGGACGTAGTTACCAAGGCGAGCACGGCCAGCGAACTTATCAGTGAATGCAGTAACGTCTGCGCCTTCTGTAACACCTGAAGTGCTAGGAGCGGAAAGGGAGTCAACGGTCCATTCAGTGAATGTAGCACTAGACTTTTTCTTTGCAGCGGATGAAAGGACAGGAGTTTCTTCGGGAGCCAAGATGGTAAGTACATCTGTAAGCTCTTCACGATTAGAAACAGCCGATCCCTGATTTGTAGTATCGAATGTATTTGAGAATGCCATTTTATTTTATGGTTTAATTAATTTATTTATTTTGTAGTTGAAGAGTTCTGAGAGTAATGAAGTCATCTTTTTGTCCTGATTGCTTAAACTGAGTGCTCAAGTTCTTGATTGATTTATTGGTACGGCTAACTTGCTTTTCAGAACCTGCGGCATTTGGAGTAGAAGTATTTGAAGGGTTAAGTCTTACATTAGACTTTGCATTCTTTACTTCTTTCCGACCGTAGATACTGTTGGCTGCGTGCGCTAGTAGATAGGGCAACTGAGCTTTTACGTCAGCGGAAACGCTAGTCATTAATGCACCAACCCTGGGGTCATTCATAATGGCCTCGTATTCACGCTTTGTATCGTTGTCCTCGCCTGTCATCCATGGTAACTCAGCTTCAGCTTGAGCACTAAGGTGCTCTTGCATTTGTTTGCCTTGTTCAACCTTTTGGATTTCCTCTAAACGAGCAGGAAGAAACTTGTCCCTAGCTTTGCGTGCCTGCAATAAAGCATTGCGGACATCGGCCTTGGTCATTTCTTTACCTTCTACTTCTGTGACTACATCATCAGCTTCGTATCCGTCTGCGTTGAACATAATGTCCTCGGCCCATTCAATGACGTTACTAGCATCCGTTGCTTTGCTTTGTAGATCCTCTAAAGTATCTACGGCATCAAACGGATTGTTCTTAACTTCCTTCTTGGGCTGCAGTGGATTGCTTTGCTCGGCAGAAAGTCTAGCTTCATATTGCTGTAGCTTTTCTTCGGCTGCCTTACGTTTAGCTGTGAGTTCTCCAAAGCGGGCTACTGCACGGCTGCCTAGCTTGTCAGCTAGTTCCCGCAGTTCCTCTTCGGACATTTCGTCTAAATCAATCTGAGAAAGAACTTGCTCTTCTGATTCGGCTTCAGGTTCTTCGTTATCAGTACTCTCGTCTGATTCTTCGGAACCTTCTTCTTCTTCAGTAGCAATTTCGTCAGCAACCTCTTCCTCAACCTCTGGAGTCTCTTCCTCCTGTGGTTCAGGGGCTGGTTGCCCTAAGCGTTGGATCGCAAAATCCTCCGCTGATATATTTGTTTTTTCTTCCGCTGTAGAGTTTTCGGGTTCAGCGTCTCCCGTTGTGACTTCGTTGTTCATATAATTCCACTCTTCAACGCCGAGCGATAGCTATGTTTTGCATTATAGCACACGAAATGCGTGCAAGAAATTATTCGGAAGGGGAATGCTTGCCCCAGGTAGACATAGTTAGAATCTGATCGTAGCTAAGTATACGCCCTGAAAGTTGTTGGATCTTATCCGTCGGGGACTCGTACATCTCTGCGATGCACTCCTCCCGCATCTGCTTTACAAAATCTATAAAGCGGTTAAATGAATCGTGCCGTTTTAGGTGCTCGATGTCTTCTTCGATCTGAGGTTTTTCCATATTAATACTGAGGCATTTCTTGGGTGCCTACTTCTCCCATCTGCGCAGGGGTTGTACCTATGCGGCCAATCTCAGCATTCTGCATTTGTTGCATCTGGAACTGATATTGACCTGCGTACTTCTGCAGTCGTGCAGCAAAGGCTTCGTCTTCTTGTAGCTTCTGCTGAATGTCTGGCTGCTGACCGTATTGCTCAAGTACCTGCATGGCAATCTGACCGCCGCTTGCACGTGCTGGCATTTCGATACCAGCGTATATTTTGGTTAGGTCGTCGGTTACATCCTTAACTACTTGCTGCTGTGCGTCTTCTACAGGTGTTAATACAGAGTCCGCAAGGATAGGATCAACTGATCCAGCTAATACTGCAATTAATCTATCTACGTCTATGCGTCCGTTGCGATCTAGCTGTATGAGCTGAGTCATCTGAGCTAACTTAGCTTCTTGAGACTTGGGGTCTGTGTTTAAAACGTCGTAGTTAATGGTAATATCAAAGTTTTCGTCTGGATCGCCTCGGTCCATAACTTGAGGATCTGGTACACCAGTTACACGGAAGAACACTTCATCTGGCCCAAATCGCTGGAAGCACCGATAGGCCATACGCATTACCTCTGCATTGTGCTGCAAGAACTTATCTACTAAGAACTGCTTTCGCACGCTAGAGATCTGAGAGCTTTCGTCTAGTCCTACCAAGCGGTCTGCTTGTGCAGACTGATTAACTTCCATTTCTACTGATCCTTGGTTGTAAGCAGGTGTAGGCGCAAAGTCTAGATCCCCCTTGCGGCGATACGGAATCATTCTGCCTGGTCCCCAATCACTAGGCGCCTGGCCTACTGGGTGAAGAATAGGCGGCAATGTAGCCAGGCTATTGCGGTCAATCCTAGAGTCACGCTCTACTTTAACTTGGTTCTGAATACCACGAAGAAGATCTGGGATCGTCGTAGTGTCATACATACGCTTGCTGTCCTCGGACAGCTTAGTAACTACAACTGGGTAGTCTTCGTATCCGTTAAGTAGTTCACGCTTTGCATAAGCAGGTGCCTCGTTGTTATCTCCGCTGTATTCCTTGTGGAATACTGTGCAGTAGATTCCTTCAGATCCATCTTCAGGATCGACCAGCCGTTGGTAAGCATACACGATTTCTATTAGTTCATTTGCTTCGTAAGCGTTATCGGTCAAGCTAGTACTACGGCGGCCTTCCTGTTCTCTTTCAAGGCTATCAATGTTTACTCCTCGGTAGTGCTCAATTATGTATTCAACAAAGTCTGCGTCCCAGCCTGCAGTTGCTACTTTGTTTTCTAGTTCTTGAGCTGTATAGTAAGTTCTCCAGAAGCAGTAAGGTGCTCGCTGCGGATCGGTTACATACGGAGGAAAAAAGAAGTCCCCGTCTGGGGCTAGTGTTTTAATTTCTGGAGCGTTTACCTGCCTGCGAACTACAGGTAGCTCGGCTTCGCCTGCATCCCTGAGTTCCTTCAGTGCTTTCTTTGCACGCTTTTCTGTAACTCCTTCAAAAATGTTTTGCAGAATAAATACTAGCTTGTCGTCGTCTTCGCCTGATTTTATTGCCCCGAAAATATTTGGATCAAGCTCTGCAATCTGCTCCAGGGTAAGTTTCTGAAGAAACTGCCTGTCTTCACTGTGCCATCCGACGTATGTAATTAACAAGCCTCGCTCTAGCAAGTAGTTAGCACCTAGTTCCATTTCACGCTTATAGCGTGGAATATATCCGCTAGTGGTCATCCACTTTAGGAACGAAGATACGATCTCTGCACGAGAAATATCACTGGACTCTACAGGGTACGCCCGAATGTTAGAGCGATTTAGCGAAGACATAAACAAAGATACCAGTCGTGTAATACGTTCGTCAATTACGTGGCTCTCTGTATCGGATGCGCCTTCCCATGGGAATGCGTCTGCTCCGTGCTTGCGGTGATCACGGCTCTTACCTGGCCACCAATTCCTGCGGTCGTCGTAACTAGTACGGCATAAATCAAAGTAGGACTCTAGCTCGTTGACGGTTTCATCGTAGGCATTACGCAGTGCGTTAATATCTGGAACTGCATCAACATACGTTAAGGCTTCAAAAGTAGATTTATTTTGCATTTAGTTTTGTTCGGATTGATTTTGTCATCTCGTGGATGTAACCCTTGTGAACGCCAATTTTATCACATAATTCTTGTGGAAGCATAGCTTTGTCTAGTTCATGTTTCACGTGACGGTTTAAATACTCCCATCCAGCTAGGCGGTGCACCTGTTCTTTGATCCATTCTGGATCAAGTGTAATATCTTTTTCATCGGACATAACGATAAGATGTACCTTTGTCGTCTTGAATAGCTTCGACGCTTACTTGTTTACCTTTTGTTAGCCAATCCTCAAACTTGCGAGCAATAACCATCGGTACTTTTTTTTGTATTTCGTGTATGTAAACGTAGACATAGCTGCGGTTAGGGGCCTTTGAATGAACTATACCCCTGTATCGCTTGGGCATAAGCTCTGGTATATCAACGGCTTCGGCTAGCAGTTCCTGCCCTTCTTCGTTTATCCACCTGGCGTAGCCAGTTCCTGTAATGGTATGCACGGGTAACTTTGAGTCTACTAGTTCTACTATGTAGTCTAGTTCAACATCATGCTCTTTGGCAATTGTCTTTAGTCTTTTCTTGGGCATATTAATATCCTCCTTTATTTGTTCTGGTTGTTTGCATGGACGCACTGGACATAAAGTCTGGTCCCTCGCCTCCGTTAGACATTCTTAGGTATCGTATTACGTCGAAGAAATCCTTTAGCGGTTCGTCCGCTTTTCCTTGCTTGTTATAGTTTATCAGACTTTCTATAAGGTTGCCGCAGTCCTTGTGTATATAGCACAGCGGTCTATTGCTTGCATCTATATCTACATTGGGGTTGTAGTTGAACCAATCGTCCAGGGCTGTAATGCCCTGGTCTTCCATTGCCCCGTTTGAAGGTATAAAGCTTAGACCGAAATCATAGAACGAAGTAAACAGGTCGTCGTTGTTTTCGTTTTCTTTTGCAAAGAACCTGGAGTCCCCGATGCGCTCGGTTACTTCTATACCTAGGTCCTCTTCGATTTCTTTGAATAGCTCACAGTATCCTTCTACGTTCAGGCCTACCTTCTTGGATGCTGGGCCGTACCTCCACTTGGGATCCCCAAAGATTGCCCACTCCCCGAAGGTATCACGGTCGGGCCACTCCTTGCGGATGTATACTTCTCCGTTGTCGTTTACTCCCGCCCAGATGCAGGTGTAGTTCCTTGCGCCTGCAGGGTCAACTACTTGGTAGCAACTGAACTTAGACTTATCCGATATATCTGGGAACTTCATATTGTACTTGTTTGGTTCTGCTGTAAGTACATTGACTTCTGTATTAAAGTAAGGAAGCAAAGCATTGGCTGATTTAACTGGGACGCCGTAGGCACGGACCAGTATCTCTGAGTCAGGCCTACCCACCAGGTCCTTGGCTATGCGTTCGTAACCACCGAATGGATTCTCGTCTGAGTGCAGGTAGATCACCGAGGCATCACGGCTAGGGCTGTATTGCTCTATAGGCACCGCTTTGTTTTTCAGCAAAGCCGCAGGCTTTGTCTTGAGCGTCTCTGCGTTTTTAAGGTACTCTGATATAAAGGGGGTATAACCATCGATAGGTGTAAACCCTATAAGCATCTTAGAGTCCCGTGTAGCCAGTCGGAAGCGCAGGGTGTTAACCAGCGCTGCGTCGCCAAGGTATTCGTCCAGCCAAGCCCCGATGTTCAGCCCCTCGGGCTGCCTGAATCCAAACTCAAAACCTTCTAGGATAGTCTGGTTGTTGCTGTACTGAGTATACGTTTTAAAGTCTACACGTGTCCTGGTGTCGGGAAAGATAAACGACGATGCAGTGAATCCGTTCTGCATAGAATAATTAATGTATCCATCTACGCTCTTGGTCTTTCGCTTGAACTCCTTGGGCATCATCTCCCAGATTGCAGCCTGCTGCACCTTGATGGACGTATCGGCGTTCTGAGAAAAGCAAACGATATGCCCGTCCATGCTTTCGGTGACGGCCTCCATTAGCATCTTTGCGCAGCCAGTGGTCTTGCCGCTGCGGTTACCGCCTAGAGCTAGGACCTCGTTGTTCTTCTGAAGGCCGTTGCGGATCCTGCCCCAGCCTTCTAGGTCAAATCCGTAACGCATAGGATCCTCTGCCGCTGCCTTAATCCTGCCTTCGTGAGCCTCGTGCAGGTCAGCCAATAGCTGAGGGTCCTGCTCTCCAAGCAGGACTATCTCCTCGTCTGTAGGAGGCCGCACTATAGGGTGCTCTGTAAATGTAATCGGCATTACTTGGACTTCTGCGGCTGCTCCGTCTTCGGGGCTGCTGGCTTCTTGCTCCAATCAATATCGTCGTAGTTCTTGCGCTGCTTGGCAGCGTCGTGCCCTTTTCGGGGTGCGCATCCTTTACCCATCTGTGTCCTCCTGTACTAGTTCTGCTTCTTCAGCTTTCTTGAGATTGGCAATCCTGTCTCGGGCCGCCTTGATAGTTTCTTCGTAGTCCTCCTGAGTGATAACCTGGCGGTCCTCTGTTATCTGCGTGGCTTCGCCACGTGAAGTAAAGGCCTGTCTTGCTGCATTGGACACAGATATCGAAATCTCCTTTAGGTCCCTTACGGTAGGCTTTAGCTCTCCTGACTCTAGGTCTTCCCTTACAGAGTTAATTAGGTCCTCTTCTAGGCTACTGAGGTTTAGGTAGTTCTTTGCGGCAATCTTGCCGCTTAATTCCTTGAACTTCCCCAGGTGATCGGTGTAGTCCGACAGGACGCTGATCACGGTTTCCCTGTTGATTCCGTACTTCCTTACTATCCTAGTCTGGCTACTGCCAGTGCTATACAGGTAAAGGATAGACGCAACCTTTTCGGGGCTGTGCCTGGATAGACTGCGGACCTTATCGATCTCTTTCTTCTCGGCTACTTCCCATATGGCGCCTTGGATTTCCTGCATCAATGCAGCCTTTTCATCAACGGAATTACTTTCTGGTTCCTCTAGCATTTCTTCATTATTTACAAATAGGACTTGACAGTCAAGTAAAAACTAGTGTATAATGCTTTTATACTCCTTAGGGAGTTCATACCTTAAGTTCTTTTCCTGGCCCGTAGAGGCCAGGGAAATAAGGAAGCACCAAAGACAAGAGACTCCTTAAGGAGTACAGGAACCTAGCCAGGTGGCCTTGGCTTGCCCCATGAGTGCAGTATTTTTTTGAGGTGGGGTTTATGATATACACAAAAATATCTAGCTGTAAAACCAGACCCCCACCCCCCCCTTACTGAGACTGGGTCGCAACAGCAAGTCCTCGTAGGTATATTGAGACTGAGACTCATTAGCACTAAGGCTAGCATAAGCATTCCTACTGCGGTGCGCTGGCATAAGCTCGGCTAATACCAAGGGCGGCTCTCGTGTGACATAAGTTTTTCTTCTTTGATGAGTGAAAGGATCACAGCATGAGTTCTTCTACTCTACTCTACTCTAATCTGCCAGCATTAGCTAATCTCATTTAAGTGGAGAGGCTACAGGGCTTATTGAGACTGCAATCTCATTAAGATGGAAATGCCCTGCAAGGCCTTCTGCGGGCCTGCGAAGGGGGCAGGTCCAGTCGAAAATTGGACGCCGTGTAGGGCCTCCTAGGGGCCTTAGAATCGATTTTAGATTTTGACCCTTTACTGATAATCAACGACTTACAAAAGCGTATCAACGACTTACGAAAGCGTTATCAACGACTTACGTAACCATATAGGCGGCTTGTGGCCGCCATCCTTACAATAGTTTCATTATTTTGGATACACTGGTTCAAAACTAGTGATAAGAAAGATCGCAATAGACTTGACAATGCACAATCTATTCACATACTGGAGGTGCAGTTCCCGTTCTTTCTCAGTCCAAACGCTACCGACTCTGGTGAGATGCACCAGATGGCCTCTTCGTGCGAAAGCACCTAATGATCAGTAAGTGGAGAGGTGGCCGCCAAAGCGGCCTCGATGACGTAGCAAGTGGGACATAGATTGGTAACCCAGCCGCATACTGCGGCGGTCACAAGCCCGCATAGATGGGGAGTGCCAATAATCAACACATTAAAACTATGAAAGAAGTAAAATCATACAACGGCCACAATTACGTTAACGTCACTGGAAACGACCTCAAACTTGGGGACACAATCATCTCCGGAGAGCACTGCGGTCAAGTTGCACTGATCAGCCAAGAAGGCATCTGGACAAAGGTTACACTCATAAATCACCCTTACGATACTGAAGTCTACCATCTCAAAGGTGACGACACAATCCACCTAGTGGTCAAAGACCAAGCCGAATGGAATGCCCGTCTCAGGAGTCAACACAGCGCATACGAGAGCTTAAACTCATAACCAACAGCTCGCACCCTAACAGGTGCGGGCTTTTTGGGTAGACGGATGTCCCGTCGACTTAACCAATAACCAATTCAAATTATGAAGATCAAACTACCTACAGTAAACGACATCCTCGACCGCACAAACTGGACGGGGCATTCACTCGCCGAGCTAGTTTCATTCGGGCGCATTACTCCCAACGAAGGTGCCGACAAGTGGATACAAGCGGTACAGGCCGAGCAAATTAAAGCAGGCTACCAAGTACCACTCGATGCCATCGGAGAGTACGTCAAAATCTGGGAGCAGTTGGAATATGAAGTCCTCGACCGACTGGTTGAAATCCAAGCTCAATCTTAATCCATCAGCTCGCACCTTCACAGGTGCGGGCTTTTTGGGTGTAAGCATTCCGCTTCAAACTAACACACAAACCAATATAAATAATGAACATTCAACAAGCATACATACAGCACAAGAACTCCTGCCTATTGAACCAAGACAAGCCAATGGCGCAAGCAGACTTCTACAGTCTGGCCAGTTCGATGATCAGTTGGGCAAACCAACAAAGCATCGCCGCTGACCCCAAGGGTGTAGCAAGCGTAGTTCACAGCAGTGCATTGAGACTCGCCAAGAGTTAATCCATCAGCCTCCTAGCCATTCGCTAGGGGGCTTTTTGGGTAGAGGCATACTGCCTCTGACTAACACACAACCAATCAAAATTATGAAAAACATAAACACCGAAACAATATCCGATCTACTATGCGATGCTCAAGACGTACGCAACGCCTTGCGGTTTGCACAAGGTAATTTATTGCACGAACCAAAAGACAATGACGGCACCGACATTACAATAGGTGACTGCCTAGACAATATTATTGAAACACTTGAAGAAATAAGAAAGTAATCCATCAGCCCGTATCCAGTCCATCTGGTGCGGGCTTTCTGGGTGTAAGCAGGTCACTAACGATCTGCCTACTCTAACACATAACCAATCAAAATTATGACTGAAAAAAAAGAAAGTTTTATCCGCTATGTAGTAATCACAACTGACGGCTACTGGGGCAAAGACCCAGAGCTAGAGGTCGCATTGAAAAATGCCAAGGTCAACTCGTTCTACAACTTGAACTCCAGAAAGAAGGGGACTCCTGTAGCGCACATCTATCGTGTAGAGCTTGACCCAGTCGAAAGCGTCTGGAACGAGCAAACTGAAGCGGAGCTAAAGCGAAGTCGCATTAGCCTCTCTGGATACGAGGATGGTGACCTCATCGAACCTTGGGTCAACGACTGGGGTTCCCTGCAAGCATGGGGTGCCAAGTCATCCGAGAAAATGATCAAACTCAAGATCAAGTAATACCTCAGCCTCCTAGCCATTCGCTAGGGGGCTTTTTGGGTAGACGGATGTCCCGTCGAACTAACACGAACCAATACAAACTATGAAGATTGAAACAAACATCAACCAACTCGCTAGCGAGATTGCAACTGAGATAGTCGAGCATCGCATCGGCTCGCACCTAACATGGGAGTGCGACGAAAGCGAAGACTGCATCTCATTCACCGAAGAGGCGCAAGACCTGTTCATCGAACTATACGACATCGTCCACAATAAACTAATACAACTATGAAGACATTTAGAATCATTCTAATTACAGCACTTGCCGTGCTGTCAAACCTCTCGGCTAATCAGTCCGAGATCGTAGCGGCTACCCTCATACTAGAAGCAGGCGGAGAGTACGCTGAAGGGGCTATGCAGGCAGTGCATGAGGTTGTACTCAACCGAGCTGTCAAACGCAGGCTCACGGCCAAGCAGGTGTGCTTACAGCGCAAGCAGTTCAGCTGTTGGAACAGCGGCAAGATCGCCGCCCTGCTAGCCAAGTCAAAGCGGCACCCTCGGTGGCACGAGGCGGTCGCTATCGTTCACTCAGCTCCGACCAATTACACGGGCGGTGCCGATCACTATCACGCTGACTACTGCAACCCATACTGGGCTAGCTCGTTGCAAAAGACTTGCAAGATCGGTCGGCATATCTTCTATAAATAACTAACACGAACTAACACACAACCAACACAAACTAACCATGAAAAACACATTCAGAACACCAAAGAACAAGCGTTCAGAACTGGAGCAGAGCTTCAGAAACAAGGCCGCCAAAGCCTTTTTCCAATCAAGAAAAGAACCAGAGGACTACGCCAGAGGTATGTACTTCGGGCAGTACATATCTGAAAAGTTTGCGGCGTTAAGCGTTCAAGTTTACCATCGCCATAACCTTCTACTAAAATAACTATGACAGGCCTAGAAAAAAGAATAGAAGACATACGCTTTGAAGCTGACGGCATAGAAGAATCTATAGTCGAAGGCGGAGCCGAAGGCGCATACACCACCGAAGAATTATCAAAGATGGAATGGAAGGTGGATGCCCTGCGAGCGTATGCAAGGGACCTAGAAATACACTACATAAAATAACTATGACAACTAAATCAAACCTACAAATCGGACAGGCCTACATCGTAGACGACAAGCCTATGGTGCTGACCGACATAACGTACGGGAGGCACAGCTTTACCGACGGGTGCTACGGCTTTGGCCGCACCCTCGGTAGCCGTCCTTCGGACTCCGAGATCCTCGACAGTCTTCAGATTGCTGAAGGCGTTGACCCTCAAGATATACTCGACAAACTGCAGAGAACCATTCAATATATGGTCGACTGCTCATCCTAATAACATGTATCCATTTATGAAAACAAATACAGAAATACAATCGGACTTCAACCTGCACTGGTTGGAGCCTCTCGACAATGCACTGCAGGAAATCAGCAAGTGCGACGCACGCCAAGCTCCTATCAGCGAGCAGGGCTACACTCACTTGGCCTTGGCCGAGCTGTCTCAGCTCCGTGTAGGTATTCAATACCTCAAGGACATCCTTGACGACCCGCTAGACAAGCCGAGCGATCGGATCGAAGCACGCAGGGCTTTGGACACCTTCAAGCAAGCCTTGGGAGGATACGACATAGAGGAAGAGCTTGGAAAGCTATCACTATGAGCGATACCAAGAGCACTAATCCTAAGGACAGAGTAGGTATCCGCAAGGCACCTATCTCTGGCCTGCCTGCTCCAGTCCTAATGGAGTGCGGCCTAGTTAAGTTGCACGGCGACTTAAAATACGGAGCCTACAACTGGCGTGAAGACGGAGTCCGAGCATCGGTGTATTACGACGCTGTATGGCGGCACCTCACGGCTTGGTACGAGGGCGAAGACCTCGACCCAGACTCTGGTGAGCATCATATAGCGCACGCAATGACAGGCCTAGCAGTACTACGTGACTCTCAAATGTTTGGGAACTGCGTAGACGACAGGCCAAGGTCGCACAAACGAGGATGGTTGAAGGGCATGAACTGCCGTGCCGCCGACATGGTCGATAAAGCTAAAGATGCAAAAGACCATTGACACTATCGCTATATTCCTTAAGGATTATTCTTACTAAGGAGATGCCCCTGTAGGGGGCACTTCCTTAAGGAGTTATTCCTTAATTATAACTAACACACAATACACGTCAAGCACAATTATGAAATACGAAAAAGGCACTACACTAACGGGCAGTCATGGGAGGTTTACTCTCACGGACTGCGAGGTCATCGGCATTCGGGAACCAAGCGGAGAGGAGACGTGGTTATACACGTGGTCCACCGACGAGGATCGTCGAGTTTTAACTACAGGAAGGGAGCTGTCTGCGGCCATCGCAGACGGAGCCGTCCTTGAGCAACCATAGGATAAGAACTATGTACGAACTACAGATAAGCACCTACCCCGATGGGGTAGCACAAAAGCTAGGACAGGACGTTGTTGTTCAACGACTGAACCTATTGAATAAGTTCGATGACTGCACCATCGAAGAACTACAAGACGGAGATAAATACTTCGTGCCAACCCAAGAGTTGCCACAGCGAAAAGCTGAGGACATCTTGAACTACATCGAAGAGAATCAAATCGACATCGTGCACGTGCCGACTGGAGCAAGGCCCGATGAAGATGCGCCAAAGTTTGAGATCGAACTGCACTCGCACAAGACCGAACTGGTCGATACACTCTGGACTGATTCAGTCCGTGATGCCATCAACTATTTGATGGATATGTCCGAGGAAGAAATATGATTGACAGGGCATAGAGTGAGCCTCTTAATACTAGGATGGCTCACTTCTATGACTGCAATGACACACTCGATGCCTTCCTTCGTGAAGACATAAGCACCGTAGCACAGGCTCGCAAAGTCCGTGCTATTTATCCAAGCGTTACCACTGTACTAAGCATCTGCAAGGACGAGTTCCTAGATGGAATCTACAAGCCCCGCATGATCACCGATCTAGCACGGGAGAACCCATCGCTACCTTGGCAGGCCGTAGAGAAGATGACTTACGGTACACGACAGCACCCAAGCGACGGGCAAAGCATACCTTCGTCAGACTTCGGGACTGCAGTGCACAAGAGAATCGAAGAGCTAGTGCAGGCCAAGTTGCACGGGCACGAGGTGCCCGAATGCCCTTACACTGAATGGGCTACACCTTTCCTTGACTGGATCGAAGACGAGCAGGTCAAGCCAGTAGCTACTGAGTGCATCATAGCAGACAGACTGCTTAAGATTGCAGGTAGCGTAGACTTCGTAGGGTACGACCACGAAGGTAATCTTTTTCTAGCGGACTACAAATGCCGCACCAATACCCGAGGCAAGGCCAAGGTATACGATAAGGACTGCGAGCAGTTAGCCATCGAGGCCTTTATGATTCAGCGGCAGTACAACTTGGACTACACGCCCGAGTGCAGGTCAGTAGTCATTGACTGCGATACCAAGAAGCACTGGCACCACGTGTGGAATACAGACGACGTGAAGAAGGGCATCGCCAACGCAAAGCTCATGGCGAAACTCTACTGGAACAAGCGCATGAAAAAGTAGGAGGACAGCATGGACGCATTCACAATATTTGTTGCCTTTTTGGCCGTCACTTTTTTTATCGTAGCGCACGTTAACATATAATTTTATTAAGCAATGAAAGACCTAGAACCTATAGACTGGACCGAGCAGGGTCACTACATCAGCGACGATGCTATACAACTTAGCGGGTGCGACTCAGCAGTCCTCGGCATCACCGACCAAGGAGTCCTGTGCTACAGCTACGAGCTACTCATAGACGTGTTCGTTACACGTGACGGGATGCAACCCGACGAAGCCCTTGAGTGGGTAGATTTCAACATCTTGGGACTGCATGGAAACGGTGCCTTCCACGTGGTATACACAGACATATAACCCGTGCTGTTTGAGATACATTACAAGCACTCATATATGCCAGAAGGGCACGTTGCAAAGTGCATGAAGCACGCTCACACAAAAGATCAAGCGCTAAAATATTTCGCCCCGAAGAAGCCCGACAAGAACGGGTGGACTCATACTAAACGTAAGCTCCCCGTTCAAATTATAAGCGTCGATGAAGTACCTAGCACAGAGTAAACTTAAAGAGTGGAGGCAGGCCAACCTGCCCAACGAGTGCCCAATATTTAAGTGCAATGTAGACGACGCTGTCGTCGATCACTGTCACAATACAGGCCTAGTCCGAGGCGTACTGCACAGGCAGAGCAACGCATGGGCGGGCAAGATTGAAAACTCTTGGAAACGATTCGGCCAAAACAATTCTGACCTTGCCCTGCCCGAGGCACTACGTGCCTTGGCTACATACTTAGAAGAAGCTCGCACCGATATACTGCACCCTGTAGGACTGCGGCAGAAGTGCAACCGATTCGACAGGCTGAACAAAGACGAACAGGTTGAGGCTCTAAAAGAATTTAATTACAACAAGTACGAAATTAGTTCTTGCAGTAATTCTAAAGATCGCACAAAATTATTTCGCATTGCTATTCTTAAGCAGTGCACTTAACGCAAACCATAAAACATATGACCAAAGATAACACACCCAAGATAATGCAGTCCATCCAGGCGGAGCTAAAGGCTCCGAAGGGTAGGACTAATAAGTTCGGAGGATACTCTTACAGATCCGCCGAAGATATACTAGAGGCACTCAAGCCTTTATTGAATAAGTACGACTGCTTCCTTACCATTGACGACAGCATCGTCGAGGTCGGCGGCAGAGTATACGTCAAGTCAACAGCTACGATAGAGGAATCTCACGGAGATGTTGTCAGCGAGGCCAGCGCTTTCGCAAGGGAAGCCGAAGTTAAGAAGGGCATGGACGAAGCCCAGATTACTGGCTCGGCCTCCTCCTATGCACGCAAGTATGCGCTCAACGGACTTCTTTGCATCGACGACACCAAGGACGCCGATGCAACAAACACTCACGGGAAGGGTGAACCTTCCTATCAAAAGAAAACACAAACCCTGGATGGGTTAATATAATGGACAAGCAATACGACAACAATAACAGCGGCGCTCTCTTCACGAACGACCGCAAGAAGTCGGACACTCACCCTGACCTTACTGGTTCAGCCGAAGTAGCTGGCAAGGACTACTGGTTCAAGGCGTGGAAGAAAACAAGCAAGAAGGGTCAGCCGTTCTTGTCTGTTTCATTCGACCCGAAGGAAGCCGACGTGGTTTCCAGCGGAGTAGCCCCGCAGAACGACGACCCCGTACCGTTCTAAGCCAACCTTGACTACACCCCAAGCGTGCCGACTGGAGTCCTAATCTTCAGTCGGCATTTTTATATAACTCACAGCACTTAACACTATGCAAAACTATGACAAACTTATTAGAAGCAAACACAGATCTTCCGCACAACTTATCTGCGGAGCACGCAGTTATCTCCTGCTGTTTACTGCAGGGTAACTCAGATGCCTACGATAGCATCAGCCGTACACTGAAGTCCGAGGACTTCTATTCCTTTCAGCATCAGCTAGCCTACCAAGGCATAGCCGACTTGGCCAACGACGGCCAGCCCGTAGATGAGATTCATCTAGTCGAGAAGCTCAAGGTAAACAACAGCATCGACGAAGTCGGTGGAGTAGCTGGCATCTTCGGGTTGACCGAAGGGGCCGAGACTACTACGTCAATCAAGCACTACGCAGGCATCGTCAAAGAGAAGAGCAACCTAAGAAAGTTGCACCGCTCTTACAGACTGGCCGCCGAGCAGGCCGCATCCGAGCAGTTGCCTGCCTCCGACATCCAGGGTGCAGTAGAGTCCGACCTCGGCGACGACATAAGCTCTAGCGCAGGCATCGAGAAGATCTCTACGTCCGTTGAGGTACTCAAAGAAGAGTTCCAGCAAATGAAAGATGGCACCTTCGTAAAGGACGTGGTCCGCACGCACATCCCTCACCTAGATGAAAAGCTAGGCATGGGCGGTATAGGTGCAGGCGAAGTCTGCATCGTGGCGGCACCTACCTCCTGCGGTAAGTCCGCAGTCGCTATCAACATTGCACTGCGTGCATCTAAGACAGATGCCGTGCCGACCTGCATATTTTCTTTTGAGATGCCGCAGAAACAAATCGCAAGGCGCATGATTCAAACTCTCAGCGGAGTTAACCTTCGACAGATCGAAGAGAACGTAGCCTCTACGGCTAAGGTTAAAGCCGTGAACTCGGCAAACGAAACGCTGTCTACTCTGCCCATCTATACCGTGCACTCAGTGCAGGGAGCAGACGATCTCAAGAGTCAGATAAGAATCCTAGTCCGCAAGCACGGGGTAAAGCTGGTAGTCATTGACTACCTGCAGTTAATCCCGTTCGGCAATAAGCTAGGCAAGACCGAAGGCATCTCAGCGATCTCTCACAAGATCAAACAGATCGCCGTTGAGCTAGGCATAGGCATACTACTACTGGCGCAGGTCAACCGAGAGGGAGCCAAGCGTGAAAGCGGACTGTCCTTGTACGACCTCAAGGATTCTGGTGACATCGAGAACGACGCTGACGCAGTCGTACTTATGTGGCCGAAGGGAGGGGACGTTGAGTCAGCCAAGAAGGTTGACGCAGTCGGACCATACACTGAGTTGCAATACTCAGTTGCTAAAAATCGAGAAGGCGAACGTGACGTTCGTGGAATCTTCAAACTATATCACTGCGTAGGAATAATAAAATAATGAAAACAAAAAACCAACTAATTGAAATCGCCGCCAACGAGTTTGGCAGTACACCTAATGTCATCCGAGGTAAGTCCAGAACACGACGTGCATCATACGCAAGGGACGCACTGTCGTACATCCTGCACCTGCACGGATGCACTCACGAAGAAATATCTAAGCTAGTAAACAGAAACCGTTCAAGCGTAACCAAGGGTATCGAGCGAGTTAACGCTCGCAGGAAACATGAAGAGCATGACAGCTCAGTATACCTGCAATCGCTTCGCAAGGCCTGCTTTCACGCAGGCATTCAGATGCCAACCAACTAGCACGAGCATGAAGCACAAACGATTTGACATGGATATGTTTGACCTGACGGATAGCCCCGCCAGGGAGGCAACCAAGGAGTACATCTCCCGAAAGGGGTACACTGCTATAGACAACCCCGATAAGTACTGCGCTGACCTAATCGTCGAGGGCCTGTGCTTCATCGAGTGCGAGTGCAAGCTCGCTTGGAAGGGGCCTAAGTTCCCTTGGCCTAGTGTGCACCTGCCTCAGCGCAAGAAGAAGTTCGCAAACCTTTCTATGCCCATTCAATTCTACATCTGGAATAAGGAGTACAGTCACGCTATGCGCATCTGCGGCTGGCAACTTACCGATGACAAACTCATCGAGGTACCCAACAAGATGATCGCAGATGGTGAATACTTCTACGATATACCTACAAATGAAACCTATATCATAAGCAAAGACTAATATAACTTGCAATAAACGCAGGCAATTACATATTTAAACTGCCTTAGTAATAAGGCGTGTTATTAGTTATTGTTACGTTATGTGTTACGTTAGAGGGCTTCTCGTCATAGTGTAGCCCTCGACATTTGGCCTCTCCCCTAATCATACTTAACGGGGGGAGGCCAAACTTGTTTTAGGACCTGCGTATGCTAGGCTTTACACCTTCCTTGCGTCGTTCTTTTCTCAACTTCTTTTGTTGTTCTACGCCTCCGCCAAATCGGTAATAGTAAACGTCGGACAGCGGAGAGTTTCTCCAAGCCTTCATCTCAAATAACTCTACGTCACCCTTAACCCAAGATCTTAGAGAGTCCTCGCCTTTGATAATAATGTTCACGGCAGGAGGAGTGAAGCGCTGGATGACGCTTTCGACTGCACCCTTCTCGAGGGCACGTGTAGTCGTGTACTTACTTAGGCCGAACATACCCAGCATATTGTTCATCACGTGCTCGGGAATGTATGTATCCTTTCCTGAGATCCAGTCGTCCAACATATCAGACGGAAGGCCGAACATAGTCAGCAAGGTAGCCATGTATGCCAGCCTGCGAAGCGCAGCGGTACGCTGCTGCAGTGTCTTGCCTGGACCACCCAGGTCATTCATGAACTCTTGCCTGTTGTAGTTCAAGTCAAGTAGCATAAAGGTACTCAGCTTGTAGAAAAGTCTCTTGCTCGGGTCAGTCTGGTAGCCCTCGGGTACCTGCAAGTAAGTCAATGGCTGACGTTGTAACAGCTCGGCAAGCAGTGCCTCCTTGACGTAGATACTATCCATAGCCTTATTTTGGCTGAGGTCTGTAATCGTCAGTAAAGCATCTTCCCTGCCCATTGTAATTGTCAGTTCACTCAGTAGTTGCTCGTACTTCTTGGACCCTACGGGTGCCTTAGCTTTCTTTACGAAGTCATCGTACGCCGCCTCGATACTAGCGTGCTTCATTGCTGTATCCATCTGACGGAACGGGACCAGGCGGCTAAGGCCGAAGTCCAGCGCCTTCTGCAGTACACTGGGATCCTGGAACTCAGCAGATAGCTGAGTCTTGGATATGCTGAAGTCATCTTCAATGTCGAACCTGCGGTTCCCCGTAACAGTACGGTACACTCCTGACACAACGCCACCTAATCCACGGTACAGCGCAACCTTGTACAAGTCCATGATCTGCACGAGCACAGGGCCAGGGTTGATTAGAGTAGCCATGTACGTCAGCGTACCGAGGCTCTTAAGTATTTCATTCTCTGCTTGGAACTGCGTAGTAATAAGCTCGGTCAAGCTCTTTAATTCATCTGCATCGGCCCGATCAATTTGTCCTGCGCTGAATAGTTCTTCAGTCTTTTTACCAAGTTCGCCTTGCAGTCTACCCTTGCGTGTATCACCAACAACCTTGAAGCTCTCGATAGCACGGGTCATGTTAGCCGTGTACTTTCCAAAGGCAATGCCTGGGTCATCGTAGAACTTTAACTTCTCTGGTGGTATCAGTTGAATGTCACGGACCTTAACATTGCCTGGAAGTCTAGCGCCGTTAATATCTACACGGAACTTATTCTGAAGGAAGTCCTGGAAAAACCTTGCAAGCTCGGTATCTTCCATTGCAGGAAGTGGACCTCCTTCGTCCTCTTTAATTTCGCTACGGCGCTTGTTCTCTTCTTCGACCAGCATCTCAAAGGTGCGCTTAGTCTTTTGACCGTAGGATTTAATTAGGCCCTCAAGATCTTTGACTACCCGAGGAAAGTAATCCTCAAGGTAGCCCATAGCAGGCATACCGAGTGCAGTATACTCCGCATATATCTCCTCCATGATAGGCTGTACATCCAAGCGATACATATTAAGCAAACCATACTTATGAAGTAGCGCATCCCTGCGCTGCATCTTAGCCTTGTTTCTTGGACGACTAGCCTCCTCTGGAGTAGGGCTAAAGAATAATAACTGTTTCATTTCAAGGAACTCTTCCCCCTTGATTGCGTTAAGCCTGTTAAAAAACGGTTCGGTTTGTTTCCGATAGCGGAAAGATCGCTCTCTTATGTCGGTATCTAGTTGTTGAAGTACCCTTGCAAATACAGGGTTAATACGATTCAACCTAGTTATAATTGGCGTAAGGAACTTAGATGCAGTCTTCCGCAATGAGCTATCTGCGAACCACTTGCGTTCTTCCTTGATTCGATCGGACGCTTTAGCGTCTGCGCTTTCACCAGGGTCAGTGTTCTCTTGCGCTGTGTTCTTATCAGTTTCATTGTAGGCGTTGGCCACTACCTGCTGACTCTTCGGACGGATCGTAGGGTCAATAGCATTAAGAAGCTCTACTGTATCTACGATTACCTGAGCCGCCTCTGGGTCGGTCTTAACCATAGGCCCTAGGACCTTGGCCATGTAAGCCTGCACTGAACGAAGAAGATCTACGATAGCCTGGAAGGCTGGACCACCCTTGTCTACTGCAATGTACTGCTCGGTGAAGTCCCCGTACCTGAACTTCTGCACGACTGCACGGCTGTACTCTGAACCAAAGGCAACAGCGTTGCCCTCCTGCAGAGATTGGTATACGTTCTGAATTTCTGTGCGCTCCTGCGGGGTAAGGTTGTTACCTAGTGCAGTAAAGAAATCTACCCATAGTGCATCTTCGCTACGTCCAGTCCTAGCTTTCTTTTCTTTCTGTATAAGGACGTTGTGCATAGCAGCGTGAATGATCTCTTCACGCATTGCGGCCTGCACGCCAGCCTTAGTTCGGTTAAGCAAAGCCCGTGGGTTGTACTCAATAATTTTCTGCGAGACGTTGTACTGCGCCACGAACTGCCCTACCATATTAGGGTATATATTGATACCCATCTTATCAGCTATTGAATCGAAGGACTTCGATATGAAGCCTTCAAGCTGATTGATATTGTCAAATGACTCTTGAGGACCACGATCCTCTGCGGCAGTCTCTGCCGCTTGAGCTGTTACATCTTGGACAGTTTGTCCAGGAACCGCTTGGCGAACGCCTCGGGAGTCTCGTCTTCTTTGGGAGGAATACTCGCCAAGATTTTGGGTCGGTTTCCTGCTGAGGATTTCACTTGCCGTGCGGGTGTCTCCTTGCGGGGTCGTTGGATTTTTGTTATCATCTTTTGTGCGTATTTCTGTGAATGTATCTAGGTTAAATATAGCATCTTGATCGCCCCATATAGCGATGTCAACTGCATCCTGCTCGTTATCTACGGCGAACACGACGTCTAAAACGTATTGTCCGTTTTCACTATTATACCATCCGCCAAGCATAGCTCCCTCTACATTGAGGGCGGCCTTGTTGTCGATTATATATTGAGTAAGAGATTTTTCGTCGAACTTATCTTTGTCAATGACCCGCTCAGTAGCTTTGTCAGGGGCAACGATGTATCCACCAGTAGCAAATTCACCAGCGGTGTCTACAGTAAACCCATCAGGGCTATCTTCAATGACCTTGCGTAATTTCTTTACAGCTCTACGAGCTTGCTGGCTACCAACAACCTTCTTAATATTAGTTACCCTGGCACCGTACGGCGCTATGACTTGAGCCGCCTGCGGCGGGTCCATCGTAATCTCCTTGTTCTTACGAACCGAATCTGGAATCAAAAGATAAGCGTCTACAGTCTTGTCAGGGACACCAACTACCTCTCCGTATACGGGGGTCGTATAAGTCTTGTGATCAATATCTTCTTTGACCGCCTTCGTAGGTTTTACTACAAGCAGTATATCATTTTGTTTGAAATTATTGTCCCTAAAGAAACCGTCCCGCAATTGACTGTTCTCTATATCAAAGAACCCTTTTGATTTTAAATACTCAGCGAGAGGCGTAGACTTGCCACGTTGCGCTAGCAACGCTTCAATGAAGGGACGGCTTGCGGAGCTGTTCATTAAACTCTCTAGAGTTCTGTGATTGTTCAGCGTCTCTTTAACAACCTTGGTTGGTCTGCTTGCAAGTATCTCTTTCTTTACATCGGAGAAGTCACGAAGTTCAAATGTTCCGTCCTTCTGTTTTTCTTGAAAGGCGTTTTGATAAAAGGTTAAGAACGCTTGCTTGTTAAACAAGAACATCGTGTCGGGACTTCCCGATACCAAGAATATGTAACCCGTCTGCTCTTTGCCATTCTTGTCCGTGTACTTAAGCTGCGAGATCTTATTGTTAATTGCTGTTACCGACTTGCTAGAAGCCCAGACACGACCAGCCGCCCTGTTGGCGGGCTGTAGTGCAAAGCTAGGACCTGCATCTAGATTGACTGAACCTCCGCTTGGTAGATTAAAGTCACCCTCTCCAAGCTGGTCTGCGTACCAGAACCATACTGGTATATCATTCTCTACGATGTCATCAATAAGGGCATCCATATCAATGATGTCCGATTGCTCAACGTGAGAGAGAGGAGCTTTTTGCGGCGCAGTAAACGGTGCCGCCTCGGCTACTACGTCTTGACCAAGTTGTTCTTCCGTTCTGTATTCTCTCAGGTTCCTGACATCTAAAAGAACGCCATACCTTTCATAGCTGTCTTCGTCATTTATTTCCTTGAGAGCCTGATCCAAAGTCATTGGACGAGTTGTAACGGTTCCGTAAAAAGGATCTATAAATTCATAGAGAGGTTCTTCCTTGTCCTGTGTTTGCGCTGGGTCCGCCTGAGCTACTATGTCTTCGCCTACGGTGACTTGATCGTAGACCGTGTGTTTCTTTCCACGTATACTAATTTCACCAACTGGATTCCCTAGCTTGACCTTGCCTCTTGTTGTTGGACGACCTCTAGGTTCGCTCTTCTTATCGGGGTATGTCTTTAGAGTCAAAGGCTTTGAACTACTAAAGTCCAAAGTGTAATAATGCTTGGATCCCTGTTCGACAGATACGATAGTACTCGGAGCACCTTCAGGTGCTTCAGTCCACTTCCACCCAGCCTTTTGCTTAAACAGATTAGTGCGGACCAAGGGACCTTCTTCGGATGCCTTGCTTTTTAGTATAGTCTGACTTGAGTTGTCGCTAGTCTCTAGTACTGGACGGCCACCTTCAATGCGGATACTACCACCTTCAAAAGTCTGATCGCTTAAGTCCTTCTTTGTTTCTAAGTCAACAAATCTACCTTCGTCATATTGCTCAGGAGAAAAGCTTTGGAAGAAAGGAGGAGCCTGGTCGGCTTGCTCCCCTACGAATCGCTTAGGTATATAAGTTGCGGAAGCATCAGCCACGATGTCTTGAGGCAAGGTAACAGACAGCTCAGAGCCTGGACCCTTGTATTGCTTACGCATCTGCGACCGAACTTCACGGCCCATTTGGTTTATCTCTGTACTAGAGTAACCAGCATCCTGCAATATCTTACGATACTTGCTGCGCTTGCGCTTCGCCGTTTCATCCCTGGGTGTAGTCGTTGCGCTGTACGCTGCACGCTCTAGGTCAGAAGCAAATTTTACGTTTTGAGTTTTTTGATAACCAGGTTTACCTTTCTTTAAATTCTGAGGAAGGCTAAAGCCAGGTAGTCCAGTCCTTGGATCTACCTCTACTTCTGGTGCCTGCTCGGGGGCAGGCTCAGGAGTTGGGGTAGGAGTAGGCGCTGTAGGCGCCTGCCCTCTGCGTCTGCGCTCAAGTTTTATAGCGTTAAAGTCCGAGACATTAGAGCGCCCTGCCGCTTGTATTCCTTGCTTTAAGTATGGATCAGTTTCAAATTTTTGATTGATTGATGACTCTAAAGCATCAAGCTCTCCTGAACTTAAATCTTTAATCAACTTGCCCTGGGTCCCGTGACCCGCAGACTGCAGCATATATTCAGGCGAGTTAATGTCTTGAAAGACGGAATCTATTTCTTGACCCGTTACCCCAAAGGTGCCGTCCTCTCTTTTGAACCTAATCATTCCAGACTGATCAGATATACCTACGGCTTCAACCTGCTTGGTCTTGCCGTTTACACCTACAATCTCAAAGGTATCTCCTACCTTGACGTTGCGGTAGTCACGTTGGAACGGAATAGAAGTCTCTTCTCCTTCTGGTGCCTGCTCTGGCTCAGGAGTTGGTGCCTGCTCAACAGGCACTGGATCTACGGGTACGTCTTCTTCTAAGACGTCATCTTTCTCCTCGCCAAGGACTACGTCAAGAGGCATCTGCTCGCCGAGTTCGGTAACCTGCAGACCTACGTTCGGGTCGTATCGACCCTCTAGGATTCTTTCTGCTGCGGCGGCAGAGTCTTCACCTTCATCAATGGCCAGGGTAACAGTAGTAGGATTGCCGTCTACTGGCTTGTAAGTTACTTGGATTTCCCTAGGGACAGATACTTCGGACCGTCCTTCGACGGGCTTGCCTAAATCTTTATTGGTTGTACTACTCTTGCCTGGGCTGCCAAGAACCTGAGCGCCTGCGCTAACGGTTCCACCTACGATTGCACCTACGCCGAACTCCATTGAGCGGCGCTTCAGTGTATCCATTGTAAGCAATTCACGATCTTCGTCGTAAAGCATAGAAGCTAGGGTATCTAGCGACTGCCCTTGCGAGGCTTCGGTAAATCCTTCCGCTGCACCTGACTCTACTATTTCACGCAGTGCACTCTTGTCTTGCTCGATAGCTTTCTTGAGTGCTTTAGAAGATACGCCCTTTCCGCTTTTAATCCTACGCAGTAAAGGCCTGACGGCTTTACCTACGGCGGCCAGCTCAAGGGTTGTACCTAGTGCTGTCTGCGCCAGCATACCTTTTAGTGCAGCATTTTTTTCCAAGACGTCAAAGTCCGTGTACTGCTTGCCTACGGTCTGCTCCATGTCCGTCAAGAACTCGGAGGTCATCTGGCCGCCTGTAGTCAGGGCTGCCGCTCCTATCATGCCGACTGGTCCAGCCGTGGCTAGGCCTACTGCACCTGCTCCAATGGTGACGGGAACCTGGCCTAAGCCCTGTACTACCTGGCCGAAGAAGGACTCACGGAAATCCTGGTCGAGGCCCATGTCCTCGCCAATGCCCTGGCTGTACTGCCGCATATCCTCTGCGGCTTCAAGCATACCTTCGCTTCCAAAAGTTTGACCCGCCCACTGAGTAATGCCAGCGGCTGAACTAACAGCCGCCTGAGAACCACCAGCAAACAAACCCTTTGCTACGTCTACAGCAAAAGAATCGTCTGCATCTAGAACTCTAGGTGCCCTGCCTTGAGGATTGACTTGCTGCTCAACAAAACTAAAGATGCTTTCTTGAGAGGCACCCTCTGGGTGCTCAACTCTATGACGCTTACCCTGAGGATCCGTTACAATACTTATTGGCATATTTAAAAATTTATATTAGTACAATTATCTATCTCTAAAAGGCTGTGATCGCAACCCAGAGTTTCTTACTTGGGCTTCTCTTAGCCTTAAAGACTCATCGTACGTTGGGCTATTAGGCTTTGTAAAGTAATCATATATAGCAAATGGTCGTGCAATCATTGATTCTCCCATCTGATTAATTACCGCATCTGTCGTGCCGTAGGCATCACCAATTGCACTCATTGCCCTGCTTATTCTGGAACCTTCGGGCCTTGGTTGAACTACGCTGTCTAAAGCCGCTGCGCTTACTGCTGCATCGGATGCTACTGGTTGACCGCCTGCACCTTCGCTCTG
>WLWF01000811.1_pt1 | contig 28746 bp, 51 predicted proteins | sample 6718331 | NCBI WGS metagenome assembly WLWF01 (sample SAMN12718692, study PRJNA515312) | sponge metagenome | isolation source: marine sponge | host: Mycale hentscheli | place: New Zealand: South Island, Marlborough, Capsize Point | collected 2003-05-01
ACCTTTCTTAAGCTGTTTCACCTTGCATTGCTTTTACCATTGCTTCTTGAAATGCTTTACCTTCTTCTGTATTAGGATCTGGAGCACCTTCACCTTTTTGAGCAGCATACTGCTGAGCCATAAACATTTGAGCTTGCATACGTTCTGCTCTAGCTTTTTCAATAGCAGCTAATAGTGTTTCATAATCTGCTTGAACTTCTAAATGAGGGATGTTGTCTTTGTAGAATTGAGTTATCTCTTCTCTACGTGCTGCCATTTCTTCTTTTGACATTTCTGGATTAGTATCCTGAAGATTTGGGTTGGTTTTTGAATTTGACATGTTACTGTTTTTAAAGTTAATAAAAACAAAAGTAACAAAAATAGTTTAAATAAAAAAAGTTTAGATAGTTATTTTAGAAACCGTATTACGTCTAAGTACGTCAATTAACATTTTAGCTTCCGAATATTGCCATATTTTAATTGTCATTGCAGGATCTTGAATATACCATCCCCCATCTTCTTCAGCTTCATCATTACCCCCGGTATGAAAAAGCATATCACCAAACTCTACGCTAAAATAAAAATATCCTTCTGGCCAATCATCATCTTCATGATGACCCATCTTAGTAAATCCTAATTCTCTTAAATTTGCTGCTGTCATATCCTACCATTTAACTTTGTCTGCCCAGTAAGCAGCAGACATCTTGCCTTTCTTTATATTTTTACCGTGTCTAGCCTTAAAGCTTTTGCGTTTAGCTTTCATTTTAGCTGACTCACCTGCTTTTGGTTTACCAGCAGTCTTTGCACCTTTTTGCCCAAAACGTATAGTCTTAATCTTGTCTCCCTCTTTAGCAACAACAATATGAGACTTCTTTGGGTGTCCTGGTGTACGTTTAGGTTTGTTGTATCCTGAAACGCCAGCTTTAGCTAATCTACTATCTTTTTTCTTAACTGCCATTATCTTTTCTTTCCTTTATGCAATCCGTGACTTGCATGTTGTTTACCTTTCTTTGTAGCAGCACGTTTCTTTGCGTTAGCTGCAGCCAATTTCTTTTTACCTTTCTTAGTACTCTTAAGTTTAGATATAGTTCTAGACGGTGCATATACCTCTCCGGTTTCAGAAGATTTCTTTCCGCTTGCCGTTCTCCATTTCTGCTTAGTCCATCTAGTAAGACTTTTTTGTTGTTTAGTCTTTGCCATTACCTTTTCTTTTTACGTACACAGTTATTTACGGTTTTATTTCCTTTTTTCTTTACGCCTTTTTTTACATAACCGGTCCAGCAAGATGATTTCTTTTTAGTTCTTTTATTTGGTAAAGCCATTACTTTCTGTGTTTACATTGAGATTCTTCAAGTCTAATTAAATCTTTTTCAAGTTCTACTATTCTATCTTCAGATTCATTAATCATCTTAATCTTTTTTTCTAGCCTTTGTTCTAAAACCATCATATCATCAGATAGCTGTGCTATTTGACTGTAGGCTATACCCATTGTGAATATAATACCTATAATCCAAATTATATTACCAATATTTAGAGTTAGATCTTTCATTACTTTTTAGATTTGTATCCGCCTCCGTTAGCTTTGTAACGTTTAGCAAGCATTTGAGCTTTACGTGCAGACCACTGACCAGGAGCCCCACCTTTGCCACCAGCCTTGATAGAATTAAATAATCTTTTACGCATTCCCGGTTTTGTGTAGTTACCACTACTATTTACGGTGCTTTTTTTCTTTTTAGTTGTTTTTCTTTTTACTGCCATAACTTTACGCTTCATTTATTTCTGGATACGCCTTAAACATGATATCTCTTAGTTGTGCACACTTTTCATAGTCTTCTTCTTCTACGAAGTACGCTATCATGTTTTCAAACTCTTCTACTTTTGGTCCTTTGTCTGGATCATAAGCCATCACTAATTCTTTTCCTTCACTGAATTGACTTGAGATAAGTTCGTCAAAAGTGATCTCCCCGGTCAACAACATCCACGCATTGTTATATGCCGTATCTAAGATAATAGCATCTAACTGCATCTGTTGTACCTCGTTTAAACCACCTCCTTCTATTCCATTGTTGTCATCCCAGTCTGCCATATCATTTTATTTAGTGAGTTACCCTTCTATAAGAACAATATACTAAATTTAAAAATTCTATGAAAATTTTTCTAGCACAACATCCCCCCGCCTACTGTAAAATTGCCCCTACGCCCTACCAAAAAATTGTGTGTTTGGCACTTTCAAGAGGTATTACTGTTCTGCTCCCCAACTAAGTTTTGCATTGCGGGTACCCCCTATCAACATTGGGTACTGCTATGCAACTTGTGTATAGATACAAAACAAGTGTACTAAAAAATAAAAATGTACACATCTGTATCTCACACAACGGAGTAGTGTAGTGCTACTGTGTCAACGTAAGTATCTACTGAATATCAGTACATCATTGATTTGTTTGTATTCATCAGTAACTATAGTACGTACACACACAAACTACATAACGGCATTTTCCAATGCCTTCTGCTCCCAAACTATATAACGCATAGGTAATTATGTATATAAACTTTCAGGGAATGTATTACCGCATTTCTAATCAAAAATTAAATACAATGAATTTAGTAACAGTAAGAAAATCAGAAGACGGATTAACAGTAAGAACATCTAAGAACCCATTATACGGCTTTGTAGTAATGGAACAAAAAGGTGCATTCTCTGTATCACAGAGTGGTTGGGTAGATATTAAAACACCAACGTGTCTAATCCAAGGTAGTATGGAAAACCTTAAAGCAATGGAAGAAACATTGAATAAAGGTTTAGTAGGTAAGATTGTGCATAAGGAAAGCTTAGAGCCTTTCAATCTTAAAAATCCTGCCAATGATATTAAGTATGCGGGTGATACAAAGATAGCTTGCTCTGTAAATGGTAAGCCAATCTATAGAATATCAACATTTAGTGCTGATGTCAATGCTGTAGATATATTAGTTGCCCATGATAATGGTAAGCAAATATCTGAAGCTAACTCTAAAGGTAAAGCTGTAGAGAGCCTTCAGGCACTTAAAGCGGAACCTGTAACTGCGTAACTGTAACATTAGGCTGTAGGCGTGCATTTCCATGCACGTCTGCTCCCTAACTACAGAATGTTAGAACAAAATAGTTAACATTAACTACAAAAGCTAAAAATGTTAGACTATAGTTACAAAACAGTTTAAATAACTTATTTATTGTGGTAAATTATTTTATTTGTGTGTGTCACACTGAATGTGAGGTCATATACCCACAAAAAACCACCTTTTACCACTCTTATAACTATCACTGTTACTAATAATATAAATATAGCTAACGTTACTACAAGAGTAACTATTACACTCAACAATACAACAAAGGTATTATGTTTGTCTTCCTCTATAGGATAATAGGCATAGTACCCGCAATATTGCAATAACCCTTAATAACAAGTATATGAAAATCAAAATCCTTAAGCCTGAACTCTTTGTTCAGCATCGTAACCAAATAGGCTTAGTCCTATTCACTAGAGAACAAGATGTAAATGTCAATTTCTTTAGTGGTGATAACGCAGAATCTTTAGTTATACATCGTAATGAATTAGGATCTCCTTCAATGAGTAACCTTGAAGCAGAACTTATTGCTAATGACTCATTGAGATACTTAGCATCGTACCATAATGTTGTAGAAGTACAACATAGTACACACTTTGATATAAATCAAATAATCTATAACAATAATTAATTATGAAAAGAGTTATCTATTTACTGTTGTTCCTGTTCGTTGCAGGACCAGCTATTCAATCTTGTGGTTCTTCAAGAACTTGCAAAACACAGAAGTACAAAAAGAAAATGTACAATAAATGTTGGAATGCAAAGAAACAGAAAATGACAAGATGTTAATCACTCAATCGGGGGAAGGAAACTTCCCTCTTTTATTAACCCATTAAACAAAAACAATTATGAAAAATTTATTTTTAGCATTGGTTAAAGCTACATTTGTAGTTATATTGCCAATACTCGTACCAATAGTTACATCTTACTATATGATGTATTATCCTGCTTCAGGAACTGTAGTTTTATTATTAATAACTGTAATATTTCTTACTATGTTGAATGCATTGTTTTATTACACAAAGATGCGTAAAGTAAATATGTTGCCTACATTTAAACTCCATGATTTTGCATTTGAACCTATTATAGGTTTATCTATCGGATGTAAATGTACAGCAAGAGCATTAGAAACAGTAATAATAATACCGTTTATGGTATTAGAAGTTCATACAAAGTTTAAAAGAAAATCACCAAATATAATTTAGAATTATGAGAGATATTAAATATAGTAAAAACGTACTAAGACTACAATTGATCACATTAGCATTAATGCTTTGTGCTCTTGTAGCATCAAGTCAATCCTATAAAGGTAACAGAACAATAGAAAATACGTTCAAACCTTATGATGGATATGAAAGATTTGCAATGGACGCTTACTCAGAATGGTTAATAGCCCATCCTTTGAAAAGGAATAATCAGGTTATGTACTATGATGGTACGCTGAAAGATAGCAGAGATATATATGTAGCAGTATTTGACTATGAAATAGGTGACAGAGACCTACATCATTGTGCAGATGCAGCTATATATCTTAGAGCATCATATAATTATAGCAGTGGGTTTCTAGATAGACTGACCTATACCTTCACTAATGGTATAGAGTCAAGCTATTTGGATTATTTACAAGGTTATAATTATGTAGAAATGAATGGGGGTAGAGACCTCATCAGAAAAATAGGGCAACCAAGAGAAGATAGTTGTAAGACATTCAGACAATGGTTAGACCTAATATGGAACTATGCAGGTACAGCATCATTAGTTGATGATACCTATGCAATATCCATGTTTGAAATGGAGCCAGGAGATATATTTCTCCAAGGCGGATATCCAGGACACGCTATGACTGTTGTTGATATGGCTGAAAATGAGAATGGCCATAAGATATTTATGCTAGCACAGAGCTTTATGCCAGCACAAGAACAACAGATTGTTATGAATCCTCTTACCAGAGATGTATGGTTCTCACTTGATGATTTAAATTATATCATCACACCAGAGTACACATTCACACCTGGACAACTAAGAAGATTTATAAAATAACTATCACCGGTGACACACTAACAATACCAGTATTATTATATTTATATAATAACTAACATAATGGCCCTGTCGTAAAAGCTAATGGTTGATTGAGTGGTCACCAAGAAATCAGTACTACATTCTCCCTTTTCTCATACTTGTTTTAGGGAGTCTGTAGCTGATTTTTTAATTAAGGAGTTTTCTGCTCCCCAACTATTAACCACTTATATAAAAAAATAAAGAATATGGCAGATACATATGAAGTACATAAAACAATAATACATAATATATTTAAAGACTTAATAGATAATGATAATGTAAACTATGCCCATAACGCAGATCACATTAAAGATATACTACTTAGAGAGTTAAGCTCGCACCACATAGAGTGTATAGTGCATCTTATGATGATAGAAGAAGAGTATAAGCCTGTTAAAGTAGGAGATTATGTAATAGTAAAACCAAAATCATTTCATATTAATCAAGAATATGAACCTGATTATCTAAAAGAAATGGGTTTGTTACCAGATGATGGTTTGGTATATGGTAAAGTAATAGATGATGAGTCATGGTCCACTAATTCAGTGTTTAACCCATTTTATAGTAGAATTAAAGTTAACCTACTATATCATGATGATAAGCACCAAGTGAAATATGTAGAAGATACCTTTAATCCTATACATTTACAGAAGGTAGATAAGAGATCAATTAAGTATTTTAAAAAAGACAAAAAAAATGGCACCTAAACTATCTATACAATTAATCCAAAATGAGCAAAAGAACTATAATAGCATAAGAAAACATTATGCAGATAGCTTTGCACAATATATGAATACTAAGTATGCCCTTAATGACCCTGTTCTACAGAAAGAAAAGGATGAAGGTATGGCAATGCTTATATTATTAAAAGATCATGCACAAGACTTTAAATAGATTTGGGATAGTATCCCATAAGGTTATTACAGATATAAATTTATCTGTTCAGGCTAAGGCACTATATAGTTTGCTTGCATGTTATTCTAATAAAGAGAGAACCTGCTATCCATCTATAAGTAGATTAGCAGATGACCTTGGCTCAAGTCAATCAAGCGTACATAGATGGATTAAAGAGTTAAAACACTATCAATACATAAAAAGAGTTGATAGAAAGATACATATAGTTTAAAACGTTAGCTATATATATGCAATATAATTTGGCATAAAGCCTAAATTCATTTAATTATACTGATACAGGAAGAGTTATATTATTATCTTTACAATAATAATTTAAGATAATGATAATACAACTTCCTAATGGACGTATAATAGAATGTTCAGTTGAACAGTACTTATCTCTTACAGATGATGAGTATAATGACCTTAATGGTCTAAGTTCAGCATATACAAAGGAAGTGGGTGATCCATTTTACAATAGTAGTTACAAACGTAATTCAGTACCAACATTTGTAGAGAATGAAATGATTCTTGAGAATGAACCGGCACTAGATGAAGTAACTTCTTTTGAGAAATTAGATGATCCGTATTTTCATTCAGATGATGTCTAATCATCAACAATTATTTATTCACACTTAAATTTATTAAAAATGCAAAAGAAAAATCAAGTAACCGTTGAAGCGGATGACATGGGTAATGTTGTACGTCAATCCAAAAACAAGCCAGAATTTGGCTTTATTAGAGTAACACAAAAGAGAGTTATGATTAACTCTAACAGCTTTGTTGACTATGTACCATTAAGTGCTATTATAGGTGGTAAAATAGAAGCATTAGAAGCCTTAGAATGGTCTGCTGGTGAGAAATTATCAGGTAGAATTGTTATCACAGAGAAACTAAATCCATTTAACAATGAAAACCCTAACCAACATTTAAAAATGGCTGGTCAAACGGGTGTTGTTTGTTCAGTAGATGGAGAACCTATTTATAGGAAATCATCTTATAATTCAGATCCAACTGTTGAAGATGTGTTGATAGCACATGACAATGGAGAAGAAATCAGATTAGCTAATGGAACTGCTACATCAGCAAAGATTAACAAAGAAGTTAAGCCTGCTGAAGCATTTGGATTAGAGAATAATGAAGATGAGGTTGAAGTTACAGATAATGTAGAAGTAGAAGAAGAAGTTGTTGAAGATTTTACTCTTTAATAAACTATAAATCATAAGATTAGCTCAGAATCCTGGGGTGTACGGTAATTTATTATCTACCAGGCTGAGCTAATTTTATTTTACTTTACATAATCTCTAACTAAAACCATAACAAGTATGCTATCGCAAGAACAACTACAACAAATCAAACTAAGTGAAGCTAAAGCTAAGCTTAGTAAGCGTGTAGAACGCTACCAATATCTGGGTTTATATGATGAATATCAGTTACACCCAAAATCAATCATCAATTCATTTCAATATTCTAAACTTAATCCTTATCAACATTTTTTATTTAAACGTGTACTGCATGGATTAAAGGTTTATAAACCTGAAGAAGTTAGAAAACTTCACTGGGACAAGAAACGTAGAATAACAAGGGTATGGAAAAGAGCACAGAAAGAGCTTAATGCATGGAAGCAAATGCTTTGTAATAAGAAAATAAATCATTATCTTAGTACAACTTTTAAGCATTCTTCATTAGCTCAATACATAGCTTCATTTCCACCAGAAGAAGTGTTAGATGATTACACTAACACTATGACTTTCAAAGAGTTAGGTATTAACTATGAAGATGTTATACTAAAGTTTATGTCACTTGGTTTATTACCAAGAAATTACTTTACTATAAAATCAAATGGCAATTAAAAAATACTCTAAGAAAATGTCAAAAACTAATGCTTCATATGCAAAATTGCGTAGGAAGTATTTAATGGATCATCCTGTATGTCATGCTAAGATACACCAGTGTAGTTTACATGCAACAGATGTCCATCATAAACAGGGCCGTGGTTTACATCATTTAGATGTAAGCACGTGGCTACCTGTTTGTAGAAACTGCCATATGTGGATAGAAGAACATCCTTCAGAAGCAATTGAATTAGGTTACTCAACATCAAGATCTAAATAAACAATATGAAAAAGAATTTCAATATGAAACCAGTGGTATGGTTACTAATATTATTAATTACATACCTAATATGGTCTAATATATTAAAAGTTATATTATGAATAGTAGAGATATAGTCCAGGCAGATGCATTAGCAATTGCTACACAACATAAAAGATGTGGCCTTGGGATATCAATGGGTGTTGGTAAAACACGTATTGCAATAGAGCACTTAAAAAAAAATTATAATCCCTTTATAAAAGCATTAGTAGTAATACCAAAGACATCAGTTATGAAGTCTTGGTTAGATGAACTAGATAAAATAAATGATACAGTATTAGAAGATCATATTACATTTACTACTTATTTATCACTTAAGAAACGTAATCCAAATGATTATGATATAGTTTATCTGGATGAGTGTCACTCTATATTACCAGGTCATGAAATATTCTTATCACAGTTTCAAGGTAAGATATTAGGACTAACAGGTACACCACCAAGAAATAAACAGTCAGACAAAGGTAAATTAGTACAAAAATACTGTCCCATCAGATATAGTTTTGATGTAGATAGAGCTACTGATTCAAAAATATTAAATGATTACAAGATAATTGTACATCAATTAGAACTTTCCAAGTTACCAACACTTAAAAAGAAAAATAAGAATGGTGGTCACTGGTGGACATCAGAATATAAAGATTATAACTATGTAACGTCTAGATTAGCAGATGCTCAGAGTCAAAAGCAAATTCAATTTGCAAGGATAATGAGAATGAGAGCTTTGATGGATTATACAAGTAAAGAGAGCTATGTAAAGAGTATGATTAAAAACATTGACAGTAAATGTATTGTCTTTGCTAATACTCAGGTACAAGCAGACAGAATATGTAAACATAGTTATCATTCAAAGAATCCAAAGTCAGAGGAAAACCTAGAGTTATTCTCTGATGGTAGGATCAACCAGTTATCATGTGTGTTACAATTATCAGAAGGTGTAACAATTCCTAACCTAAAACAAGGTATTATTATGCATGCATATGGTAATGAAAAGAAAACAGCACAAAGAATTGGTAGATTACTAAGACTAAATCCTACTGAGACAGCAACTTGTCATATATTGTGTTACAAAAGTACACAAGATGAAAAATGGGTGGAATCAGCATTAAAGTCGTTTGATGATAATAAAATTAAATTATATAATCCTTTAAATAAATAGATATGGGAAGAATGAAAGAAATATTCATGGAACAGATGGAAGAAAAATACCAAGGTAGTCATGATGCATATATACAAGATATGGCACGTGTCACTATAGAAGAGTTTGTTAGTGAAGATGAACTCAGTAAACGTGACCCTAACAAGTTTAGAAAGCCAAGTTATAATGATATAGAAGTTAGTACAAAATATGTATGTCCTAATTGCTATGAAAAATCAAGACTCCATAGTACAATAAATAATGAGACGGAAGTTGAATGTTTAGACTGTGGCCAAGAGTTTATCATTGTTGATCAAAATACTTTAAGATTTAAGTAATGGAGTATACATATGATCATAATGGTAAAGCACTTGATATGGAATATCAGTATACCAAAGGAGAAAGGGCTGTTGACTACTATGCAGATGGTAGTGGTTACCCTGGATCACCATCATTAGTAACAATAACTAATGTATGGGTTGCATTGAAAGATAGAAAAGGACACCTCGTACATGTAGATGTAAAAGATATAGTTGAAGAAGAGTACTTGGATTTAGAACTTATAGAAGAAGAGATACTAGAATCAATAGAAGAATAACAAGTTATTGCGGGCTGAGTATAAAGGCAATTTTGCCAGAACAGTTAATACTATTACTCAGTCCGTAGTACACTACAATAAGATATGAAAACAATACTAACAATACTAATAGGGTTAAAAATTTCAGTTACAGCTACTATATATCATGCTGTTCCTGGTCAGACAGATAGCACACCATTTATTACAGCATCTAACAAAATTATAAATCAAGATAATCCAGCTGGTCATAGATGGATTGCAGTATCTAGAGATTTAGAAGCTTTGGGATATACATTTGGTACACGTGTATGTGTAGAGAATGCAGGTCCAATGGATGGCTATTGGGTAGTACAAGATAGGATGAACAAAAGGTGGACACATAGAATAGATTTCTTAGTTAATGAATCTATGAAAGGTGGTAAGTGGGATAACGTAACAATATATTTAGATAAATAATTATGAAACATTTTACAAACAACGGAAAAGAATATCTCAAGAGACCAGAGGTTTCGGATGAAGATATTAAATATAGACAAGGTAGATCAAGACATAGAGTAGAAGCAACAGAGAAATTTGCAGCTTGGACTATAATGATTTGTATACTCTTAATGGGAATATTAATTATGTTAAATCAACTTGTATGAAAGATCAAATCTTTGTAGAAGCACGTGTAAAAGATGGGGAATTACATTTCCCTATAAAAGCATTTGAAATAAAATTTAAAAACTTTCTAAAAGAACAGCCTGATACAGTTAGGTTAGATATATTTATAGGAGTTAATGATGGTAAAGGCAGTAACCCGCAGCTAGCAAGGATACATGCTATGATTAGAGAAATAGCAAATGAAATAGGTCATACATTTGAAGAGGTAAAACTACAGGTCAAGCGTAGAGCTGGCTTATGTTTTATGAGAAACAATGTAGAATACTGTAAGTCTTTTGCTAAATGTGATAAAGAAGAATTAAACTTAGCTATACAGGCTGCTATGGAAATAGGAGATTTTGGTGGTATGCAATTAAGATGATAAGAATACAGCGTAAGCTTTATGCTTTGCTTTAGTATTAAGTAATTTTTTTTCTAATACAATAGGTTCTTTAATAGCATCTTTAGGTAGGTACTTAGGATTTTTACTATTGAGTTTTCTTTTCTTAGGCATTACTTAACAACTTTTAATTTAGATTGTAGAACCTGGAACTTCTCAGTTACATCTTCACCTCTCTTTAGCATTTCAGCAACCTCTTTAAATTCATCTGCAGTTGCAGTAGTTTCAGTCTGTTGTTCAAGACCTTGTTGTTTTGCTTTATATTTAAGCTCTTGTAGTAAAGAAAACAAAGTGTATATCCTTGACTCAAACTGATCAAGCTTAGGAAGATCTTTAATCTCATCAGATACATCTTCACCTTTGCTTTTTCGGGTATGAAGATCAACTATCTTTTCAAACTTTTTAAAAGTGTGTGCAATATTATCTGCATACTCACTTTCTAAAATATCAGCTGTAATAATATTCTGCAATGAAGTGATATAGACAGTAGAACACTCAATATCTTTAATGACCTTTGAGTGATCATAAGTAACATAAGTTTGTAAAGATTCAGACATATTAATTAATTTAGAATACAAATATAATATAATTTATGGAAAAAGTTCAAGTAGACATAATAAATCTTAGAGAAAATTTAAATAAAAAATTAATAGAAAGCGGTTGGGATACAATGCTATCTCCATATATAAATGGTTTAAGCTTTGATCATATAATAAATGAGCTTGTTAATAATGTAAATGCAGGTAAAAGATTTACACCAAAGTTTAAAGACATATTCAATGCATTCTATGAGTGTCCATATGATAAAGTAAAAGTTGTAATGGTAGGACAAGATCCATATCCACAACTTGGAGTTGCTGACGGAATAGCATTTAGTTGTAGTAAGAAAGGTAAGGCTGAGAAATCACTACAGTATATAAACAAAGCGGCTGGTACTGATCATGTAGACTTAACATGTTGGGCTAACCAAGGTGTATTATTACTGAATACAGCATTCACATGTGAAGTAAACAAAATAGGATCTCATTATGCAATATGGAAATCATTTACTGAATACTTATTTGATAATCTAAATAGACATAATCAAGATCTGATATTTGTATTACTTGGTAAGAAAGCAGAAGCATGGTCTCCGTGGTTAGATAACGTTAGAAAGATTAATGTAAGTCACCCAGCATCAGCTGCATATAGAGGTGGAGAATGGGATTGTAAAGACTTGTTTAATTTGGTAAATGAAAAGCTAGAATACCTTGAAAAAGATAGGATAAAATGGTAGAATTTTGTATCTTTATAACCTTTAAAACCAAGCATATATGTGGGAACTATTCCAAAAGATATTAGCTCAAAAGCTAACACCCAATCAAGCACTTATACTATTTTCAATGAAACAAAAAGTTGGCTTAGCGTCTGTAGAAGATACAGATAAAAAAGCTCTTGTTGATTTAGGTTTGATAGTAAAAGAGAATGGTACATATACAATGTCTCCAGAAGCAAGAATGTTCTGTATTAGACTAGATAATTATTTTATAAAAGCCAAGAAGAAAACAGATATCCAACTTATGGGTAAGAACTTTGTTGACAAGATTAATTCATATAGAGAAATATTCCCTGCTAAAAGATTACCAAGCGGTAATCCTGCACGTAATAATGTAAAAGCATTGGGAGAAAACTTTAGATGGTTCTTTGAAACTTATGATTACACATGGGAAGATGTCATGAAGGCTACTAAAATGTATGTTAATGAGTATAGAGATGCTGGCTATTTGTATATGCAAACAAGTCAATACTTTATATCAAAGCAAGATAAACACAAAGTAAAGCATTCAAGGCTTGCTGATTACTGTGATTTAATAATAGAAGGGATCAATACAGAAGATGATCACTTTAAAGAAAAAGTTGTATGAAAAAAAAAGAATCTTGGGTTGGACAATATGCTGCTTTTAATGAAGCACTTAAATATATGTACGCTAGATCTACCGGTGAGGAAAAATCTATATATACTCCATGGCCTAAGTTCAATGATGCAGCTACTGATGGTATAGAGTGGAACACACTCACTGTAATTGGTGGAAGACCTGGTTCAGGTAAGACATTAATTAAAGACCAGATCATTAGAGAATCCTTTGCCCTTAATCCAAATGATAAGTTTAGAGTATTAGAGTTTCAGTTTGAGATGGTAGGTAGAACATCTGCTATTAGAGAGTTTAGTTCTATAACTGGTAAAACTTATAAAGAGTTATGTAGTGCTGGGTCTACTTTAAGTACAGATACACTGAACACGTGTCATCAGTATGCTAAAGAAAGAGTAAAGCATCCAGTAGATATAATTAGTACACCTATGACTGTTAATCAGATGCGTGATCAAATAGATCAGTATATGAATAAACATAAAGGTATTAATACAATGATAACACTTGACCATACAATGCTAGTCAAGAGAGCACCATATCAAAATAGTACATTAGATATGCTATTTGAGTTAGGTGAATTCTTTACACAATGTAAAAGAGATTATCCTTGTTTATTTATTGCACTGTCACAACTTAATAGAAACATAGATAACCCGGATAGGGCTATAGATGGTAAGTATGGTAACTATATACTTGAGTCAGACATATTTGGATCAGATGCAATGCTTCAACATGCAGATATGTTAATAGGTATTAATAGACCCGCTAAACAAAAGATTAGGTTCTACGGACCTGATAGATATATAATAGAGAATGATAGAACATTAGTATTACACTTCTTAAAAGCAAGAAACGGTGATGCAAGAATGAGTTTCTTTAGAGCAAAGTTTGAACAGATGCAGATAGAAGAGATGGCCACACCAGGTCAACAAGAACGTAGGTAACCTGCACACCCAACCTCTGCTCCCCAACTATCATACGCACCATTTAAAATAAAATGAATACTAAAAATATAAAAAATAAAAATATGGGATTAACACCTGCAGAACGCAAAGCAAAAGTCCTTAAATTAAGAGAAGAGCATGAAGATTACTTCCAAACAGAAGGTAAGATAAATGCACTATACATACCAAAGATGGCATACCGTCCATCAGGTAAAGATGAATTATATGTTTCATTCTTTCCAAGTGAATTGGAAAAGGATAAAGATATATACACTGAGTTTGTAAGTATAGACTATGATTCAGAAGATCCTAAAAGAACATTGTATTTACATAAGTATAATCCGCATTGGAAAGATGAGTATGAACTTATAACTTCAAGCTCAGGATTTCAAAGACATTTGATTCCAGTGAGTGAGCTCAAAGTAATTAATGATGTTACAGCTAGAACTAATGCAGATGGTCTTAAGATAATAGGTAAGGCTACAAAAATTGATTGGTCTAATCCTGATATTCCTAATCCAGATGCAAAAGTTGTAGATCCTTTGATAGAAAAGCTAGAAGAAATAAACCAAACATTGATAACGTTAACTAAAGTAATAAATAAATTAATTAAATAAATATGGCACAAAGCGTATTAGTAATTGCAGATTCAGGTACAGGAAAGTCAACCTCAATCAGAACATTAGATCCAAAAGAGACTTTCATTATAAACATTGCAAACAAACCTTTACCATTCAAGGGCTATAAGAGTAAGTATATTCAAATTAGCAAAGAGAATCCAAAAGGTAACATTACTTCAGCTGCATCAGCTGCAGGTATAATCAAAGCAATGAAGCATGTTGATGAAAAGATGCCACATATCAAAACATTAGTTGTAGATGACTGGCAGTATATGAGTTCATTTGAATACTTTGAAAGAGCAAATGAAAAAGGTTATGATAAATTCACTCAGATAGCAGCAAACTTAGCTATGGTAGCAAAGATGCCAAAAGATATGAGAGATGATTTAACTATTATATTCTTAACTCACTCAGAAGATTCAACAGATATAAACGGTAATAGAAAAGTTAAAGCTAAAACTATTGGTAAAATGATAGATAATACATTAACTTTGGAAGGCTTATTTTCTATTGTACTATTTGGAAAAGTAACTAAAAATGATGATGGTGAACTTGTATATGGTTTTGAAACTCAAAACAATGGAGAGAACACATGTAAATCACCAATGGGTATGTTTACGGATTTGTTTATCCCTAATGACCTTAAGTATGTAAAAGAGTGCATACAGAAATATGAAGAATAATAAATTAATTAAAAAAAAAGAAAAATTATGTTAAGTACTAAAGACATGTCTGCAGGTTCAGGCAACGTAAAACCAGTTATTGGTGTAGGTAATCAAAAAGTAAAAATTAATTCTATAACGTTTGATGTAACACCATATGATGCAGATGCATACAATATTGTTTTACATGTAGAGAGTGAGCCAGTACAGGGTGAGTTCAATGGTTTCTTAAAAGATATGAATAATCCTAATGGACCACGTTATGAAGGTCAGGTAGGTAGAGTTAGATTCTCACCATATCCATATAAAGATGCAACATTACCAAGCGGTAGAGAAATAAATAGAGATACAGAAGTACTGAAAGGTATGGTATATCTAAGTGAAGTTCTTAATAAAAGAGAAGAGCTTGATAAGATAGAAGCTAATACTATTGAGGCATTTATGGTTGAGTGTAACAAGTTATTCTCAAACAGTGAGTATTTTAATGCATGTATTGGTGGCCGTGAATGGGAGAATAAAGAAGGTTATGTAAACTATGATTTATTCTTACCAAGAATGAGCAAAGATGGTATCCCATTAGAAGAATTAAATAAAGAAAATTCAAGACTTCTAACGTTTGATACTAATAATACTAATCACTTAAGAAAATTACAGAAAGAAAACACACCAACACAAAACTTTGAGCCAGTAGGAGCAAAGGGTGATGATTTTGATCTATAATTTGTTTTTGTTTGTAATGATAGGAGGGGGTTTACTAAGGATTTTCTCCCTCCTTGATTTACTTTAATACTATAAATATGGAAGAAAATGAACCAGACTTTGATTGGATGTGGGAAGTTGAGAATGCTAGATAATGTTTAATACAAAAGGTTTAGTCAGAGAAGGATCTGATGTACCAAGCTATTGGGTATTTCAGCATTATTTAAATCTATCAGAACCCTTAACAGGCCAGGATATAAAGATTAAATCAATCTTTAATCCTAATGAGAGAACAGCAAGTTTTTGCATTTATGTAGATAAATCACTTATGCAATATAAATTTAAAGATTTCTCAACTGGTAAGATGGGTAATAAAGCTGACCTAGTTATGTTTATGTTTGATGTATCATATACTGATGCAATGAATAAAATAGTTAGTGACTATAATGTATATATTAAGTCTCCTGATTATAAAGAACAACAGTTTAAACCTGTAGCTAAATGGACAATAGATTATATAAAACATAGAGGTTGGACTATAGAAGATAGAAAATTTTGGTTGGGGTTTGGTATTGGTAAAACAATATTGGACAACTATAATGTAAAACCAATTGACTATTATACTATGGTTAAACAAGAAGGATCTCAATATAGAAGTTTACAGGTAGGAAGCAAATGGTGTTATGGATACTTTGATAAGAACGGAGAGGTATATAAAATATATCAACCACGTAGTAAAAAACATAAGTTTCATAAGGTTAAAAATTACCTACAAGGTATTGATCAGCTTAAGTATAATAAACCGTATCTTGTAATATGTTCTTCACTTAAAGATGCTATGTCTTTAAAGGGCATAGGATATAATATAGAAGTGCTAGCACCAGATAGTGAGAATACTATGATTAAACCACATATAATAACTATATTAAAGAAAAAATATAAAAAAATAATAACACTCTTTGATAATGATGACGCAGGCAGAAATGCAATTGATAAATATAAAGAAATTTATAAAATTGATGGGTTATCATTACCAGTATGTAAAGATATATCAGATGCAATAAATACTCATGGTGTTAATCATGTGCATAAAGTTCTGAAGCCTTTGCTTAAAGAGATACTAAATAAATAAATATGAAATGGTTTATACCAGGATCTGTACCAAGTAGTAAAAATGGCAGAAGATGGACAGGAAAATACTTTATTGCTAGCAAGGCTGTAGTTAACTACAGAAAGATAGCAAAGAAGCATTATGCTAAATATGCTGATGAATTTAAGGAAGAATTAGCAAAAAAAACATTACCTGTTCATATATCTTTTGAGTTTATTAGAGGCACACGTCATAAATTTGACTATATTAATCCTGCACAGACTGTGCAAGATGATATGGTTAAAGCCGGATGGATAGAAGATGATAACGCTGAATTTATAATTCCAGTGTTCCAGAAATATACCTATAATAAATCTAATCCGGGAGTATGGATTGAAATACTAGAAGATGACAATAATCACAGCCCAAGAACTATTACGGATAATACAAATGATAAAGAGTCAGGACAAGGATGATGTTGTTCTAGGACTTGAACTATATAAAAACATAGATATTGCAGATAGAAATATTATCAATAGAATAATTGCTAAAGCATTGCTCTTTGATAATAGAAAATTATTCTATAAATCCATTGGTGTATCATACCCTTGGAAAGAATTATTATCTGATCATATAATTAAACTAATAGATAATAATGTAACAGCTGCAAATCTGTATAAAAGTTACGTAAAATTAATATATAAATGATAGTACAAGATAAGGTTGCAAGAACAACCAAAACATTAATATTCACAGAGCCCTTTTATGGGCTTTTTTTGATTGGTATAAATAAGAAATATACTGAGAACATACCCACTGCTGGTGTAAGCAAGCATGGAATAGGCGTACAGTTGACAATAAACCCTGAATTTTTTATAGGTCTAAGTGAAGATCATAGGTTTGGATTAATTAAACATGAGATATTGCACATTGCATTTGGTCATTTAATTATGAGAGATCTATATGCAGATCATAAATTATTTAATATAGCTGCAGATCTAGAGATCAACCAGTACATACTGGAAAATAAATTACCTGAAGGTGGTTTATTATTGTCAAGTTTTCCTGAGTTAAATTTACCCAAGAAAGCAGGTACAAAAGAATACTATAGATTATTAGAAGAAGGTAGAGATCAAGGGACATGTCCTTCTTTAGACAGTCTTATGAATGACATGGATGGTACATCACAGTATTGTCATAGTACATGGAATGAGTTTGATGATTTATCTGAAGCGGATAAAAAGCTAGTGCAAAAGCAGGTAGAACATCAACTTAAGGAGTCAGCAGAACAAACAGTAAAAAAGCAAGGGAATATACCAGGAGAATTAAAAGATCTTATTAGAAGATTATTAAATGTAGAACCACCTAAATTTGATTGGAAACAATATCTAAGGAGGTTTATTGGTAATTCAAGTATTGTATATACTAAAAAGCTGAGACGTAAGTATAATAAACGTTATTCTGCAAACCCCGGTCTAAAGATTAAATTCAAGAATCATATACTTGTTGGTGTTGACACAAGCGGATCTGTAAACAATGATGAACTAAAAGAGTTTTATTGTGAACTTACGCATATGCATAAGACAGGTCATAAGATTACAGTAGCACAGTGTGATACTAAAATAAATAGTGTTAAAGAGTTTAATCCTAATAAGGATTGGGAAATACATGGTCGTGGTGGAACAAGCTTCCAACCAGTAATAGATCATTATAATGAAAAGAAAGGAGCATATACTGCTCTTATATATTTAACAGATGGTGAGGCATATACTCCAGATGATTGTCCAATGAATACCCTATGGGTTCATAGTTCAAACTGTAGTATAAATGAAGAGTTACCAGGAAAGAAAATTCAACTTAATTAATAAAATAAAAATGGCAGAAGTAAATTTAAATGTAACAGAACTAAAAGGATTTGTAAATCATATTATATCTAATAACAGATTCCTGCAAGAAGAAAATAAGAACTCAGTATCTGTAGAGATTGTAGGTGAGTCAGGTATTGGTAAGACTTCAACTGTAGTAGAACTAGCTAAAGAAAATAACCTAAACTATGTTAAACTTAATTTAGCACAGATAGAAGAGTTAGGTGACTTAGTAGGTTTTCCTGTTAGACAATTTCAAATGTATAAAGAAAAGGTAATAACTAAACCTAATAATGAATTAGCAATGGTTACTGCAACACAGAGAGCTGCTGGTGCTAGCTTAGCAAATCTAAACACTACTGTTACCAAAAAGGTAGGGCAATGGGTAGATGAACTTGCTGTACAGGAGTATCTGAAGAATGGTTACAAGATGACCGGTAAGAATAGAATGTCTTATTGTGCACCAGAGTGGATTGCAGACAAGAAAGAAGGTGGTATCTTATTACTAGATGACTGGAACCGTGCAGATACAAGATTTATTCAAGCGGTTATGGAATTGATAGACCGTCAGACTTATATCTCATGGACACTACCAAAAGACTGGCATATAATTTTGACAGCAAACCCAGACAACGGAGACTATATGGTTAATAGCATTGATTCAGCTCAGAAGACCAGATATGTAACTGCTAACTTGAAGTTTGATGTTAATGTATGGGCACAGTGGGCAGAAGGTGCAGGAATTGATACTAGATGTATTAACTTCCTGTTGCTTCACCCAGAGTTAGTAACACAAGAAACTAATGCAAGATCAATTACTACGTTCTTTAATGCAATATCAAGCTTTGAATCATTTGAAGATAATCTTTCTATGATCCAAATGATTGGTGAAGGTAGTGTTGGTGATGCATTTGCATCTATGTTTACTACATTCATTAATAATAAACTAGATAAACTTGTAACTCCTAAAGATTTATTGACACATGATAATGAGTCATATATTCTTGGAGAGTTAAAGAGTTGTATTGGTAAATTAGATGGAGATGACTATCGTGCAGATATAGCAGCAACATTAGCAACCAGACTTGGTAACTATGCTGTAGTATATTCGCAGGATAATACTATCAACCAAAAGATTACTGACAGATTGAAGTCATTGTGTACTAAAGAATACTTTACAAATGATTTAAAGTATTTAATAGTTCGTACAATCTTTAATGGCAATAAAAAGAAGTTTAATAAACTAATGATGATTCCAGAGATCATCCAAATGACAATGAAATAATGGCAAAAAAAGCAGTACATCAAAATTATGATGCAGATGCTTTGAAATACTTTGGATTAGAAACTGACCCACAATACGGGTTGGTTTCTTCTTCAAGGAGTATTGACAAAGTATTATGTACTCAAGATGAAACAACATATAATAAAATACACACTATATTAACTGTTCCAACAGAGGATGGTAATACTTTTAGAACAAAAAAGAAAGCTTTTGTTTTACCTAGATGTAATGTTAGTAATGATAGGATAAAAGCAGCTCTTAAAGAGCATAGTATAACTGTTACAAATGATTATGAGAAAGCAGATCTAATTGTAAGTCATGAAGAAATAACTACACATAGACTAGAGAGTGGTAATAATATACCAACTACAGTTATGATGAATAAGATATGGAATTATGAAACTACTTTAGGAGATGATAATTCTGTTGGGTTACTTAAAACTATAGCTGATTCAGGAGTAGAGTGTATACTTACTCCTAAGATAACTGATGTTGTATCTTATTATAAAATTGACACTGAAATGAGTTTATATGATAATTGGATTATATCTGCATTAGCAATAAATATTGCTCATTTAATTGATACTACCGGCTTAGCTGTAGTATCTGTTGATGATGTATTACATAGTTCAGCAACAAGAATAGATCTTACTGAAGAAGTATTAAAAGACTTGATAGCTCAGGTCAATTCATATGAAAGTAAGAGTCTTGCACTTAAAATAGTTCCAACTATAAATTATAATAAGAACTATCATTTGTTATGGCAATTGGCTCAGGATTGTTCAGAAATAGAGTATGGGGATACAAGAGATAAAGACCTAAAATATTGGGTTAAATCTTCTAATTTTGTTAACTTTAGCAGAAAAAGTGCACAAGATATGATACTCTGGTTAGAAGAACAGGAGTTACTTAATAAAGAATCATTTAAATACTTAGAACCTATAGTAAGAAGAGAAATAAGTATACAGAATAGAGACTTATATACGTTTAAAGTAGCTGTTAAAAAAGAATATCAACAATATTTAAAATAATAAAAATGTTATATAAATTAGAAGTTCCAGACATAAGGGAGGGAGAAACTCAAATAAAAGCAGATGGTATCAATATTCAACGTATGGGTTACCATGTGGGAGCTATTGAAGGTTGGGAAGTACAAGATAAAGATTTACCTCATTTAGGTCTTAAGTTTGAAAAAGTAGATTTACAAGATAAATCAATATATAGATTTCCTAAGTTAAGTTTGCCAAGAGCAAAGTTTGATTTACTAAAAGAAAAGTACAGTTGTAAATTAATTAGAAACAAAGATAATGCGGATGCAGCTATAGTCTCTTCTAAGTATATTAATAAGCTGGTCAGTACAAACTGGTATATGTCAGTTGATTCTTCACAGTTATTTAAATTATTGACACAATTTAAACAAGCTGATTTGCTATCTCAATGTGCTGTAGATAAGTTTAATGACTTCTTTCAGGATCCAGAACAGTTTATACCTGGTTGCAGGATACAAGTAACATCATCATATAGTTATGGTCAAACTGCACCAGAAAATAAATTAGTCACCCAAATTTTTAAAGATTGGAAAGAAGAGTGTGAAAAGGCAAGAGTAAAGAATAATATAAGAGATGTATATATTGAGGATACAGAAGATTTAAATAATTGGTTATATATGATTGATCCGTCTAATACGGTATATTTAGATAATCATGTTATGGAGAAGACAAATGAAGGTTTGGCTATTCTTCCAGATGAGGAATTCAAAAATATAAAAGATATGATGACCAGTGATGATAGATCTACTAGAACACTCTGTATAGAAATGTTAGCTAATTGTAATCTAAGTGAATCTATGAATGTTATAGCACCTCTTTACTGGTGGCATTATGAGTATTTCAAAGATACTAATAATTGGAACTCAGTTAATGTAAAAGCTTTTCGTGAGGCTCTAAAACCATTACAAGGCGGTCATTCATTTCAAAACATCTGGTCATATAATCAATTAATAAAAGTTATGTCAGATAGAGGACAACTTACTGACTTCATATATAAGCATACACGCAACTTATTGTATACTCAATTGCTAGGAACACAGGTAGGGCCTTCGTCTGAGATGTGGACTATAGATGAGAATGCAATTAGTTTAAGACCTGGATTATTTAAAATAAATGAAGATGAATAAAGACCATAAAAAAGAGGAGGAGTTCTATGCAGATAAAGATTTCTGTTTTAGCTACTCCTCTTTAAATAAATTACTGTTTACACCCTCCTTATTCTATAAGGATTATATACTAAAAGATCGTGAGATTAAAACAGACAAACATTTAATTGAAGGTAAAGCTTTGCATTGTCTAATGTTTGAGCCAGAAGAATTTACTACTAAGTTTAATGTTATACCGGGTAAGTTACCTAGTGATAATATAAGAAAGGTATTAAAAGACATGTCTCTTCATACAGATACTGAAACTTTAGAAAGCTGTGAGGATTTTGTAATTTTAGATTCACTTAAGAGTCTAAACTTATATCAATCTCTTAAGGCTGATGAGTCAAGGTTATCTAAGATAAGAACAGAAGAAGCAGAAACTTATTGGAAGTTCTTACAAAATCCTAGTGTAGATGTTATAGATCAAGATACACATAAAAGATTAGGAGAAAGCTTAACATATCTTAAGAATAATGAAGAGGTTATGAATCTACTTAGTAATGAAACTACTGACTTTGATTTAGATCCAATTGAAATACATTGTGAAAAGTATTTAAAGTCAGAGTTAAAAGATTGTTCTTTTGGTCTACACGGTTATGTTGATTATCTTAAAATAGATAATGATAAAAAGACTGCTATCATCTGTGACTTAAAAACAACAGGTAAGACTGTTTCAGACTTTAAAGATACTGTAGATTTCTATAATTATTGGTTACAGTCATCTATTTATATGAAGCTTGTATATGATTTCTTAGGAGATAAAGCGGATGAATATACCCTTGAGTTTAAGTTTATTGTAATAGATAAATATAACCAGGTATATGTCTTTGATGTTAGTGAACAGAGTATGAATGAGTGGTCAAATGGGCTTGGTGGTGTAATAAATACTGCTAAATTCCATTATAATAGTAGAAACTACTCACTTCCTATGGATTTCTTAGCAAATAAGATTAAATTATAGTATGGGTAAGGTTTATACTGATTATTTTCAAAAGAGTAAAGTCTTTTTATATCCTTTATTAGGAATAAAAAAAGGTATTGCATTTGTTCCTAAGCAAACTTATATTGCTTGGGAACATGTATATGCTTTTGATAATTATAAACTTTTATGTGAGTATAATACTAAAATGAATGATACATTTACTAAATTTTCTTATAGATATTTAGAGAATCATCCGCTGTATGAGGATCATATAAAACTAGAAGAAGGAAAACAATTATATATTTTTAATTTTAAGTCACATAAACCTGACTTAATACGTTTTAAAAAGGGATTGTATTCTCAATTTAGTCTTGATGCAAAAATAACTATATTAGATTTCTTTGGGGACCAAGGTAAAGTTTCAGAATATATACATACTTTTCTTACACCGTCTGACGGGTTTGATGATTATGCAAAGTTCTTAGACATTGATGTAAAAACATTAGAAGAGATAGGAGAGCTATGTTCTAAACCAGATCTTGAAAAAGAAACTTTAGTTGATAATAATCAATTTTTATATCAACTATTAAAAAATAGTTCCATATATTTGTCAAAATCAAAATAATAATTTATGTCACAAATAGGACAAAATATGATGTTAGTAAATTCTAGTTTTAGAAATGCTAAATCATTTACATTAATTCCAGTGAGTAATGACTCACCATATGTAGAAGCTATGTTTGACCCAACGTCAGGCATCTTAGCTGTCATCAGTAAAGTGATGAAACAATCTTATCACATGGTACCTAAGTTAGATGATGAAGGTCAACCTATGAGATTGAAAAAACCTAATATGCAGAGCGGTAAAACTGTCAAAGAAGAAAGAAGATTGGTTGATACCTTTTCTGAGTTTTATCTTAGTGATAGAGAAGACATTGAAAGATTTATACATATGTTTGCAGTTAATGCAGATAACTTCAGTATAGAGGAATTCTTTGTGGATCTTAAGAAAACTGAGCCATCAAAAATTATATTACCTGGGCAGTAGATTTCGTGGTTGACTTACTACTGACTTAAAAAGGAAAGCCTATTGACGTAGGCTTTTTTTGGCTCTAATAATTAAAAATGTAAATATGAAACACTGGGTAATGGACTATGAAACGTTATCTAATTGTTTTACAGGTGTATTTGAACATTACAAAACTTCAGAAACTAAAGTCTTTGTAATACATGATCTGCAAAATGATTTAGATATTCTAATTAAGTTCTTAAAACAAAATATAAAAAACAGAGAGTGGCATATATCCTATAACGGATTAGCTTTTGATGGACAGGTCACTCATTATATATTAGATAACTATAATAAATGGGACTCTAATCTTAGTGGATGTGATATAGCTTGTGTTATATATAATTATGCACAAAGTTGTATTCAAAAATCTAGGAATAAAGAGTTTCAAGATTATCCGCAATGGAAAATGCAAATAGGTCAGATAGATATATTTAAAATGCATCATTGGGATAACCCTGCTAAACGTTCTAGTTTAAAATGGATTCAGTATAGTATGGATTGGCAAAACATTCTTGATATGCCTATACATCATGAGACAGAGATAACTACTAAAGAAGAAATAGATATAATTCTTGAGTATTGTATTAATGATGTCAAGTCTACTAAAGAAATATACAATAGATCTAAATCACAGATTGGCCTTAGAAAAGAACTTACTAAAACATATGGAATAAATATGTTTAGTGCTTCTGAGCCAAGAATAAGTAAAGATATATTTGGTTATTATCTAACTAAGATGCTAAACGTTACTAAAAGGGATCTTAGAAATATGAAGACATATAGAGAAAGCATTAAGATATCAAACATTATCTTACCATATATTAAGTTTACATCTCCCGAGATGAATACTTTACTAAGTAGATTTAGATCACTTGAAGTTGATGGTAAAAGCTTGAAAGGTAGTTTTAAGTATGCTCTAGACTATAAAGGTGTTAAGACCCATTTTGGTTTAGGCGGTGTACACGGTGCTGCTAGCAAAGGTGTTTATGAGAGTGATGATGATATGGTTATAATGTCTTCAGATGTAACCAGTTTCTATCCTAATCTTGCTATAAAGAATAAGTTTGCTCCGGGTCATTTCCCTAAAGAAGAATTTTGTAATCAATATGAATGGTTCTTTAATGAAAGAAAAAAGATACCTAAGAGTAATCCTATGAACTATGTCTATAAGATTATTCTCAATAGTACCTTTGGCCTTAGTAATGATGATAAGAGTTTCTTTTATGACCCTGAGTTATGTTTACGTATTACAATCAATGGTCAGTTAACACTGATGATGTTGTATGAAATGATTATGGAAAGGATCCCCGGTGCATTTGCTTTATTGCAGAACACTGATGGTGTAGAAACTTTAATACCACGTTCTTATATAGAAGAGTACATGGCTATTTGTAAAGAGTGGGAAGAAATAACTAACTTACAGCTGGAGCATGATGAATATCAAAAGCTTGTATTAGCTGATGTCAATAATTATATTGGTGTGAATAACTTTGTAGAAGTTGACATCACTAAATGGAGAGAAGTTAAACAGAGTCAGCCTCATTATCTTTTTAAGGTAGAGAATGATAAGTTTAGCTTTGCTCCAGTTAAGTTGAAGGGACGTTTTGATTTTCATAATTTACAGCTACATAAGAATAAATCCAAACTAGTTATACCAAAAGCTATTTATAATTACTTTGTTCATGATACTTTACCAGAACAATATCTAGATGAAAATAAAAACATTTTAGATTACTGTATTGGTGGTAAGTCTAAAGGGCAATGGGAACAAGTAGCAAGGTCTATTAAAGAAGGATCTTTTGATGAAGAGAAGTTACAGAAAATTAATAGATACTTTATATCTAAGAATGGTGTTAAGATTATAAAAGTAAATAAAAATGATCAGAGAGAAATACAATTAGAATCAGGTAAATGGTTACAAACAGTATTTAATAATATGAAGGTTGAGCCTAAGTGGGATAACTACAATATTAATAAAGCTTACTATTTGCAGGCTATAGAAACTGAGATTAATAATATTTTATCTGTTCCAACTAATCAACTTAAACTATTTTAATGATAACTAAATACCTACATGATGTACCTATTGGGAGTAAAGTCAAGATAATAAAGCCAAAACATTATCTTGGCACTCCCCCAGCATCATTTAATTTCATAGAAGATGAAGTATTAACTTATACCTTAAAAGATGGCATGTATGCATACTGTACAGATAGTGAGGGTAATAAAATACATATTGCAGGCTGGACTGAAGTAGAAATTATTGAAGAACGTTTGGCTGACTCAGAATAATTAATTATATTTACACTTAAAAAGTTTAATTATGGGATATATAAAACCAAAAGAAACCACAAGATGGCATTTAGAAAATGCACCTTTACCAAATCATGGTAAAAGTTATACAGTTATATCGCACAAACAGGTGATAGATAACACTATGAAACTGCTTAATGATAGCGGGTTCATCATACAAAAATCATTTTATAGAGCTAGTACAAATGCTAGCGTAGCACAAGGTGTATATTATATACATCCTGCTAATACTAAAAATGATTTAATATTAAATGAAGGTGAGCTAGGAATGATGTTTGCCTGGACAAATTCATATGATAAGAGCACACGTTTTCAATGTGCTATTGGAGGGTATGTAAAAGTATCTTCAAACGGTCTTATTGCTGGAGACTTATTAAATTATAAAAGAAAGCACACGGGATCTGCAGACATGGATGCTAAAGTACAAATTAGCAATCAAATTAAAAATGCAGAGAAATATTATGAACGCATAATACAAGACCGTAATGTTATGAAAGATGTTAGAATTACTAGGCAACAACAGTCTGAATTGATTGGTAGATTGTTTATTGATGAAAAACTTCTTGACTCACAACAAATGAGCAACATTAAAACAGAAATGCACAAACCTACATATCAATATGATACTAATCCAGAGACTGCATGGTGTTTTTATAATGTCATTTCTAATGCATTAAAGAAGGCCCATCCAAGAGAGTGGTTATGTGATCAGCAAAACTTTCATGACTTTATGATTGCACTTTGTCTTAGTAATAGTTACGTAACTGTAGAAGAGGAAGTTGAAATTATAGGAGAAAATGAGTTTGATAATATAGTTGTTGGAGAAGATGTAGAAATATTTGATGATGGTACATGGATGAATCCTCAAGTATCTTTATCAGTATGACACTAAATATCATTTTATTAGGAATATTATGTTTATGTATTTATATATGTTTCTATATGAATGAGACTAAATAATTAGGAGACAACCAACTGGGGTCAAGTTTTTGCATTCTTGGCCCTTCTCCTTTTAACTAATTAAAAAAAAGAAAAGTATGTGTATGTCAGGTGCCCATTATATTTTAGAAGAAGAACAAGATGATCCAAAAAATTACACATGTAATTATTCTGGATTACCATCAATTTTAAGTTATGAATAAAAAGGAAAAACAAATGAATTCAGAAAAAAGAAAAGAAAGACCAGTTTTTACTGGTGTAATAAAATACTTTCCTAAAGCTCTTATGGAGATTGCACGTGTTTCGTTGCAGGGAAATATACAACATCATCCTGATAAACCTTTACATTGGGATCGTAGTAAGTCTAATGATGACTTTGATGCATTAGCTAGACATCTTATAGATGCTGGCACTATAGATGATGATGGGATTCGTCACACTGCAAAGGTAGCATGGCGTGCACTTGCTTGTCTTGAAAAAGAACTAGAAGATTTTGAATCTGATAAGACAAAACTTCTAACCGCTGTAGAACAATACAACAGAAATCGTGATCCAAAAGATCAAATAAAATCTGTTGAACAATTACCTATAGATATTATAAGTGGAACAGAGTCAGCATATGTTGATGGAGGAATATAAAAACTATGACTAAAAAAGAAAAAAGAGAATTAGAAAGATATGCTAAAGCCGGGATAACAAATTTTATTCCTTGTACAGAAGATAGCCAGATATATAGCTGGCAGAGAACTAACAGGAAAGCAACACAACGTGCTTCGCATGGACCGTGTGGTGCATATGAAGTTAGAAAGATAGAAGATGTAATGGCTGAAAAGCGTAAAAAGAAGAAAAAAAGAAGATGAAAAATAAAAATATAATTCAGTGGTGTATATACGTAGGAGTATATCTAATGATATTATTTCACTTATTGAGTTGTAAACCAACTGTATATAATCCAGATACGGATCCTGAAGTCTTAGACTGGTACATTGATAACAATGATACTATTATCTATACTAAGCAGGATTCTATTATAGATCAACGTGAAAGGTGGGAGTATATTAGAAGCCTTGAACATGATAGCTTGTGGGAATGAGATACTTTAGTGTTTGGTACATACCGTATGATAAATTACTTAGTGATGACCCACAGTATTACAGCAAATGGATAGCTGTGATGGCTGATAATAAAGGAGATGCTAAACAAATGGGAAGACAAGATGGTCTTGTTACCAGAGTTGAGCTATTAAATAAGAATAATAAAAAGATATTTTAGATAAGGGAGGGT
>WLWF01000814.1_pt1 | contig 28739 bp, 33 predicted proteins | sample 6718331 | NCBI WGS metagenome assembly WLWF01 (sample SAMN12718692, study PRJNA515312) | sponge metagenome | isolation source: marine sponge | host: Mycale hentscheli | place: New Zealand: South Island, Marlborough, Capsize Point | collected 2003-05-01
TCTAATAACCAATCACTTTCTTCTGTTGTCAGCCAATCAGTCTGTGCTCCAAAGTTCTTTTGTATTGCCTTATTATATATTGTAGTTCCTCTCCTACCTTTATCAAAAGGAACAGTCCCATCTGTTGTAGAGTAATTAACAAACTCTTGCTCAAAAGTATCTTGATTATAAGTTTGAACTTCTGTTTTAGTTAAAGCAGCAGTATAATAATCCCAAGTTCCTACTTTGTTTATAAAAGCAAACCTTGTTCCATTCTCATTTATACAACTACTTAATTTGTTAAATCTCCTATCACCCTCATTTTGATTTGCAACAACTGTATAGTAAGACCAAGTATCTCCACTAAATACAGAACCTAGTGATGCATCGTTTATAAAGTTTTGAGGTCCATAAGGGTAATGAACTAATTTACTTGCCTCTGTATCATTTGAACCACTATAAGTATCTGTAAAGAACTTCTGTGCTAATATAGAATTATTCTCATTAAATATTGTTACTCTATAACTTTGCACAAATGAATTATCTAAATTAAAATGTGATAAAGTTCCATAATCTTCTAACCTTACTGATTGTGTTAAAGGTGAGTTGGATAGAAAATCGTTAAAATAAGAACCTGATTGCCAGTTTAAACCAGCTACTAATTCTTCTACTGCAGGATATACAGTTAAAGATTGACTAACTTGTGATGCTGAAACTATAAGAGATGAACTTGGAGATGTTCCAAACTCTTCTCCAAACTCTACACTAAACGTTCTTGTGTTGTTATTAGATGAACTAACTATTGTTGGAGTAGTCCATACTTCATCCCAATCTGTATAATCGTGTAAAACATCACTTATTTCAAATACACCAAAATTAGATGCATTACTTGGTTGTTTAATTCTAACCAAAGAACTTACTGAGTCTTGTGCGTATATATCACAGATATACTTTGCCTGTGGTTCTAATGATAAACCTGTTAAGGAATACACAATCGTTGCTTGTGTTCCATTTGGTGTTGTTGGTTGTTGTATAAAACTTACTGCCATAATTTATATTGTTGCTCCATTTAATTTGAATGCATTTAAGATTTCTTCATTTATATCTTCTCCACCTGCTTCAAGTATTTTATCACTATAATTTTCTACACTTCTATTTACTGCAGGAACTATAAAAGGTCTAGGTCTAAATCCTTTCTCTGCAATTGATTTACGAACTGCAAAAGGTAAAGGACCTCCTATTGTTTTTTTCTTAAACTGACCTGGTTGAAATAAAGATTCTGGATTAGGTGTAAAACCACTTTTAGTTCCATTTACACCACTATCTTGGTAGAACCCATAGTTCTCCATAGTTAAAGAAAAACGAGGTTCTTTATCATTATCTTGATATTGAACTTTTACAGAATTAGCTAACTTACCAGTCTTAAACAATCCCTTATTGATGATACCATCTTTTAAGTTATCTTGTAAGAACTGAGCTAGTTGTTCTAATACCTCTCTTATATTCTTTATTTCCATTTCTTATCTTTTATATAATAATATATTTCTTTTCCTAATACACCACCTACACCACCTATTATACCTAAAAATAATGCCATTCCAGCATCAAAAAGTGTCATTGTGTAAATTGATGTAAATGTAAATCCACTAAAAAATGATAAATTGTTATTCATAATATTATGCTATATCACAGTAAGATATTTCCTTACTATCTGTTATTATTGTTGCTGTCATTAACCAACCTACTGCCTTATCTTGGAACGCCTCTACAAGAGGAACTATATTACTCATAGTTATTTGTAAAGGATATTGAACTGGTCCATCTAATATATAAGCATACATATCGTATAACCCTTGTTCTGTATTGTTAAGAACTATTCTCATATCCTCATCTTTTAATTTAGGAACATCTAAAGAATAAAACTCAAAAGTTAATTCTCTTTGCCTACCATCTATACCTGTTAAACCAGGTGATGACATAGGTCTCATAAATAAAAGAGGATAACCTCTATTTACTGCAGCATCAATATACTCAATACTACCATGCCCAAAACCTTTAAAGTAGTTGTGGTTTGTAACAAACAACTCTATCGTATTTACTAATTCATCGTATCTTACCATATTATTCTATCTCTAATTTAGGAATTGTTAAATCTATCGGCTTGATTGTATCTATTATAATTGTATCTTTTGGTTTCTCACATACTTCTTTTTCTTCTACTTTTGGATTTTCTGTATATCCATATGCATAAGGTCTTAACAAATATGCTGCTGAGATTATAATACCCAACAATACTCCTAATAATATTAACTTTTTCATTTTCTTTTGTATTGATTTAATATCTGTTTCTGTCTTTTATTTTCTTCTCTAATTATATCACTTTCTAAACTTAGCCAGTTTAACATTGTAACAAAATTCACTTTTGTAACATCTGTATCACCAGTTAATCTTAAGATTCCCCCATCTTTTGCAAGGTGGTGGAGTGTGTAGAACCATCCAAAATGTTCTTGAATACTTGGTCCATCCCCTTCTTCCACAACTTCTTCTCCGTCTGATTCAACACTTGGGAAGATTGAAGGAAATTGTTTGATAATTGAATTCCGATTAACAAAAAAAAATTATAGGCTCCTAATGCGATACTCATAGGAAGGTTTTTGAAAATCTCTTTTCTCCATTGTCTTTTTTCACTATCGTAATCTTCTACTGTATAATACTTAAACAGAGTTTCTGCTTTTCCTTGTATAAACTTTATATCGTTTTTAACTTTCCATTCCAAAGAATTAAACCTATCTTTTACTATCGGTCTGTATATTATAGATATTACATCTAATACATTACCATCTTGTAATTGTTTTTCTAAATCTATATACTCACCTGCATTCATTTTAGATATAGGTTGTAATCCATACTTAATTCCTTCAAATTCAAATATAGGTAAAAAGATTGCTTCTGTATTAGTAATCTTATTGTGTATATCTAAATAAACTTTTTGTAACGATGTAATATCCCAAGTTCTAATAAACTCTTCTTCATAACTAGAAATAGCAGATACAATCCTAATGATTTTCTCTACTTCAGACAAATGTTCAAACTGTCCTAACTTCTGATAATGCTCAATTGTAAATTCAACTGGTACATCTATTTTTATATTCTTCATATACTTTATTATATTTTTAGAGTTTCTTTGGTATAGGTAGTTCTAATTCAAAGTTCTCAAAGTTCTCTAATTTAAGTTCTTTTCTTTTTGCATCAACTACTAACATTGCTCGTAGGTATAATTCTTGTCCTAATTTCTCGGCATTCATATACACATAGTTTGTAAATTCTTTACACCCTTCTATTGTATTAACTGTTGCAAATTTATCTGCTAATTGTTTTTCTGTTATTTTTTCCATATTATCTTAATCCACTTATTACTAATTTTTTTCTTATTGGGTTCTCTATTCTATTCCAATTACATATTGCTAAACTCATTACACAATCATCGTGATGACCTGACATTGCTTGGTAAGTTATTCTACCACTCGGTAAATACTTGTATTGAAACATTTGTAGTTCTTTATACAAAGGAGCAAACAAGTTTGGAGAAGGTAGTTCTAAACCTAAATCCGATATATCACTAATTAATCTTCTTATAATATTTTCTTTTGATGTATTAGTTGTTATAAAAGGTTTTACTGATTTATATTTTTTTCTTATCATCTCATATACTGCATCTCCTATGGAGTTTGCTTCTACATATAGTTCTGTTCTGTATTGTTTGCATAGATATACCACCTTATCTACTATTGCAGAGTATTCTAATCCTCTTTCTCTCCACATATGAACTACTCTACCACTTGTATCCATAATCGTTAATACAGAGTAATCTTGTTTAGTTCCAATATCTAAACCACCAAGTGTTCTATCTTTTGTTCCTAACCAATTATTTAAATTACATACTTCATCTATATTTGTAAATACCTCACCATCTCCTTCTTGCCATTGTGCTAAGAACTCTTGGTTAAAAATAGATGGAGGTAAAGACTCTTTCTGTTCTTTTATAAACTCCTCACTAATGTATGGACTAATAGTAGATGGAGCTGTATAAGAGTTATAGTTCTTATCATCTCCTCTTTGAAAATATAAATAAAACCAATTCTTTGATTTAGGTGTTCCTGCAATCAAACACTTCTTTCCTTTTGCAGATAGTGTAGGTAGAATAGATTTATTAAAGGCATCATCACTCACATCTTGTGCCTCATCTATAAAACAATAATCTATACTTAACCCTCGTATTGTTTCTGGCTTCTCTGCAGAACGAAAGTATATCCTACTACCATTAATAAGAGTTATAATCTTCTCACTCTTATTTGCTTCTTTTGTTATTGGTGTAAATTCTATTGCATCTAATATCTGTGATAGAACCTTTACTGCCATAGAGTAATAAGGAGATACCCACAATAAGGTAGTGCGAGGCTTGTTAATGCTATAGTATAATAACATATTAATAAGAAGTAAAGTTTTACCGATTTGCCTACCACATACCAAAGTGTAGAACATATCTTCTTTGTTAAGTATATCATCTATAATTCCTTTTTGAAATTTGTATGGTTTAAATCCTTTATACTGCATCAAAGAATGTTCTGTATTTATGTTTTCCTTCTTCGTGTTGTATTCTTGTCTTTGCTATCTCCATATACTCATCTTCTCTTTCTATACCGATAAAATCCATACCTTCTCTTACTGATGCTTTACCTGTTGAACCACTACCCATAAATGGGTCAAGGACTGTTCCACCTTTGGGTGTTACTAATCTTATAAGATATGCCATCAAATCAGTTGGTTTAACTGTTGGGTGCACATTCTGTCTTTCACTGCGAGTTGCATTGTATTTATCACTATAATCTAATATACTTTGTTGTGATTTTGTTTTTTTAGCTTCTATATGTTTTAATCCTTCGTTCCTATCTTTCTTTGATGCTTTAGGACAATAAAAGAAACGAGATGCTCCACCACTATTTGCTTCATATACTCTACCATTACCTCCACCAAATATACCACCACCATATTTTACTTTTTGATTGGTAGGTCCTGAATATGTTATACCACTCTGTTCATCAAGTATCTTACCGGCTTCTTCATCAAAGATAATGTTTGCAGGAAATCTACCTTCATTTAGTTCTACTATATCGTGACCTGTTCTATATAATGAATTAGTAGATTTAGAATTAGTTAATTTACCAGTTTCAGTTACTTTATCACTTTGACCACTTCTTGTTGTTCCACCATCTGTTCCTATCCTACACCCATCTATGTTTATACCACCTGTTCCCCACTCCAATACATTCTTTGCAACTGTTCCATTAAAAGGTTTCCTTGCCATTACTATTGGTTCGTGTGCTGGTTTAAGAGCAGTTCCCCAACCTTCGTATTGTGATGTTCCTTTTGTTTCCAAGATTGGTTGATGCTCTTGCCCATTGTTAAATGCACTATCAAATCCCATTCCACCTTTAACTTGACTATTTGGTCTATCATTTTCACTTACTCCAACTACCTCTCTTTCATTTCCTTGTATCTTATCTACACTCTTACCTATGTTATGTGATTTTGGAAACCCACTACCATATATCCACATTATCTGGTCTCTAATCTCAAACCCTGCATCTTCTACTGCTACTGCTTGTCTATGATATGTTCTACTATGTGAGAACGATAAGAGATGACCACCTGGTTTTAGAACTCGTAGAACTTCTTTCCATAGTTTAGGATTGTTTGCTATACCACTATCATCCCAACCTTTACCCATAAAACCAATTTCATATGGTGGGTCTGTAACTACTGAATCTACTGAATTATCTTTTAATCCTTTTAATTTGTTTAAACAATCTCCTTTTAATAATGTAACTTTATTCATATTTAATTAAAATCAAATGTTATACTTCCACTTGTTTCTTGTTTAATCTCTTGTCTTTCTACATATCCTCTATGCTTACCTTTTGTTTTAAGATAAAAGATTTGACCTGTAATGTTTCCTTGTTCTATTTGTTTAAAGAGTGCTCCTTCTACAAAATCTAATGTAGCATCTTGTATTTCATCTACTTCTTTTTTAAACCCTTCATCTTGATTACACCATTTATAGAATAAGGTTCTACCTATCTTTGCCTTCTTGCAAGCAGATGTAACAACTCCATGCGTTTCTTCTAAACACTTAAGAACTCTCTTTTGAGAAGCAGTTCTCCTTTTAGTCTGTTCCTTTTGTTTTTTCATCTTTGTTCTCTTTAAGTTTTTCGTGTGAGCCATCACAGTGTCCTTCTACATCTTTTGTGCATCCACATCTACATTCATATTTAAATTCTATTCCCATAATTTCTATTTCTTTTTTACTTTTGATTTTTTAACTGCCTTGACAGGAACTGCCTTAGCTTTTCTTTTCTCTATAGCCTTTGATAACTTATCTAAATCTATTTCAACAGGCTGTGTTTGTTCTTCTTCTATCTCAATAGGTTCTACATATTGATTAGGTAGAACTTGTAACATCTTAGCAGAAGTTTTAGTTTTTTCACTCCATTCTATTGTGTTTATAAAATTATCTACCTTCTTATGTGTATCTCTATCTAAACAACTACACGTCTCTACACTTCTACCATCACTAGAAAATATATTATATACTTCATATAGATAAGTTCTATTCATACCTTTTAATTGTTTTCCTCTCGTATGTTCTAAATAATGTAACACACTAGCTTCTTGTTCTAATGTTAATTTGTTTTTTTTACTCATTTTCTTTATAATTTTTACAGGTCCATTTATTCATTTTTATTCTTCTTTCTTCGCAACCACACGATTCATAACCTAACCATTCAACTGCTACTATATATGCCCAATAGTGAGAATTACCAAAAGTAATCCATTCTAAAAAGGTTTCTAACCAATCTCCTAATCTAATTTTACATCCAAACTTTTTCATAACTATTTTTTCCATTTAGCTTTTAACGTGCATAAATTAGTTGTTGCAAACTCATCTGTAATAATATCATCAAATGGTGTAATATACTTATCATATCCTTTACCTGATGGGAACTTTATATTCTTTATGACTCTATATACCGATGTAATTGAACAATCAAATTGTTCTGCTACTTCTTTATAGTTTTTACATTCCTTATATAACTTAATCATATCATCTCTATGTTTTCTTAAATACTTTCTACCATCTTTAAGATGATATTTTAAAACGTTTTGCCTTTGTGTAATTATTTGTAAATTATTTACCGAATTGTTATTAGTATCCTCATCTATATGGTCTATTGTTAATTCCTCTGCTATTTCTCCTACAAAGTTTTCATATACTAACCTATGAATATAAAATAATTTACCTACTTGTAAAGGCCTTCCTTTCTTATCTACTTTAGTTTTAGAATATGTATCTTCACTAAATAATCTAACTTGTAGATATTTCTTCTTACTCTGTGATGCTCTCTGTGGTTTAAGCTCTCTTACCTTTTTTCTTCTTGTAGAAAAAACTTTACCATCACTAGTAATTAGGTAGTCATCAAATCCAATAATGGATATTGCGATTGGTTCTTGTTTATTTGTCATTTTTTAATTCTTTTAAATATTCTACTACTTGTCTCCTTATGTATTGTTTAAGGGGGTTTTTAAGTGATATAAGAGTTCTTCTTACCCATAACCATTTAAACCCTTTAAAAGATGCATAACCTATTGTAAATGCACCTATTATTGCTAATATGTATTCTGTATTATTTGTCATCATTTTTGTATTTGTTTCTATTGAATGTTAATTTTATATTATTTTGTATATTATCTAAATCGTGTTTTATATACTTTCTGTTTATAGAATAAAACCTACTCATCTTTCTTTGTGATACTCCATCTACAAAATGTTTCTCAGCTAAAGTTCTTTCATATACAGGCAATCTACCAATATATAATTTAATATCACCTGCTAAAGCATCTATATCTTCACCAACTTCTTCTTTGATTTCTTCTTTATCGTGTTTTCTTGTATCGTATTCTTGTAACTTATGTTTGTTTCTATACTTTAGATGAAATGGTGATGTAGAAGAATTAAACTGAATGTATGCCATCTTGATGATATAGTGTTGAACTTTACCATCACACAATAACTTATCAGTATATTCTTCTCCTTTTTCTAATAAAGAAACAATACAATCATTTAACAAATCTAATGTGCTCTGATGATTTTTAGTTACTGCTCTAACCTTTTGGGTTATTTCTTTATAATGTTTTTGTAGGTATAAATTTATTCTCATTGTTAATCCTTTACTTATATAAGTATAACCAAATTGAAAAAACAGACAAAATTGTTAATAACTTTGCAAAAAAAAGCCTGGTATTAACAAAACCAGGCCTTTAAAATGACGCATATTGACTCCACAGAGAGTCTGTATATCTATAAGTATAAGTAAAATATTTTTTTACGTTGGTATAGTTCCTTGTGATTGGAAGTATCCTACTAATTGTTGGAAATCAGTAAAAGTTAATGCAACATCCCAATAGATTATTGCATATATTCTGATAGAACTAGCTTCACCACCTAAATCATTACCACCCCAATACATACCTTCAGCAGCTGATTGTATTTGTTTATACTCATCTATTGCTGATGGGTTACAGTTGAAATGCATTATTCTCTCATTAGCATCTACACCTCTACCAGTAGGTCCTAACCATTGGTATTGTTCTGTTCCACCTTCACTATTACCTGTTCCATTTGTTAAATTAGCAGCGGTTGTTGCTCCTGCATCAGTTGTTGATGGGTTTCCTTCTCCGTAATACCAAGCATAGAATGAACCAGATGGGCCAAGGAATGAACCATTACCTTGTGCTGTTGCATCTTGTTGATTAAAGAAACCACCATTATCAGGTGATTCTGTATTAGCATCTCTAGCATCAAATAAATAATTTCTAGGGTCTCCACTAGAATGAGAAAACTCTGGTCTATCAAATACAACACAAAACGATTCAAATTGAGTATCTCCTGAACTTTCTACTATAGCGTGAGCTTTATTTGTTATAGAGGTATTGGTTAATTCTAATCCATTATTTGATAATGTAACTACATCAGCATCAGTTGAGCCTGTTACGATTTGTGCTAATGAACCTGTTGCAATATCTGCCCAAATACCTCCACTAAAGTTGGTATTTATATCTTCAAACCTCATTACGATATTTGAACCACTTGGTATTTCAGTAGGTATTGCTGCTACTTGTGATTGTAAGAATGCTATTGGAGATACTCTCATATTATTTAGAAGTTTTTAACATTAGCAACATATATATCATTTGTGTTATATTTAATAAACGTTAATATGTCTATTGCATCTACTTGTGCTGATGCAGAATAAGCATTATCTGCAGGTTCTTTGAATGGGAAGTTTGGTATTACTACTGTTCCATATCCATCACTCGGTTGTTTAACTTGTAAGTTAATAGTTACACCATCTTTTGCATTAGTTGCTTCTATTCTTGTTTCACTACCACTTACTAACTCTAATATTTGTAATTGAGGTCCATTGAAATCTAATGAAGCAGTATTTGATGATATAGTTAATGTATCAACTGCACTTTGGACTGAACCACTTATTACAGTAGAATTACTAAATGTATGTGTATTACCATTAAAATTAACATTATTACCTTGAATAATTGTAGTGTTACTATTATTTCCAAGTCCAGTAGATGTTACAGCACTATTTGTTCCTAAAGAAAGTGTTGTTGCTCTTAACTCAAGATTAGAAGTATTATCTCCAACATCTTGTAATTTAATTTTAGCAATATTACTACTACCACCACCATTTGGTGTTACACCTAATTCAGTAGATTTACCATTTAAGTAAAATTGAGAACCATAGTTATATCCAAATCCATCAAAGTATTCTATTGCGAATGCATCTTCAAGGTATGGTAATCCAAAGTTTGAATAATCTAATACACCTTGGAATACTCTATTATAAGCAGTTCCACCATTACTTGCTCCTACAACAGTAGTTTGTGGATATTCATTATTTGCTGCAGGTGCTGTAAATTGTTGAGTTACATATCCACTAGAACCACTAACAAGTTGAGGTCCAGCTGTAAATGTATTAGCTGCATTTTTCAATGCAAACGAACCACTATCTATTCCACCAATAGTTCCTGTTACAGTTAAATTACCTGTAATATCTAAATCACCAGTCCAATCAGTTGTAGTTGAACTAACTGTTAAACCACTTGAGTTTAAAGTAACAGGTGATGAGGTTGAACCTATATTAATACCATCTGTTGCAACTAATGTTGAACTTGCAGAATTACCTATATTGATACCTTGTGATTGAATATCAATACTTGTTTTAGTATTGTAATTATCTTGTATAGCAATCTTAGCTAGTTTTCCACTAAATAATCCTCCACTACCACTTGCGATAGTAAATAATTGTGTTCCACCACCATTGAATGATATTTCATTACCATAGTTGTAACTACCACCATCATACGCTTCAAAAAGATATGAACCATTTTCATACCATCTACCATATGTATTAAAGTGTGTAAATGAATTTTGAAATATATTATATACTCCTGATTGAACAGGTATGTTTTGATTATTTAAATCCCATAATTTCTTTTGAACGAATCCTGAACTTGGATAGTCTGGTTTTGAGTAAAATAATCCATTAGTAGATTCTGCTACTTGTGTTCCACCTGTAAAGGTATTTGATGCTCCTAACAATGCAAATGAACCACTATCAAATCCATTGTAGTTTCCAGTCACATTTATATTTCCACTAACTGTTACATTTGAACCATCATCACTTATAATACTATCTACTAGTTGTCTATGTTCTCCTGCTTTTGGTAAAGTATTTTCTGTTAAATTAACTTCACTACCTTTACTACCTGTTGGACCTGTTAATAGGAATGAAGATTGTCCTCCTTCCTCTACAAGTATCCAACTATCATTTCCACCATCCCACTCTATTGAAGCAGTTGATGATGAACCACTATCATATACTTGTAATCCAGCATATCTTAATGTTGGTGTATCTGCATTAACTACTACGAATGCATCTCCTATAATCTTAGCTGAACCAGTTACGGCTTCTATTCTACCGAATGAACCTGTCCCACTTACTGATATATTCTCAAAGTTTTGTGTTCCACTAAATGTATTGTTTATATCTGTTTTAGCAAACGATGCCGTTGTTTGTGCGGTAGGAACTCCATTTGTATTACCAAACCATCCATAACCATCTGTAATGTTCGGTAAATCATTAGTTCTTTGTATAGCTGATACTACTATCTCTCCACTATTCTGTTGTACTCTACCAATTACACCTATGTTTTGTATAAGATTAGTACCTGTTGGTTTTACATTAGTATATCCACCACCACTAGCAACATAAAGAGTTTGTCCAACTTGAGGAGATACTAAACCATTATCAGTATCTACATTTGGAAAAGAACCTGCTGAGATAATAAAGATGTGGTCATTGTTACTTGCATCTACCATAGCTAAACCAACTACTGGCATTTTAGAAGAATCACTAGCATCTGCTTTTAAAACTTCTGGTTTTCCTTCTCCGTTGTTATATCCACTAACATAGACAGGGTCTCCTTTATCTAAAGTTTCTTTTGCAATTACAGGAAACTGTACTGAATCTGCGTGTAAAGCATTCTCTGCTTCTTTTGAGAATAATGCATGTGATGCTGATGTTGCATTTACTACATTGTTTATTGTATTAGTAAATGTAGTTCCATCTCCTTTGGTATATGTTATTGTTGCATCTACTACTGAAGCAGTTTCTATTAAAGAACCTGTCTCTTGACTACCACCTGGTATAATATTAGTATATGTAGTTCCATCTGCTTTTGTAAAAGTTTGTTCTCTACTACCTGTATCAAATGAAGATGTTACTAAAAACGAGCCTGTATCATCAAGTGGTAAATTAGTTAATGCACTACCATCTCCCTTGAAGAAAGAAGCAGTTAATGAACCTGTAATTTCTAATGAATCTACGATTGAACCTGTCCCATCTACCAAGTAGTTGGTATCATTATCTTTTTGTAGCAACTGTTGAAAAGAAGCTGATATTGGTTGATTTGTTAAATTATAATTTGCCATTGTATATTATCTCATTTTTTATTGTGGTAAATAACTGTATCTTGAATTTGTTACTTTTATTCCCAATTGTTCTATATTATCTCTAATTGTGTTTCTAAATACTATTGGAGATTTAAATTGTGTTCCTGCATCTGGAAATATCTCATCATTCTGTTCTGTTCCATATTCTGGAAATAAACTATTATTGAAACATAAATAATCTACCAATCTTTCACTAAAATATTCAGCCTTGTTCTTTACTGACCTTCTTTTCTTATCATATATTAACATATCCACAGATAGTGCATTATCTCCACCTTGTGGTTGTAATAAACCATTATTCCTCGGTCTTAAATAAATTGATTCTAATGATTCATAATATGACCAGTATAATAAACTATCTTGCACATAATCATCTACAAGAGATTTATAATTTCCTGTCAAAGTTCCTGCATCAACATCATCTATTATTTTATCATACAATTTTGTTCCTAACAATCTTGTAATGTGTATAATCTGTGCCTCTCTAATTGTTGATTTAATTAAAGAAGGGTCTAAATTATTGTTTATATCTGTAAATGCTTTTACTTTAGCTTCTGATATTAGTAGTGTATTTTGCATTATATTATTCCTTCGTTTTTAGGTTTCTCTTGTATATTAACTATATTTTCTTCTATACCATCTTCTAGTATAGCATCTGAACCACTTTCTTCATCTACTGATGTTACTACTTCTGTTTCATCACCATCTTCAAATATTCTTGTAGTTTCTACACCTAGTGTTACATCTAATCCATTTACTTTAAATATATCTGTAAATACTGACAAAATGTCAGATTGTATTGGTTCTATTACTGTTTTTTGGAAATGTGCATAAGCTTCTAACATCTCTGTTCTACCACCTAACTGACCTTCTGTTTTAATTCCTAAAATCATAGGAGATGTAATCCTGTGAGATGTAAGTATCTTTTGAGTGACCATATCATTAACAGTAGTATAATACCCATCAGCTCCATTTTGCGGTATTGGAGTGATGACAGGTGCTTCTTCTTTGTTTGCAACATCCATATAAATAAGAGAACCAGCATTATCACTTCCTGCATATGCTTCTCTTAATTGTTGTTCTATTACTCCTCGTTCTTCATTATCAGCATTTGTAAATGTTGTAATTGAAAGGGAAGGAGCTAATCCATTTTTAATATTGTTTTTGTGGAAATTATCTATTTCTGCATCAAGTGCTATAATGTTAAGACCTGAATTATAATCTGGTAGAGGATAATACCTCATACCTGGTTCATAGTTTCCAGCATAAATAATTTGTGATGGAGATGTTCTATCTAACTTATTAAATCTAGGTATATAAGTTAAATCTTCTTTTGGTATTCTTAATCTCCCTCTATTTTGAAATGCAGATGAAATGTAATATCCTGGAATAATTCCTCTGTTATTCATCTTATGTGCTCTTACATAAGAAAAATCTATGTGATATACTTCTGCAATTTTTGTTCTATCGTTTGACCATATTATCTCTAATGCAAATCCACCGAACATTACTTTATCTAAAGCTACTTTTTTAAATACATCATTCCAACTCTCACCTTCTTTGTTTGCATATTCTAATATACTCTCATCTTCTGTGGTTAATCCTTGTCCTACAACAGCATCTCTTTTAGATGATATTGCAGTTCCATTTATAGAAGATTTGTTGTATAATTCAATTATATATTGTGGAAACTCATTTGCTTCCCCATAATATACTACATCACCTTTATCATCTTCAAATACTTTTGTAGTAGGATAATAATAATCTCCGTATTTTGGTATAATGGTTAATTTATGTTTGTTTAATTTTTTCATATTACCCTTGATATATTGTAAATTTTGCATCGTCATTAGATGTTATGTAAAGTGTTTCTTCTGGCGATACAGCACCTGATACAAACATTCTATCATCTCCTTGTGATATTGAATTGTCTGATGTAGGTAAAAAGGGGAAACTCCAATTTCCTGCAGTTTCTGCCCAAGTTGGTTCAGCATCTCTCCATAAATAGAAAGGCTTTATACCATATCTAAAACTTATTTCGTATGTTGTCCCCGCTTTAACATACATCTCACCAAGATTTGTAGTTGAACCTGTAACAAGATTTATTGGAGTTACTCTCCATCTATTGTTATTAAGTTCTAAACTTGCGGTTGCAAATGAAGCGAATTCCGAAGAACCACTATTATTTGCTAAACTCTCGTATGCAAAAATATAGTTTGACTTTGAACCTGATGGTGGATTTACCCACGCAACTACTTCATAAGGCCATACTAACTCATTGACTTGGTTTTCTTTAACTGTCTGCATACTGTTGTTGTATTATATTATATAAAAAAGATAAGAGTGGGGAGAAGAAATCCCCCCACAATATCTTTAATCACTTTTATTGTGATACAGTTATTCCTGACAATGCAGCACTTAAACTTGTTCCAGCAATCATATCTGCTGGGTTTGGTTCTTGAGCTGTAAATGTTAAGGTATATCCGTTTGCATCACCTAAAGCAGTTCCTGACTGACCTTGTCCTGCGTTTAACAATGCACCATTCTCTCTACCTACATAAATAAACTTCTCACCACTTACAGAGTTATTCGTTTCAACAACGATTTTTAAGTCTGGGTTTTGAGCAAGTATTTTTACTTGGTTTCTAGTTGATGTTTGTAATTTCGCGAACGCGGCATTTACCGTAGCCTCGTAAAAGACTGTTTGGTTTTCAGTTGAACCATTGATTGTTTCTGTAAAATCAGAAGTTCCCCTTTGTAAATCAAACTGATAAAAGATTCCACTACCACTTATATCAGATATTTCATCAGAAGTATCTGTTATTCCTGCAATGGAGCCAGAGAGGATATAAATTGCTTTGATTCCACCTGAATTGTCTCTACATCCTAATGCAAATCCACTTGTAATATCACATGCCATAATTTTTTCCTCCTTTAGTTAATGATTATAGGTTGTTCGTTACCCAAAAAGATGGGAAAGCTACTTGAACTCCTAGTTTAGTTACTATTCTATGTTTCAATTGGTCACCATTGATGTCATACCACATTTGGAAATTATCCAAATCAGATACTAAATCAGTTCCTACTGCAATCTGTCTAGCTGGACCAGTTACGATTCTATTAGAACCTGCTAATCCTACTGTTCCTACAACTCTTAAGTTTGCGAATGGGTGCATTGCTGAAAGTAATGAACCTCTATTCTCTACTGTATTCGGGTCATAGAAATAGTTGTTTGCTTTTCTTAATCCAACGATGTATTTTCTAAAATTAGCGATTGACATAAATACTGTTAAGTCATCTCTATCTTGAACATCTACTGATAAGTTTTCTAATTGCTCATCAATAATATCTAATAAATTATCAGATGTTGGTGCTGATGAAGATACAAAAGTTGCACCTGAACCAGAAGCTAATAAAGTGTTAAGACCATCTACACAGTCTCCCGCACCTGTTGTAGCTGTCCAAATAAACTCATCGTTTTTCTTTTGAAAGTTTGCTACTAATTGAGAAGCATATTCTTCAGCGTATGCATAAGTTTCAGGATAAGAACCTTCAGGTCCTAATAGACCAATATATTTCTTATCTAAATCTCTTAAACATAGTCCGTCAAATGAACTTCTTTGACATACCTCAATATCTCTTTGAGTATATGTTACTGAACCTGAAGGTGTTGTTACACATCCAAATCCATCTTGTATTGCTAAATCTACTTCTTGTAGATTTAAGGGCTCTTTGTATTTGATACCCTCAATTACCGTTACGAATTCTGCAGTAGAACCAGCTATTACTGATTTTACTAGGAATTCTCCCGCTAATTCATTGTTAAAATCTGCTAATGCAGATACATTAAATCCTGCCATAATAAATTCTCCTTATTAAATTATTGTTTTTTGTTTTGTTTTTTAAGTAATCTCTCAAATTGTTTTCTTTTATCCTCGTTAATTGGGTTAAAATCATTTTTTACTTTTGATTGATTTCTTGATTTGATTTCTGCTTTGGTTCTTTCCACTGCAGGTGCTAAAGCAAACTCTTTAACTTTAGTTTCAGTTGCAGAAAATTTCTTCTTCATCTCTTCAATTTCTTCTTTCATTTCTTCAATGATAGGTAAAATTGTTTCAGCAATTGCCTTAATGATGATTTCTTCTTCTTCTAATACAACTTCTTCTTCTTCTTCAAAGTTTTCTTTAGTTTCAGTTGATTCAGTTTCTTTTGTTTCTTCAGACATTTTTTCTTCTGAAGCTACAATTTCTTCTTCCTCTGCCGCTTCAATTTCTTCTTCAGAAACTTCAACAATACTTCCACCTTCGGTTTTGATAATCACACCTCCTTCCAACGCGTGTTCTCCATCCGGTGCTGCAACATTACCATCATCTGTTTTAACAAATATTGGTAATCCCACAGAGAGTTCTTCTCCTTCATAAGTAAGAGTAAGTTCTCCATCAGCCGTTAAAATTTCTCCAAAAGATTGTTCAGCAGCAACTTCTGACAATTCTACTTTAGTTTCCTCCACAGTTTCTTCTACTGTTGGTTCAACTAAATTGAAATGTTTTTTAACTAAATTTTTTAGTTCTTCGTTGTTCATAATAAACTCCTTTTTTTGGTTTTAACATTAATTGATATTGAACGAACCCTCTACTGCTTTGGAGTCTATAACTTTCAATGTTTTTCCATTGTCAAGTTCATAATTTCCATCAGGCAATATAGCTTTTCGCTCACCATCTTTTAGAATAAATACTACCAAGGTATTGTGGTCAATTACTATCTCACTACCACCTTTAGTAGTTCGGTAATAGAACTTGGTTTTGCTCATATTAATTAGTTTGTCAGAGAAATACCCTTCCACACTATATCCACGAACTCTACCTGTCTTTACCCATTCCTCCCATACACTTGAATTTTTCACCTTCATTATTCCAAACCAAGTTCCTTTTTCATATGTTTCACCGGTTAAAGCAAATGATTTGTCCTTTTTAGGGTCTTGAACTAACCACGACTCCACTAATACAACATCTTCAAGTTTTACACTTTCACTATGTTCTAAATTAGTATTGTCTTGATTTTTGTTCATCAAGTATTTGTAAGCAATCTTTTCAATGGTTTCTTCGGTAAAATATACCCAAAATTCACCATTATTTTCATCAAAACGATATATCAACTTACGAGGTATCATTAAAGGCCCTGCTATAAGTTGTTTTTCATCTGATTCCAATTGTATTTTTGTAAATGCACTTTGTGTTGCATTCTTATCTATTAAAGTTTCTGAATTAGGATTCCTATTCATTGTAGGTTTAGCATTAACAGAAGAAGATTCATCTACACTTCTTTGTTCTGTTTTTCTTTCCCTACCATCATTCTTTTCATACACTAATCTTGTCCAATAGTGTCTGCATCCATATGAACCCTTGTATGTAAAAATATCATAGATACCAAATTGGGAATTATCACCACCAATTGACATACTATTTATATCTTCTTTTCTGAATATTAAATTCTTATCTAATACTCTTCTACAAAAAGTTCTGTTTTTAGAATCTTTTGGACCTGTATATTTGTATCTAATTCTAAATTTACCATAATCCTCTATGGAAGGTTCGTTGGGCTTTGAAGATATTGCGAACTTTTGTTCATCTTCAATCAACACCCAACCTGCCTTCTCTAGGTCCTCTTCTCTCTCTCCTAACTCATCTAAACGTTCTAATATTCTATCTTGAGTATCTTGAGGCAATTCTTCTATATATTTGTTTTCTCCCATTATCTCTCGGAGAATGTATTCTAACACTAAATCATCAATATATCCTCTTATAACATCTATATGTCCATCCATATAAGATATATCGTGTTTCATTCCTAGTAAATCATCTACTTCTTTTGATAAATCTTTAAAATCATCTAAAAGAGTTTGTGCTTCACCTAATTCTTCTAATTCAGCAACACCTTCGTGTTTAACATCGTGTTCTATTCTGAATATACTATCTGCAATCTGTGCAAGAGAACGTATCATACCTGCAACTTCTTCATCAGGTTGCATATCAATTAAATGTTTGAAGTGTTCAATTGCAAGAGGACACATAAAGAAGTATTGTGTATTATATCCTAATACATCTATATTATCATCACCATTAAAATTATCAGGTTTCTTTATCTTTCTTAAATTCTCGGTGTATTGTCCAACTAACTTTCCGTCAGCAGTTTCTATTAAAGCTGCTGGCCTATCTTCTGTTGGAGACAATTCAAAATCTGTACCTGGAACTTGTAGTTTTCCACTTACTCGTAGTTTTTTAATTTGTCCTCTACCTCTATCTGCATCATCACCTCTACCTGCAAATGTCCAAGATACATAATCTCCTACCGAAAATCCACCTGCATTATCTACAAATCTTTCTACAAGTGATTTATCACTACCTGTTGGTATGTAATCTGATATATCTGCTATATCTGATACATCTATATCTCCCTCAAACAAACCTAATTCTTTTAATTTAGATTCACTCCATCTTTTAGCAGATAATCCACCCCATAACATATACGAGATATATCCACAAGATGTAGTATCTCCTTCATCATAGTATGTTTGTGCTCTTGATAAATAAGAATACATGCGTTTAATCGTTTCTACTGAAATCTTTTCCTTCTTAGCTAATTGCTGACCTCTTACCTTGCCAACTTGAGTTGCACATTTGTTTCCTTGTTTCTCGTTAAGTTCAATACCTTTCTTAGCATTGTTACTAACTGAATTAGGATAATCACTATAAGATTCAAACAATTGTTTTTGAGAAGAAAAATAAATCCAATCAGATTCTATCGCCGGTTGTTCAACGAGGGCAATACCATCTACGCCAGAGTCCTCATCAAACTCATCTATTTCTAACGCAATAATTAAAGGGGATTTGTAATTTTCTATATCCATCTACCTTATTATATAAAAATATATGTTGTGGTTAAACTTTAGTTTCTACCAACAACTCTTCTTTGAGTTATTCTAGCATCAGCTTCTTGAGCACTAGTTACGTTTCCTGCTAATACATATGCTCTAATAGGTTGTTGTCCTCTACTTGATGCTTCTGTAACATCAAGTTGTTGTTGTGTTGCTGATGTTGCTGTTTGTGTAGTTGGAGCTTGTGATGAAAAACCTCCACCTGGTGATACAGGTGTAAATGAACCACCCCTACTACCTGGTGTTGTAGAGTTAATTTGTTTTAACGATGCAATAGTTGTTGCTCCTAGTAATGCAAATTGTGATGCAATATATAAAGGAGCTGAAACAATATTACCACCTTTGTTTGCAGTTTTAATAATACCTACACCTGCTTGTGCTGCATCTATAAGAACGTTTGCTGATGCTACTGCTTTAGATTCACCAAATAATGCAGCCAATGCTCCTTGGAAATTATCTATTGTAGAATTAAGAACCTGGTCTTTCATATCAGCCTCTGCTTCTGCAATTGCTATATTAGCATCCGAAGTATCTTTAACGGCTTGATTTTCTGCATCAAGGATTTCTTTTTTCCTTGCAAGATAGTTTGCATCTAAATCTTCTTTTGATATATTGAACTCATCTAACTTAGCAAGTTTCTCCTCATACTCTCTATCAAGTTTTTCTCTCTCTGCATCAAACTCTGATAAACCTAATAGTTCTGCTTCTAACTTCTCTTCTTCTGCTAAAGCTTTTGCATCATCTTTTCTTTTCTTTAAATCTTCTGCAACTTTATCTAATCTTGCCTTTTCTTTTTCTTCTTCATCAATTCTTTCTTGTTCTTTCTTCTCTCTCTCTTCTTTTCTTTTACCTGCAGCTATTTCATTTGCTTTATCTACTTCATCTTGTTTCTTCTTTAACAATCCAGCTTCAAATACTGCTAAATCATTTTCTGCATTCTTTCTTTCTTCTGATGCTTCTTCTGTAAGTTGGATTAACTTTTGGAACTTCTCTCGTTCTAGTTCAACTGTATCTTCACCAGCTGCTTTTCTAACTTTGATTTCTCTTTCTAAATCTTTAACTCTACTATCAGTTGCCTTCTTTGTTGCTTCTGCAGCTAATTCTTCTTCTGTTGCAACTAATCCTAAAGACCTACCTAACATCTTAAAGAACCCTACGGTCTTTTCTAATATAGTGTTAAGTGGTTTTATCTTCTTAATTAAATCTCTTGCTTTATCACTAAACAAAACAAATCCTGCAACTACTGCTGTAATTGCAATTACTATCAACCCAATAGGGTTCATACTTAATACAAAGTTAAATGCTTTTTGTGCTGCAGCTGCTGCCTTTGTTGGACCTGGTAGTTTCTTTGTAAATTGAGCTAATTGTCCTACACCCTCACCTACATCTTTTATACCAATACCTAATGCAATTGCTGATGCTGCTTTTTCTTCAAACTTACCAAACTGTTCTGATTCTACACCAAGTAATCCTAATCCACCAACTACACCTTGAACTGTCCCTCCTAATACCTTTAAGGAACCGTCTAAAGCCTGTATCTTATCTTCACCTCTTATACCCTCAATTTGGTTATTAACCTTCTCTAACTCTCTTGTAGTTGCTTGACTTGCTTTAGTTAAATCATCAAATGCTTGAGAATTTCTATCTACATTTTTTAACTCTTCATTAATCTGAGCTAATTCTTCTTCTAATTGTCCAAGAGTCTTTACCGAGTTATCAGTATTTACCTTAATATTATATTGTATAGTTTCTTGTGCCATATAATAGATTATATTTTCTATAAGACATTGGTATAGGTAACCAATATATATTTTTATATATAATAATATAGTAGTGAGTGATTCTTACACAGACCATTTGTTTTAATCCCTTATACGGCTCATTACTATATAAAAAAAGGTTCTCTTCGTGAGAACCTTTTTACTTTAAAACAACTATTATGAAAAATTGTATTTAGAAACGATATGGAGAAGGGTTTTTTCTTCCATTAATTATTTGCTCTTGTATTGTTTTTTCACCTTCTGTTAAAGTGTCCCACATAAATTTTTGGAAATTACCATTCTTTTTAAATAATAAATTAGAAAGTTCTTTTAGATATTTTCTATGTCTATTTCTTTCTTTTTGTGTATATGGTGGTTCAAACACAGGCCCACTTCTAACTGGTGAGTTATCAATCACATCAATATATTTTTCTACTATTTTTTTCTTTTGTATTATATATTTTTTATAATACTTGTTTTCTTTGTAGTCCTCGTTTTCTTTAGTCATCTTTATTTGCTATATCCTCAAGTTTCTGATTATGTATTGCAGTTTGTTTTAACCTTCTTTTCTTTACTGATGGTTTAACATACTCCTGTCTTTGTCTATATTCTTGTAAGTGCTCACTATCTTTAACTTTACGTTTAAATTTAGATAATGCTTTTTGAATATTGCCTTTTATAACCTTTACTGCAACTATTGATTTCTTTTTACTCATAACTTTGATTTTAATTGTTCTACTATTTCTTCTAACTCTACTACACGTCTAGTTAATCTTTCTAATGCTGAGCCATATTCTACTTTTCTATTCTCATATTTTAACTCATCTATAATAGCACGTAACGTTTCTTCTCTACTCATCTGTGTATTTTTTCTTTAACTTTATATATGCTACTTTAGTCATTGGTATTCTAGCTCTACATTGTGCTGATAATTTCCAATATAAATTTTTATTTTTATATTTTAATTCTTTTACCCAACCATTCATATCTTCAGTTGTAATATATTTCCACATTTTAATTTATTTAATTTATAATTTTAATCTTAAGTTTTCAACCTCGGCTAATAATACTAAGTCAGTGCTGCTACTAGCAAGTCAAGGTTGTTATTTTTTATTTTAATTTGTCAGTTATTAGTTGTTTAGTGCTGCAGTGCGCGTCTGGTAGAAAATTAAAAAAAGAAAATTTACCTGAACCAATTAGCTTATTCAGCTAAAAGTTTAGAATATTATACTCATAAGTTCAGTCGTAGAGTGTTCTTGTTTGTGTTTATTTCATATCTGTTTTCAATCCCATACACTTATAAATAGTATGCTATTTCCCCAAACGTAAAAAAAATATAAAAAGTTATTAACAATTTTGATAAAGTTATTAACAATTTAAATCAAACAAGTCGTCTTTCCCACCTCTTTGACCCATTGATAGTATCTAAAACTTGCTTTTGTTTCATCAGCATCTAATAAACCTAACTTATAAGGTAGTCTAGTATCATAATCACCTTTATACAACAACTTATCTCTATCATTACTCATTACACCAGCATTATGAAAGAATGGGTATGTTTCCCAATCTCCTATTGGATTAGTTGCAAACATAAAATTAAATTCTTTTACTACTCTTGTGCTCTTACCTAGCTTCCAACCTGTCCATAATTCAGCCCACATACTCATTGTCCAATGCTGTAATTCGTGGTATGGTTCTCCTTTACTTTGTTTCTCTTTCTTTATTCTTTCAGACACTAACGGAACCTCTCTCCAGAACCTCATAGACAACTGATAAACATTTTTCCAATACTCACTATCAACTTTCTTTATAAGTTTCTGTGCTCCACCTGAACCACCTTGATTATAAACTACAAATCTTTTATCTATATCTGCAATACTACACATCTTATCTAATACTTCTTCACCTTTACTTCTAATATACTCTGCTCCTATATACGATATAGTGTTTGATAAATACCAATGCTCATCTTGTAGAAATGGTGTAAAATCAAAAGGACGAGTTAAAATAAAATCAGCATCGTGGAAGAATATAGTTTCTTTTTCCAAGTGTGGATTATGTATCCAATGTTTTTCTAATAGATGTGCTTGTAATGATGGTGGGTAGTTATTATCTAATGGTCTTGTATCATAGTAGAACCAAAAATTAACAGAAGAATACTTTTGTTGTAATCTTCTCCAATTCTGTGGTATTTCTTTCCACTCTCTATCTAATCCATTAACTAAATGTATCTGTTGTGGTGGAACACCCATTTTTAAGAAGTTCTCTAAATAAACCTCTACTTCCCAAGTATATCTGTCTATTGCCGGTTGGCAGCTTAAATATATCATATATAATCCCTTTATATATAATTATATATATTTTAACAACTTGGTTCTCTTGTCCTCCATATAAGGATTACTACCCATCTCTAATATATAATCATCTATAAAGTTTATTGCTTCTTGAACTGTTTGACAATTTAGCTCATCTATTACCAAAAAATCTCTATCGGTTTCATCTATAAAAATATCTAAATAATATCCTTCAGGTGATTTCCAAGTAGCACGATTTAAAACTGATGATTGAAACTCACTATCAAACCAAGATAATCTACCTTTATGAAAGAGAGGTTCTAAACGATTAACAGAATAAACTTGAATATCTATCCACGTCTTTGGGTATTCGTTCTCTAAACCTTGTTTAAAACGAGAATAACCACCTAATACAACCATATCAGGTATTTCTTTCTGTATAGATTTAATCCAAGTATCTATATCTACATCAAATTTCTTTTCTATAATCATTAACAAGATGTTGGAGATGATAATACACCGAACCCATCTGAACTTCTACAATTAGTTCCATCTGTCCAAAAGTGAGCATCTGCTACTGTTCCTACTAAATCTTTATAGATTACAGTTGCTAATAGGAAATTTGATTCATTTAAATAAACTAGTTGAGAGTTTCCACCAGGATATAAAGAACATACAGTTGCACAATCTACTGAACCATACTCTAACGTAAATGGATAGTAACATTGTTCTCCTTCTTGAACATTACCACTTGCAGAATTTACGAATGCTGAACCTGATAAGGCACATACACTAAATCCAAAATCTTCTGCAATACTTTGATTGTGGTCAGTTCCTTCACAGTCTGTCCAACTAAATGAACAACTACTACCAACTGCTCCACTTCTACATTCAAAATCATACTCTATACATTCTGCTGGGTTCTGTGTAGTTGTTGTTGTCGTTGATGTTGTAGTACTTGTTGTAGTTGTACTAGTTGTTGTTGTAGAGGTTGTAGATGTAACATCACCACAATCACTACTACAAGCACTATATGGAGATGATTGTGTTGCAATACCACTTACAGTAACAACACTTATTCCTCCACCTGCTTCTACACAAGCAATTGCATCTTGGTCAGGTGCTAAAGTATATCTAACTGTATTACCTGCACAACAATCAACATCAAACTCACAGTCTCCCATTGCATTTGATGGACATTGTAAATCCCATTCACTACACGCAGTTGTTGTTGTGGTAGTTGTTGTGGTTGTTGTACTCGTTGTTGTAGTAGATGTAGTAGTTGTTGTACTTGTAGTTGTAGTAGAAGTTGTTGTAGAACCACTAATTAACTCATTTGTACAAGTACCAATTGATTCTAACTTTACACATTCATAATCTTCATCTACTGTTATTACAGTAGTTGAACCTAATACTGGTAAAAATACAGGTGATTCTGGCACCACTACATACGAGCCTGTGCAAAAACTTCCACTTAATACATAAGATGCATTATAATATGGACCTGATTGGTTTTGTTCTGTTAATTCTATTTCTAATGATATATTTGCCATAATCTTTTTATAATCCTATTTCTATTCCTAATGAGCCTGTATAGTAGTTAAACACATCTCTTACCTCACTATCACTTAACACTCTATTAAACACTGCAACTGCTGCTATGTTAAATACATTGTTTGTTTGATTAATAGTTGAATAATTAAATTCATTCTGTGCTTGACCTGTTGTTACAGTATTATCACTACCATTCAATACAATACTATATGAACTTGATATTGCTGTTGGTGTTTGAGCACTATTTGGAGAGAATGCAGTAAATCTATAAGCATTACTTCCTGTATCTTGGAATATATCACCAGCAGAACCAGTTATAGTATTATTGAAGTAACCAGGGAATGATTGAGAACCTGTGCTAAAAGATAAATCAGTTGTTTGTGTTATTACATTATCTTTATTTATTTCATACTCTTGTAAATCTTCATTACCAAATGCATTATACATAGATGAACTTTGATAAACAGAACCTACATTTGTTCCACTACCTAATTGAATAAATGCATTTGCAATACCTTTATCTGATTGTCCGCTTCCACCATCTCTCATATCAAACAAGAAATCATATCTTAATGGTTCGTGTTGAGAACCAGTTGGTCTATATCTCCAAACCCAAGCTACAGTTCCAAAATCTGAACTTGTTGGTAAGCTATCTATTTGAATAACTGATGAAACTACAACATTATTACTAAATGCACTTGCAGTAGGGTCAGTATCAAATACACTTTGAGATGAAAAATTAACACCACCACCAACTTCATTCTTGTGATAAAAACTACCTGTTGCATTACCTCCAGCTATATTCTCATCACCAAACAATGCAGGTTCAAATCTGTAAAGAGCTCCACTTGGGAACTCACTACCTGATGGAGTTATTGTCCATTCAGCACTCATACTTGTATATACGTCTGTATTTATATTTTTTTCTAATACAATATCAGAACCCGAGTTAAGTGTTCCTGTTGATGTTGCAATAACTGAACCATCAGCAATCCAATTCAATGCATAATTTATATCTTCTGTATTATTTTTCAATGAAGATGTAAATACTTGATTACCAGCTAAAAACTCTACACTTGAAGTTGTAAATGCATTAGTTGGTATTGGTTGATAAGATAATATTTTGTTATTAGGATATTCTAATACTGCTCTACCAAATGATGAAGTTAAATTATTTGTTGTTTTTAAACTAATTAATTCTTCTTCAACTTCATTCAATTCTAAATTTAATGACATAGTTGTATATAAATTAGTATTGAAATTACCATGCACAAAAGTGCTACCTGTTTGAGGATAATTTAAACTACCTACTAATGTATCTAAAGTAGAACCATCACCGAGTAATGAAGCAGTATAAAGTAAATTGTTATAATCTATACCACTAACATCAAATCGTGATGTAATGTTTTGAACTCCACTAATACTTTCAACTGATGATGTTGTAGATGTTCCAATAGGAATGTATAGTAATTTTAAATTAGTTCCACCTACATCTAACTCTGCATCATTCAACGATTGAGTAAAGTTAAATGTTAAACTATTTGATGCTGATACTTCTAATTGTGTAGGAGCTATCGTTGTAGTTGTTGTTGTAGTTGTAGTAGTCGTTGTTATTTGAGTATCAAAATCAAAATCACAGTTGATAACAGGAAACCCTGCATCATTAACTGTAATCAACTCTAAACCTACTACATCATTATAATTTAAGTTATATCCTTTTATCTTATTTATTCTATACCATTTATCCTCTACAAATATCTTATCATTTAATTCTATATCTGCAATCTCATTTGGTTCAAACTTTATTTCTGCATTTAGTATCTTACTATCTTGTCCATACAAATCGTTTATATAATCACTCCAATACGTTTTATAAGAGGTTATACTACCTGTTGCATTAGCATTAAATGCAGGTGGGTAAAACGTTTCGTTATAATGTAAGTTATTTGTAGAACCACTAACGACAGGGAAACTATCATAATTACTAATAGTTGCATAATCAGTAAATGTATCACTTGCAGCTCCTATAAAAGAACCTGTTGGTAAAGTTCCACTTATCTTATATCCTAATCTTGGTTTAAACTTAAATGTTTTTCTACCAATCTCACTATTATCTGTTTTATATAATTGTGGTATAACATTATCATTTGTTCCTGGCATTGTATCTAATATCACAGGTCCAAAATAAGCTCCTACTTTTCTTTCTCCTTGTGGAACATCACTTGCAGCATTAACTATCTCTGTTCCCCATTGTAATCCTTCTGCATTTTCTAATACACTTTTTGACAATCTATCATTATCTCTATTATCTTCAAAGGTTAAAGTTTTTTGTTGATTACCTAATGTAGAACGTAAAGATATTCTATCTGCATTCTGTATCTTCTGTGTCCAATCTACCTTCTTACCACTATTAGCCCAATTGTTAAAACTTTCTATTTTAAGAACTCTATTTTGTGTATAGACTGGTTCTATCACTAAATTTAGTTTCTGTATTAGACCTCTTAAAACATCTATACATTTCGTTTGTGGTTCAAACTGCTCTCCTATCTTTATAGTTCCTGTCTCATAATTTATAGGAGAATCTACACAAGAGTTTGTTGATGTAGTTTCTATTGTTATAGTTGGAGTAACTCCACCTGTAATTTTATTTGTTCTTTGTAGTTTTATTGTATCATTTAGATTAAGGTTTATATTACCTGTATCTAATATTATTACTTCTGTATTTCCTTCATCACCTATATCAAATATAAGTGGAGAGAATGCAACTTGTGTTGTTCCATTATACAAGTATCTAAAATCTACATCACATCTATCAGTAAATGAAGGAGATGCTCCAGCACTACCTGTTATTATAGTTGTAAATCTATATGTTCCTGGTTTCGGTGCAGTATATACACCTGTTGTATTATCGTATGCTCCTGCTGGGTCTGTTTCATTATCAAACACAACATCTACATAAGTTGCAGAATCTGTTGTTATACTAATTGGAGATGATGGGTTTGCAGTAAAAGTAAAATCTGTAAAACCAGTTCCTTTAACAGATAAGTTCTCTGTTTGTTTAGGCATTATATACAGATTATCAAATAGAGGTTGTAAAGAAGATGAATAACTAAACTCTCCTTTTTCAAATATTTTATCTAATACTGTTGTTACTTTAATTGCAGGTGTTAATTGTTGAACTTGTAAAGATGATGTTATATTGTTAATATATCCTAATCTAGCTTCACCTTCTTCATTATCTATCTGTATGTTTGGTAAAGAACCTGTGTTCTCTAAACCATCTCTACCTTGGTCTATTAAAGGATAGTATATTGCTCCACTAATATCATTTGTCCAACTACCTGTTACACTTGCAACATCAAAGGTATGGTTATACTCACTCCAATCTAAATCACTCACAGAAACAGTTTTAACTGAATCGTTAAATGCTACTACATTATTTGTTATTGTTATTTCGTAATTATATCCACCATTAGGTGTTCTAACTACTTCATCTAAAAATAAACTACCTTCTAATAAAGTATCTGATTTACTAATAACTGATGCAGTTACTGATTCACCTAAACCAGGCACACCTGTTACACCAACTTTATAAGCGTGTTTAAAAAACCTATTGTTCTTCTTTGAACCAGGTAAAGTAAATCCTTGTGATGTTGCACCAAATACCTCACCTATATCTCCATTCTCTATTGCAGATAAATCTACTCGTATGGGTGTATCTTCTAATACGTCCAAATCATATATTACACCATCATATTGTGCTCTAATAAACGCCATAATTTATCTTCTTGATTTAGGTTTGTTTGCGTATTGATAATTTATTCTATGTGTAAATAATTTTTGTCCTCTTGGATTTGTTTTTCTTTCTGCTGTAGTATTTGTAATGATGACAGGAACGAACCCACCCTCATACTGAACATATACAGATGGAGATTGGAATAACTCTAATAACCAATCACTTTCTTCTGTTGTCAGCCAATCAGTCTGTGCTCCAAAGTTCTTTTGTATTGCCTTATTATATATTGTAGTTCCTCTCCTACCTTTATCAAAAGGAACAGTCCCATCTGTTG
>WLWF01000815.1_pt1 | contig 28694 bp, 16 predicted proteins | sample 6718331 | NCBI WGS metagenome assembly WLWF01 (sample SAMN12718692, study PRJNA515312) | sponge metagenome | isolation source: marine sponge | host: Mycale hentscheli | place: New Zealand: South Island, Marlborough, Capsize Point | collected 2003-05-01
TGTAAAAGATAAATAGTATGGAAGATAAATTAAATATGGAAGAAAAAATAAAACAATTTAAAACTTATAAATTCAGAGATCCAGTGGTTCAAAGGGTGTGTGATAAGTTTGTAGAACGATCTAATGTAGGTTATGAAAAGTATGGTAAAACATTACATGATGAAAGAACTGGTGGACATAAAGATTTGGCAGGTTACCTAAATGATGTTCAAGAGGAATTAATGGACGCTGTGCTATACATACAAGCTGCACGTGAAGAACTGCGCCAATTAGATTTGGAAGCTGAATATGAAAGAACTCATAACTCAACAGATAGCTCAACAGGTTTACCCTATTACATAACAGATGTTACGTAGAAATAAAAGGAAAAAAGGACCAGTAAGATCTAAAAAGAAGATAGTAGATGGAATAGAATTTAAATCAGGTCTAGAAGCTTATATGCATACAGCTCTTAAAAAAGCTAACATAAAAGCAGAGTATGAGGGTAGAACTTATACTCTTCTAGACGGGTTTAATTTTACCCTTGAATGCTACGAAAGACAAGCCAACGGCAAAGGTGAATACAAAGACAGAGGTAATAAAAAGATCTTAGGTATGAAATATACACCAGACTTTATTGGTGAAGGATTTATTATAGAATGTAAAGGCAGACCAAATGAATCCTTCCCTATACGTTGGAAGATATTTAAAAAATATGTTAACTATCAATTAAGAGATGTAACACTTTATAAACCACAAAATCAAAAAGAATGCGACATGACAGTGAGTCTAATACTTGGAAAAAGAAACAGCAAGCTAGACGCAAATACAAGGAGAGACAAATAGAAAAGTTTATCAAATGGAGTGTAAATCAAAAAGGTTATTTAAAATTAAAAGAGCTAGAAGAATATGAAAGAAAATATGAAAAATAGCTGGGACATTAGCTTTGGTATATACACTGGAATATGTCTAGGAATTAGAACTTATAAGTCAAAAGAAAAAACAGATCATGTAATATATTTACCGTTTATGATCGATATTTGCATAACTATATATAAATAAAATGAGTGTAAGAAAAATAAAAGAAAAAGTAGATGCAATGACTAGAGTTATAGAGCATTTATATCAAGAGAACCAGCATTTAACACAGCTAAGTGTAGGAACATTAGAAACAATAAAACTAATGCCTGGGTATGATAAGGCAATAGATGAACTAAAGAAAGCAGCTGAAGAGGACAATGAAGCACCTAAACTAGAACTTGAAGATGGAAAGTAAAATGAAAAAAATAATAGTTAGATTTTTGATATTTATGTGTGTCATGTTGTTGTTAACTTTAACATGCAACAAGATTAAAGGTCAAACATTTAATGATACTATAGCTTATGATAGTATGGAAAAGTTTAATTGGTCTGGGAATTGGTGGTTATCTGGAGGAACTTCAGGGTTTGCTAATAACACTAGTGTTTCTCAACCGGCTGCTGCATACTTGTATGGTTCTGGTAACAGTAACTCTAGTGCTGAATACAATTGGTATGTGCTACCAAGCATAGACACATTAAATCCTTCTGAAGAACACAAAATACAATTTAGACTATCATCACCAAGAATAACCTCGACAGGTCCTACTAGTGGTATAGACTCAGAAGACTATATAGATATACAAATATCAACAGATGGTGGTTTAAATTACATATCAGAACTTCAGATACAAGGAAACAATAACGCTTACTGGGATTTCAACCCTTCTGTTGTATCTATAATAGCTGATGGAACTTTAGATGTTTATGCTCCAAGTGCTGGAGGCGATAGAACATTTACAGGTGATGGAATTTCTATAATAGAAATAATAGTTCCAATGGGTACAACTTCAATAGCTGTTGATGTGTTTACAAAAGTTAATTCATCAGGAGAGGAGTTTTGGTTTGACGATTTTATTTTATTAGGATCTGGAGGAGGAACATCTTTACCTATAGAGTTATCTTCGTTTGAAGCACAACAAATAGATCAATCTGTTCAGATTGACTTTACTGTAGAGTCTCAAATAAATAATGACTATTACACTATTTGGAGAAGAAAAGAAGGTGGTAGTTCTGAAAAAATAACTATAATACCTGGAGACGGTAACTCAAACATTACTAAAGAATATAGATACGTAGATAATGATCCAGTACCGGGTTTATCATATTACTGCTTAACTCAAACAAATTATGATGGATTTTTAACTGGTTACCCAGCTAAGTCTGTTTTGTTCAGACCAACTAGCACTATAGATTTAAATATAAAACCTAACCCTGCTATAGACGTAATCAATTTAGAAGTTGCTGATCAAGATGGTACTTATTTCAACCATCACGTTAAAATATACAATGTTTATGGAGATGAAGTTTTTAACAAACTATTTATAGGGAAAGACTTTGATATAAATATTGATATTAGTAAGTTTAAAAAAGGAAGTTATGTTGTTAGTGATATGACTAACAAAGCCAACGCTGTTGGGAAGTTTATAAAAAAATAAAGAAAGGATAGAATGGAGATATCAAATAAAATACTTTCAGATGTTACAGTGTATATGAAATATGCTAAATATATACCTGAATTAGAAAGAAGAGAATCTTGGCACGAGTTGGTTACAAGAAATAAAAACATGCATTTAAAGAAATATCCTGATTTAATAGAAGAGATTGAAAAAGCATATAAGTTTGTATATGATAAAAAAGTCCTGCCTTCTATGCGTAGTATGCAGTTTGGAGGTAAGCCAATTGAAATATCACCAAACAGAGTTTACAATTGTGCTTACGCACCTATAGATGATGTCGATGTATTTAGTGAAATAATGTTTTTATTATTAGGTGGTACTGGAGTTGGTTATTCAGTTCAAAAACACCACGTAGCTGCATTACCTCCAGTAAATAAACCCTATACTAAAAGATCAAGAAGATTTTTAATAGGTGACTCAATTGAAGGTTGGGCTGATGCTATTAAAGTATTAATGAAGTCTTATCTAAACGGTAAGAGTTCACGTATAGAGTTTGATTACTCAGATATAAGACCTAAAGGTGCAATGCTAGTTACTTCAGGTGGTAAAGCTCCTGGACCTCAACCATTAAAAGAATGTATTGTTAAAATGACAGGTATTCTTGATGCTAAAGAAGATGGTGATAGATTAACAACATCTGAAGCTAGTGATCTAGTATGTCATATTGCTGACGCTGTTTTAGCTGGTGGTATTCGTAGAGCTGCTTTAATATGTTTATTCTCTGCAGATGATGACGAGATGATCGCTTGTAAGTCTGGAGATTGGTGGGAAGCTAATCCTCAAAGAGGTAGAGCTAACTTCTCTGCTGTACTAATGAGACATAAGATTACAAAAGACTTCTTTATGGATCTATGGAAGCGTGTAGAACTATCTGGATCAGGTGAACCTGGTATATACTTTAACAACGATAAAGATTGGGGTACAAATCCTTGCTGTGAGATTGCTTTGAGACCTTATCAATTCTGTAACCTATGTGAAGTTAATGCTTCAGATATTGAATCACAAGAAGATTTAAATGATAGAGTTAAAGCTGCAGCATTTATAGGTACGTTACAAGCAGGTTACACTGACTTTCATTACTTAAGAGATGTATGGAGAGAGACTACAGAAAAAGATGCTTTAATTGGTGTGTCAATGACAGGTATAGGTAGTGGTGCTGTATTAGGTTATGACATGACAAAAGCTGCCGATATAGTTAAGAGAGAGAACTCTAGAATAGCAAAAATAATAGGGATAAACAAAGCTGCGCGATGTACAACCGTGAAGCCAGCTGGGACGACATCTCTGGCATTAGGAACATCATCTGGTATTCATGCATGGCATAACAAATACTATGTCCGTAGGGTACGCGTAGGGAAAAATGAATCTATGTATGGTTATTTAATTAAAAACCATCCTAACTTAGTTGAAGATGATTATTTCAGACCTCATGACACTGCTGTGATTAGTATACCACAAAAAGCTCCGGCTGGTGCAATACTAAGAACTGAATCACCATTTGATTTACTAGAACGTATAAAGAAAGTTGCTACTGAATGGGTTGCGCCTGGACATAGAAAAGGATCAAACACTCATAATGTTTCTGCAACAGTAAGTTTAAAAGAAAATGAATGGGAAGCGGCAGGTGAATGGATGTGGGATAACAGAGAACATTACAATGGTTTATCTGTACTACCTTATGATGGTGGTACTTACGTTCAAGCACCATTTGAAGATATAAAAGCTTCTAAGTACACTGAGTTAATGAAAGACTTACAAGAGATTGATTTAACCAATGTAAAAGAAACAGAAGATAACACAGACCTTTCAGGCGAATTAGCTTGTGCTGGCGGTGCTTGTGAAATAACTTAATAGTGTTATAAACAAAAGTAAAAAGGGGACCTCGTATTGAGATCCCCTTTTTTGGTTACAGGAACTTTGGGTATGGTGCCCATTTCTTATTGTTCCTTTTTATTTCTTTCGGCAGTTATTAACCATTTTTATTTTACCACTTTTAGTTCTCTTACCACTAGGTGATTTTTTCTTACCCTTAGCAGTGTAACCTTTCCAACATTTCTTAGCCATTACTTTATTTTTTTAATTAACATTTCCATCTTTTTCTAGCAGCCAAGCCTCTTTCACCAGTCCAACCTTTTGATCTAGCACAAAAAGATTTTCTTCTTTTAGCAGCTTTGCTACCAGGTTTTACTTTACCAGTTACAGCTGTTTTAAGTTTGCTACCTGGGTTTTTCTTTTTGTAAGCTTTAACACCTTTCTTTGTCATTCCAGCACCTTCTTCTACGGTTCTAAAATTACGTCCTTTTCCTTTAGTTGTTTTTCTAATAGCCATTACTTTATTTCTTTATAACACAACGGGTTTATAACCACCTTTTTTTCTGTAAACAGCTTTTGGTTTACTTTGTTTCTTCTTTTTAGCTTCTTTTTCAGCTTTCTTTTGTTCAGGAGTATCAGGTACTGTAAGTTGCCATTCAGGCCAACCTAAAAACAAAGCAATATCCATCCACAGTTCAGTTTCATCTTTAGCTATAGCTCTTAAATTGTTTAATTTCTTTAATATTCTATCTGTCGGTAAATTTGTAGCTGCTGATACAACATTTGCACCTGCTTCTACTGCTGGATTATCGATACTGAAACCTTCTTCCTTAATCATTTTTCTTCTATCCTTAGAGTCGAAAACCCAACCGGCATTCTTAAGTCTTTTTATCTTACTGCTTATAGCTGGAGAAAATTGTAATAACTTCATCCAAGCATCTTGATACTCAGGTCTATCTTTTTTACTTCTATCGTATACATCTAGAACTAAATTCTTTAAAACCCCAACTGTTACACCAGCTAAACCTAATCCTCTTAATGAAGAATCCAACATTCCGTTTGCAATGTCTCTAGTCTTCTTAGGTAGAGCTGCTTCAACTTTCTTTTCATCATCTTCAAATCCAAAAGCAAACAATGCTTGTTGAAGTCCATTGAATATCAAGTTCTGAACAAAACCATAGTATATTAATTTTGATATATGCTCTTTAGGGTTACCTCTTCCATTAGCTAAATCCTGTACAGCTCTTTTCTGTAGTCTAGCATATTGCATTGGTGTGTTAACAAATTGTAATACCAATCTACCTAAGTCAGAGCGTTGTTGTTGAGATATTTTGCTTGGATCTGAAGACTGTTGTGTTTTTTCAGATACGTCTCTCATTTCTTCAAAAGCTCTTTCTTGTGCTTCTTCAATAGATAGTTTAGGATTTTTCTTCATTAAGTCCTTAATTCTATTTCTATAATAAGTAGCTCCACCAAAAGCTATAGCAAAACTATCCATAAATTTAGTTGGTGAATAACCTTTTTCTATTATAAGGTTTATTATTGCTGCTGCTTTGTTTTTAGACGTTTTAGCTGCGTTTGCTATTTCATTCTCATGTATATTTAACTTTAAACCATTACGTCTATCAGTTAAGTATTTAGAGTTCATTATATGCGAAAAGTCTTTTGCAAATTGTGGTAAATTCAAGAATGCTCCACCAGCTTTTAAAGGATTATTAAAGTCCCAGTTTACAAAGTTTACCATTGATATACCTTGTAACAAAGCTGATCTCATGTTTGTAAACATTATAACACCAACAGATCCATTAACGTAGTCAAGAGCCGCGTTGCTTAATCTACTATTAGTTCCACCTCTGTTTTGACCAGTTTTCATTGCTCTTAATGAATCTTCTAAAGCTTCTCTATACTTAGGTCCGTATATAGCTTCTAGTTTATTAAGATTTTCTTTAGTAAACATTGCATCAGAATTCTCTTGCCATTGCTTTAGGTACTTAGCTCTCTTAGTTGTATTAAGTAGATCTATAAGATCAGTAGTTATGGTACCTGTTAACCAATGTTGTTTAGGAGTAGAATAACCATCGTTTTTTGTAAGTGCTAATATCTCTTCACTAAATAACCTTAATGTATTATCAGAATCTACTATTTGTAGTAGTTGGGATAAATCTCCTTTAGATATACCTGGAACCTCTTGCTCTGTTTTATTCCATAACCAAACCCTAACAGCTTGCTCATTGGTGAAACCAGATTTAGTTTTATTTCTAAGATTTTTAGGTACTTTAAGTGTTTTCTTTAATGCTTTAAAGTCAGTCATTAACGCTGCTCTATCCGATGCTAAATCGCTAACACCTCTATTATAAGGTTTAAACAAAGCTTGTTCGTAAAACTTTTGATGTTTCTCACCGATAAGACCTTTACCAAGAGTTGGGTATAATAATCCTTGAAAATCCTCAGCTGATGGTGGTATAAAAAATCTTTGTCGTTTAGCACTCGCACCAACAACTCTACCTTTAGCTTCAGAAAAAACTTTGTAATGCTCAACACCGGTACTTTCCTCCAGTATCATGTTGAATTTTCTACTCATATTTGTGCTGCTGAACTTAGTTCTGTTTGTTACTTGTTGTGGTCTATTTCTATCAACAACATCTAACGCTTCTTCGACTGGTTCTCCTGCGTTTCTTCCTAAAGCTTCACGTATCCTTTGTTGAGTGTCAGCTTTGTATTCCTCTACACTCATTGGAGGTTCTTCTTTAGGTTGAGGTAGTTTGTTCTTAGAGACTTCAAATTTTCCATGTTGAATAATGCCATCAAAATCAAACATGTTGACTACATCCCAAGTGTAATTCATATCCGCAATTCCAGCAAAATATTGAATAAGTCTTTTGTATACTCTAGTTCTACCCGTTCCTTCCGAAGTAAATCTAAGTTGTTTAGTGTCGTTTTTCTTTACATACTCAAGTAATCCATTTGAAACTATACTAATAATCTCAGCTGCATCACCTGTTTTAGTCATGCCTAGGTCTAGACCGCCTGCGTAAGGGTAAAGTCTAGAGTATTCTAATATCTTGTCAATCGACATTGAAGAAACCTTTTTGTCAAGTAAGCCAAAAGTAACTTCTCCAGCTCGACCAACTTTAATAATGTATGCTTTATCTTTAACTTTAAACGCACTATAATCTGTACGCTTCTCTGTGTCTGTCACCCACTTTAAATCTTTTTTAGTGTTTAAACTAAATTTAGTTTTAAAATCTTTTTCGTTCCAGTTACCTATCTCTTCTGCTTTTTCTATAGGTAACGAGTACTCAGACATTTCAAATTCTGCGTATGATTTTCCGGTAGCTAAACCTTTAAATGGGAAGTAAGCTTTCCAATTCCATCCTAACTGTTTAGCAAATACTCTAGCCATACTTGTGTACAGCCTAGTTCTCTTGTACCCTTGAGAGTTAAAACGAACAGTATCAATATTGTTCTTTTTTATGTAGTCAATCATGCCGTTAATGACTGTACCAAATACCTCACGTGAATTACCAATATTAGTAAGCTCATAGTCAAGCTCAAGATCTTTATCGTATGTTCCAAATTCAAACACAGCGGTGTTAGAGAATATGTCTTTCTCAACTGCTATAAAATAATCTTCTCCACTATCTTTAAAGAGTGCGAAATCTGATTCTTCATCTCTACTTTCCCATTTAAGTTTCTTCGATGTGTTTAAACTAAACTTAACTTCAGGTTTTGCATCTAACTCTGTTAACTCTTTTCTTTCACCTAGTAAATCCTTATTAACTAAAAAGAAATCAGTGCCATAAGCTTCTGTTGGAGTACTTTGAAGAACCTCAAGGTTTAGTTCCTCTGCAAACAAATTAGCTACTCTTCTATATAAACTAGTTCTATTAGCTTCGTAAGATGTAAACTGAAGTCCAACAACTCCTTTTGTACTTTTATACTTATCTACTAATCCATTAACTACCACAGATAAAACTTCAGCAGCATCTCCAGACCCAGTGATATCAACATCTCTGATTTTAATTATTCCATCAGCGTCTGCTTGGATATGTTCACGAAGTCCGATGTTTTGATTAGGTCCATCAGGCCCATACCATTTCCCTGGTTCTAAACCAACTATGTTATCTATTTTGTAAAAATTAGTATTAAACGTTTTAGGTTTAGGACCTTTACCTAATTCCATATCCCTCAGTCTATCCTCTATAGCTTCAATATCGTACCCAGCTTGCTCTAATTGTGCAACGTACTCTGGATCTTCAAATTTTTGAAAAATACTACCAACACCTTTAGCTTCAACATCCATTAAATAATCTTTGTTATTTACAACAAACTCTGTCTCACTAGTATTTGGATATACTTTTTTATTGTCGTGCTTTTTCCATTTTAGTTCCTGTTTAGTATTAAGACTAAACTTAGTTTTAACAGGTTCTATTAATGCATCTGCCTCTTCAAATAAAGATTCTTTAATTAAATAGAACTTGTATGCAATGGGTCCTTCTTCTATCATCTTCACTGGAGCTGGTGTATCAAATGGATCCATCGGATCAACGGTATACTCTATTCTGTACATTGGTTCCTCAATCACCTTAAAACCTAATTGCCTACCAAACTCCCTTGCAAAAAGTCTATACAAACTAGGTCTACCACCTTCTACCTTAGCAGCATAACTAATGAATTGATAGTTTATTTCTGCTTTTTTATCTTTACGTATTTTCTCTTTTAAGCCATTAATAACAACACTAAAAATAGCTTGTGAATCACCAGTTTCAGTTATTTTAGAAACTTGATCAAACTCTCTACCTCGTTTTTTGGATTTCTCTAACTTAAAAAACCCCATGTCCATACCAACGTTGTAGTTAATATCTTCCATGCCTTCATTAAATATGTATTCTTGTAGTTTTTGTATATCAACACCTTGCTTTTCGCCTATAAGATCTTTGTCAGCAAGAAAACTAATTTCCTGCTCCAACATCTCACCGTACAGTCTTTCAATATACATACCATACTTCTTACCTTTAATATCCCACTCAGTACTCTCTATGACTTGCACCTTTTGTCCATCCACTTCTTGGGAAGGTCCCATAGGTTTCCACTCTAAATTTCTCTTAGTATCGAAACTAAACTTAGTCTTAGGTTTAGCTTGTTGTACTTTAGACTTAACAGGTAGCTTATTTAATGCACCTCTAACAGCTTCTACGTTTGCTACATGATCATCTGCAAAATAAAAGTCATTGTAACCTTCAGAAGCTTTTTCAACTAACCACTGAGCTTTAGCTTCACCAGTTGAGTCGCCTAATCCTTTTATATTTTCAATAGGTAAATCTAAACCTTCTGACTTCAAAAAAGCTTGAATAGCTTCTGCTGACTCTTGTGATCTAGCTGTAAGAACAAAAACATCATCTGTACCTCTAGCGTCTCTTATTTTTTCAGCTACGTTAAACAATGGTCCTCTTTGCCCTTCTTTAACAATGTTAAAATCAGAAAAATCCATCACAAAACCTTGGTCAACTAACTCTTTACCTTTGCTGGCAAACTCACCAGCATTTAATCTGCCTTTTTCAACAGCATTGAGGTTCATGTTAACCATCTTTTTAAAGTCAGCTGGTATTTCCCCTTCCCTTAATTTGTCTGTGTTAACCTCAAAAAAATCTTGGCCAAATTGTTTTATATACTCTGCTTTGTTTTTATTAACATTATCCCAAGACTTTTCAACAATAAAATCTTTTAATGATCTTTCTTTTCTAGCTTGATTCCTAGAAATAGAAGTCTCTTTAGACGTGCTAACAAAAACCATCTTAACATCATAACCTTTACTTTTTAGCGCTTGCATTTTAGCTTTAGTAGCTTTTAAAGAAGCACCAGTGCCATCAACAATAATACCAGTCCCTGCTTCAGTAAACTTATCTAGCTTTCTTTCAGCAATTTTTCTAGCCAATGCACCAAGCTCTGATCTTTTAGATCTTTGCACAGCATCATACTCTCCTTCTGCTCTTGGTAGTCCAACAAGATTTTTTGCCCACTCTAAAGATATATCTTGATTGACTATTTTGTAGCCTTGTTTTTCTAAACCTAACCCTTTAACTATACTACTTTTACCAGAACCTGGTGCTCCAGCTAACATTACAGCTTTGAATCTAGTTGCTGGTTTACCTGAAGTATTTGGTTTGTTATAGTACACTCTGCTCTTAGTTTGAGCTAACGTATCGTCAAAATCAAAAACCCTAATCTTTTTAACTGGTGCTTCTTTTTCTCTAGCTTTTTCAATAGCTTTGTCTATTGTTCTAGCAGTCTCTATCATCTTCTTATTAGAAGACATTTTAATTGAGGAAGGAGTAACTCCCGTAGATTCTAAAGTTTTATAGTTATTTTCCCTAACATCTTCACTTCCTTTAGCAATCTCAGCTGCCTTTGCGTGTTTTTCCCCTTCTACTTTACCAGTTTTTAAATTAAATATCGCTCTCATGCTTGAACCACCGAGTGTATTTAATACATAATAACCTTCTTTAGTTCTAAATATTTGAAGCCCTACTTTATTTAAGAACTTATTCATAGCATCTGGTATTATGTTTACTACAAAACCATCTCTAAGTTCTTCTAAAGCTTTTAACCCTTGTTTATTTAACTTACCACCTTGCGACTCATCTCTAAAGTTTTTATTTAAATATATTCTTATAAGTTCATTAGTGACTGTTTCAGCTGCTTTTTGGTGCTCCCACTCTAACTCATTACCTTGGTTTTTAACTGGATAAGATTCACCTTTTAGTGGCAAGTAAATTCCTTGTAATTTTGCAGAAGCCCTAACCAACCCATTCATGGTGTTCTGTGTTGCTTTTGTAAGAACAAATAATGTGTCGTTGTCTATTCTACCATCTTTGTACATGTTAGACGAATGTTCATACAGCTCGTTTAATAAATCCCAAGCAGTGTCAGCATCTTTATTTATTGCCTCTAAATCTTTTAAAAACTTTTCATTTTCAAAATCAAAACTACCATCTTTGTTTATGAATTCATCTTTTATGAATGCAGATGACTTAGGGTTAAAATTACTTAATCTTTTTTCTGTCGCTAGTAATTCACCTTTGCTACCGTTGTTATTAGCTTTATATACTTTAATTGATTTAGGTTTTGAAGTTCTTTCAATTATCAAATCATTATACTTAGCAGCTGGTAAAATAACTTTTTTCATAAAGCTTTCAATATTACCAAAAATCCCACCTCTTTCTGGTGAGCTCATTGAGGTAAACTGACTGTTAAATAAAGCTAAATTTATTAACTTTCTTGCTTTTGCTATATCTGTTTCCTTGGTTAGTAATTTACCATCTTTACCATATACTTCTACTGCTTCAACAACACTTTTGTAAACATCCTTAGTAGTTTCAATTACTTTCTCTCTAACTTCAGGGTTTCTAAAAAGTTCGACAATTTTTTTATTCCCAATTTTTAATTGCTCTTTAGAAACCTCTTGACCTTGTCTTTTTAATTTAGTTATTATCTCATCAATAGTAATTAGATCCGTGAGTTCTGATTCTTTAAATCTTGGAGAATTTTTTATTTCAGATACTGTTGTTGTAATTTCTCGAGCAATTGAATCCCAGTCTGTCTCTTTTATGTTGCTATAATACTCATTCCATGATCCACCTCTTTTAATCCTACCTTTATCTGACCACTCGAAATTCCCATAAACAATTCTAAGTGCGTCTTTTACTACTTGCTTTTCAACCTTTCCTTTGTTCTTGGAAGCTAATGTTTGTATTTCACTAGTGAGATTTTCTAAGTTCAACCAAAACTCTATCTTCTGGTCGTTGTTGAATTTTTTTGCAATAGTGGAAGACTTTCTGTAAGTTGATTCTATTATTTGTTGGTTTAACTTCTGCTCAAAGCCCTCTGGTTTATATCCAGTAGACTCAGTGTAAGAGTTAAACATATCTAAATCCATTCTGCTAATTTCAAGATCAACTATTTGGTCTCTAATTTTAGCTATCTTATCCCCAAAAGCTAATCTTTCAGAAGCTCTAGTATCAGGTATTTCAGCGATCTTTTGTTTTAAGTCTGATATATCTTCTTTCTTGTTATTGATTTCTGATTGAACCTCAAAATATTTTTTACCTTGCTCTTCAAACTTTTTTAAAGCTATTTCACTACCTAATTGGTATGCTAAAGCTTTTTTCTTTGCTGCTATATCTCTTGATATGTTTTTAGAACCAGGAAAATTTGTCATTGTTTCCACAAACCTTTCTTTGTTTAACTCTGATTTCCATTCTGGATTTAATCTAACATACTCAGGTCTAGAAGTCATGCCTCTTTCTGATCCTACATAGTCTATTTTCTTTCCTTGCCAGTTGTTGGTCCACTTTGGTTTAAACTCTCTAAATCCACCTTCTATTTCTATTCTGTCACCTCCAACTGATTTCTGCATTAAAAAAGGAAAGTTCTTAAGTAGATACCCAGTTGGTAAGTTCTCAATAACACCCCCAAAATTATTACTTAAATAATCTATGTATTTTTGTTTTTTACCCATAGCCTCCATAATAACTTTCTGAACCTTTTCACCAGACTCTTTTTTAAACTCTCTTAAAAATGGAGATATAGTTTGGTTTTTCGATGTTTCAGATGTTATCTTTGGTAACCTTTTAAAGTTTAAGTCGTTTAAATTAGAGCTAATTTCTTGACTTATGCTTTCTAGTCCAGCATCTTTTAATGTTTTCTGAGATGTGATTCTAGCTTGAGCAATTTCTCTATCACCACTAGCTTCTGCTTCTATATCAAACTTAGCTGATCCTTCTCTCTCTTGATCAATGCTTATTTCAAATTGATCTTTAGTTGCAGCATTTTTCTTACCAAACACATTACCAATCTTCCGCCCCAAGTATGTATTTATCCAAGCAAATATACTATCGTTCTCAACGTCAGTCTTACCTTCTCTAAAATTTTTATTAAAGTTTCTTATGTGAGGAATTAATTCTTGATAAACACTAACCATGAAATCTTCTTCACTGAAACCAGGTGGCTTGTCCCACGGAATCTTAGCTTTTATTAAACCATCTAGTAAACCATATTCTATATTGCCTTTTTCATTTATTAATGGTTTTGCAAGTTCATTAATAAACTTATTAGCTCCTTTATCTTGTCTTTCAGAGTCCCAATCTGCTTTATTTTTTTCATAAAGTTCCTGCAATTCAGGGCCAACATTCTTACTCATTTTTAAAACATCCTCAGTTCCATATTTTTTATTAAGTTCTATATAGTCTTTAGTTGCTTTTTGTATTATCTCGTTAGCTTCAAGTCCACGGCCTTTAGCAAACCCTTGAATAAATGTTCTAACATCTCTTGCGCTTTTAAAGAAGTCTTTAGCATCAACAATCTCGTTAAATGATTCAATTAATTTAGAAAACTTTTTTGTACCAGACTTCCAACCTACTTTTCCTTCGTTAGTTAATTCACCGTATATAGTAAACCATTCTTCAGTCAGCTTGTTTTTTTCATAATCAGGGTGATTCTTTACTCTTTCGAGAACAATGTCGTATTCTTTAGTCTCTTTTAATACACTTATAAAATCCTCAACGAAGTTATCTCTTTCTTTTTTCGCTTCTTTCAATGCCTTTTTAAGACTCAGCTTAGGGTTTTCTTTTCTTATTTCTTCAGCACGTCTTCTAATTCCTAGCTCACTAATTCTTGAACCTAATATAGAGTGAAGCGGCTCGTGAACAAGAACACCTGAAGTTGTCTCGTATATTTCTAATAAGTTTGTAGCTTTATCTCTAGCTGCAAATAGTTTCCCTTTATCAAAGACTTGAATTAGTTTATTTACTTCCTCTCCTTTAATATTTTTTGGTATGAATGTTTCAAAACCAGCCACGTTTTCCGTGACCTTTAAAACTTCACCTAGACCAAACATTTGTTGCATTAAGTCTTTTATACCCTCAACACTATTATCACCTAACTCTATTTTTGTTGTTTCTAAAAAACCCAACGCATCTTGTTCACTACCTACTACTTTTGCTATATCTAAAATTAATTTTTTTGGATCTGCTTTAAAATCAGCATCAATAATGTTTACGTCTTGCTGAGTCTTTTCTATAATTTTTCTTTGTTTTTGATATTCCTTTTCGTTAAGTTTGTTTTGTTCCTTTACCGCTTCATCGAGCTTAATAACTGTGGCCTCTAACTTTTCATCTAGTTCCTTTTTTTCAATTTTAAATTTTGCATCGTTCATTGAACCATCTTCTTTCAATGATTTAAGCTCTCTCTCAATTTCTCGAATTTTCAAAATTTCGAACACTTGCGCTGTAGCTCTTGTTCTTAATGGGTTTACCTTCCCAGTAACTGGATCTTTAGGGTGGAACCTAGCACCATCCATGTTGATTGTAAATTCCTGTGCAGCTTTAATTATCTTCGAAGCATCTTCTTTAGAGAGTCCAGAAGCTTCGAGCATTTCACCAACTTCACTTTCACCTACAATACTTACAGCTTCAGTTATTGCGTCATGTTCTTCTATTAAAACTCTCTCGCTTTCACCTTTTTCTATACCTTTTAAAGCGTTTTCAAATCTTAAATAAAGAGAACCTTCACCTTGAGCTAAATCTAAACTTTCAAACCTATCAACCCATTGCTCTTGTACAACTCTTTTTAGTTTTAATCTTTTTCCCTGCTTTGTTACTATGTCTTTAGCTTCTTTCTTTGTTCTGCCTTGAATAAAAGGATCCCACTTCTCATCAGAAGTTTTATCAATTTGGTCTATTTTTTTCTTTACAGCATTATCAATTTCTTTATCTGTCCATTGGTATTTTTCAAAGAACTTAAACTTTTTATCTTTAAACTCCCCTTGAGCAACAATCTCACTATCCTGTTTAATAGCACTAAGTCTTCTTAAGCCGAAAGGTCTACCCATGTCGTTCCACATCTCCTGAGCTTCCACACCTTTAGACATTATTTCTATATCTGTCTTTACAGCGTCTAAAGCTTTGTGAACGCCTCCCTTAAGTGCACCTGGATGAGCAGCACCCATAGTTAACATAGCTCCATATAGCTCTAGAAAAGAATGTGGATCAGTTATATGATGCCAAAACTCATCAAAACTTAATTGTGGTTTAATCACACCAGCAGCACCTAAACCTTGCTCGACTAAACCTGAGGACACTTCACCTATTTTAATAGCACCTACACTAATTGCTGGTTTTAAAAGACTTTGACCAACTGTGCTTATAGTTTTTGTTGGGCCTCTCTCAACTATACCTATAGCTTTCAACATCGTCTCTTGAGAGTATGTTGCAGTACCTTGTTTGTATTTGCTAAGTAAACTACTCGTGTATCTATTAAAATTATTTTGAGCACCTCTAGCCAATCCTCCGTAAAGCGTTCTACCAAAAGATGCTCCTGCTGCAAAAGTCAAGACCGGCATAGGTTCACTGTTAGTAGTTATACCACCTATAGTGTTTGAACCTAATAAACCTATAGATTCATTTAATGTTCCAGACAACCACCTAGCAATATAAGGTGTAAGTGCTCTTCCTGGTAACATAGCTTCAATTAGTCTAGCTGAGTTTTTAGCTATCGCTAGGTGAGTTCCAGTACCTCCAGTAAGATATGTAGTTGCAGCAATTTCAAGCCCCATCTTTGTTAAACCAGGTATCATGTTACCTGTTTTAAAAGTCATTGAATTTCTAATTGCTATTTTTTCTTTGTCTTTGCTACTTAGCTCTACTGCATTCTCTTGAAGAACTTCAGCAAAATACTCAGCTTTCTCAAGGTCATTTAAGTTCGCTATATCAAGAGCTTCTGGTGTACCAGTTATTATACCTTGTAAATATTTCATTTTCCCAACAATAGGTATATCTCCACCAATAGTAACATCAGCAGTTAACGGATCGTAGTTCAACGAATTTGCAAGAGCTAAAGTTCTATACTTTTCTAGAGCTCTATTATAATCAGCAGCTCCAGGGGTACCACTTGGCAATGGAGTTAGTTCGCTCAAATTTATTTTACCTGATGTTAAACCTTCCTCAAGTAACGCAAAATCATCACGTATCGAACCTTCACGCGTTGGACTAAATATTTCAGGTAAAGCTTGAAATAGACTAGAACTTGATTTAACGTCTGACTTGTTCATACTTTTAAAAGCTGTCAACAATTCACTATGTGCATCTTGCATTGAGTTCACAAGAAAGTTTTTACTTTGCAAAGAAAGATCTATTACTTTTTGCTTTTTGTTTTCAGATTCTTTTATCTGTTCTCTATTTAGACCTTCCCTAATGTACTTACCGGTTTCATAATCAAACACTTGCATGGTTTCTTTTCCAAACTCTTCTTTCATCCATTTTCTATATGCGGTAATAGCGTATTGATCTCCTTTTCTCGCGTCTAAAATCATATCTACCACACCTTGACCTATGTCTTCAAAAGCAACTTCATCAGACTCATCGTTGTAGTAACCCTCTTTGATTTTAAGAGCTTTATCAGCATCACCTTCAGCTTCAACAATGAACGTCTTATTCTGTTCATCAGTGAGTATACTACTTTGATTTGCGCTCCAAGCTTGTTTTAATTTAATACCAGTTTCATCAAAATCAAGGAACTCTTGAAGTTGTTCTTGTGCACTTTCTATTTGCCAATCTGGAACCGAATTTAAATCTTCAGGTAAATCAGATGTCCACCACAAACTTCCAGCGGTTTCAATTTCAGCGCCTAAACTGTTTGCTACTTTAATATTTTCACTTAGACTTTTTCTCTCATCAAATTGTGATTTGCTATACTTATCTTTACCACTTCTAGTAACTTTTTCACCTGTATACTCTTTATATTTTTCTAAGTTAAATTCTCCTTTATTAACAGCACTTTCAATTTTATGTCTTTCAATAGACTGTTCTCTCAGGTTGACCGGGTCAAGCTTTTCACTTAACCTGTCTATTTTTTCTTCGTCAGATTCTTTAAAAAAGTTCTCGGCAATATCATAAGCATTGTATAGCGCGCCAAGTGGGCCAAGATAATGTGTAGCTGCTAAGTTGTCTAAAATACCTTCATCTTCTTCTTCCAGCGCACTTATGTATTCTTGTACATCTCTTCTACCAGTTTCAAAGTCTTTTTTTAATTCACTTTCACCATCTTTAGAAAGATTTTTAATTGAACTTATTTTTGTTACTAACTGGTTAATATTTTCATCAACATTTTCTTTTGGTAAAGTAGTTATAGATTTTTTATACAAGTCATAAGGTTCATCTTTAGGTATTTTCTTTTTCTTAGTAACATAATCACCATCTCCAAAATAAGCCTTGTTAAACTCTAAACTGCTTAAATCTGTTTTCTTGTTGGCAACCATATAGCTATACAACTCATCAAAAGTTTTACCAGTAGAGTACTTAGACTTAAAGTCTTCTGGACTTAGATCAGTCATATTTTGATCTAGTAAATACTTATATAATTCATCAAAATTTTTGTTCATACTATCCGTTGAATTTTATTTGTTGTTCTCTTGCTTTTACGTTAGTAACTGATAATAAATGGCGTTGTATAGATTCTGGATCGTACCAATCTATATCTAACTCTATATAGTCATCGTCTCCTACTTTTTTCCTTACAACTTTTCTTGGTGAACCATTCGCATCAACCGTGGTTTCAACTACAAATTGATTTGCAACCCCTGATCTTCTATTTAAACTTTCAACAAAACCTTGAAGGTTTGCTTGTTTCGAAGGTCCAGCATCGTAATCAATTTTCATAAATGTTTTAGCTTCATCTAAAGCTTCTTTCATAACATCAGCAGTATAATCATGTTCTGTAGTACTACCACTTGATGAAGTTTTAGTATTACCTTTTTGAATTTCTCTACCAGGAATTCCAACACCACTATCTTCAAGGGCTTTTTCAGCTAACTCTAATTTTGCAAGTTTTACTTTATCTTCGTCTTGAGCGTTCCATGGTTCATCATGTCCAAGAACATCGTTCCATATAATATCCATGTCGTCATCGTCTATCAAAGCACCTAACCCACCACTATTCATTATATTATTAATAGCTGTGTTATATTGATCTGTAGTCATAGACTCAGTTGTAATAGTTCTACCACCTTCATCACGAGTTTGAATGTCAACCGTTCCATCTACTCTACTACCTTTCTCACCAATTATAGCATTAGCTGCTGTTGCTAGATCTTCTTTAATGTCTGGAACTTCTCTAAAGTATTCTTTACCAGAAGCTTCCATGTTGATTAGTTCATCTAAATTAATCATCGCCTCGTTATCTGGATTGTAAAGAGCTAATCCACCTGTTGGTAAATCTACTATATGTATATTAGATCCATTTGACTTAGATTGACCAGCTAAGTCTATTAACATTTGCTGTTGATCAGTTGGTACTTGTGAATACATAGCTCCAGGAGTTCCATCTGGTTTCTTCATAGCTTCTAATATTCTTTGAGCTTCAGCTATAACTATTGGTGCTGCTTGTTGATACTTAGCTACTCTTTGGTTTATCTCAGCTAGAGCCTTGGAACCAGTGACAGAGTCAACGTCACCACTTTCAATACCGTTCTTTATTTGAACGTAATTATCTATTTGACTTTGAAAGTAGTTATTTGTATTAGCATCAAACCCAGATTTACCGATTTCAGTTATGTCAGCGACTCTATCAGATTGAGTTTGCTGAAACTTATTTAAATCATCTTGCATTTTCTTTTGAGACTCTTTCTGTGCTCTTATACCTTCTCCTATGGATTTACCCAATTGTTGCAACGTTGCTGAAGACGATCTTCTTTGTTGAGCCATCATTTCAAAACTCCTATTAACTGCAATCTGCGGATTTGCATACGAACTATAAGACTGTTTCTTTTCTGCCATGATATTAATTTATTTATTACCCTCCAAAATCTCCACCAGCACTAGTGTATGTGCTAATTCCAGTAGTTAAACCATCACCAACCGCTCCAACAACATCACCCATAGCTTGAGTTCTTTGCCCATCATAATACATTTGAGCACTTTGAAATTGTTGTTCTAAACCTGCTAATCTATTCATCTTCATCATCTCTCTATTGTCTTTTGTTTGAAAGACAAATTGTTTACCAGCTGCTTCTGACTGCTGTCTGCTTGCTTCACCACTGGCCGCTAGCTGAGCGTTTTTAGCTTCTTGTTGTTCTATGCTTGCTGATATACCTCTTTTACTTTGTAGTGCTGCTTGAGCTAAAGCTGTAGCTCCACCTGCTCCCGCACCTGTTGCTCTTATAGTATCTAATGTATTTGCTAGAGCTATATCTGCTTGCTCTGCTTGAAACTCAGCTGCTTGAGTTGCTACACCTAAATTAGCAAAAGGGTTTGTTACATCCTCATAAGGATTAACAACCTCTAACCTATTGTTTTCTATCTCAGCCAACTGTGCTGCATATTTCTTTTTCTTTTTCTTAGCTCTCTTTTTTTCTTTATTAGCTTTGTGGGCTGCCATACCTGCTTGAGTAGCTCCTGTTGCTGCTACTACCCCACCTACTATTAAAGCTGCTGTTGCTGCTGCCATATCTTTTATTTTATTATTTTAACAATCTCATGTGAAGGTTTTTCATCTACATGCCAACCTAAATTCTTATGTGTTTCTATTAAGTTATTATTTCTACCTATAGTAAACATGTAATTGAAACCCATATCTTTGCAAACGTTTTCACATCCATTAATCAACAGCTCTAACGCATCCTCTCTGTCGTTCTCTCTATAGTCTGGATCAGAAATAATCCATTCTAATAAAACTGCCTTAGAATTAGTCATATACAAAAATCCAGCTACTATAGGTTCACCTTCTTTTTCTACGATCAATCCTCCTTTACCATTGTCAGGTAAAAAATCTTTTGCTGGAGCATTCCACTCTTCCCACTTATCCCACCATTTTGTTAGTGTACTCCAATCAGATTCTTTTAATCTTCTTATATTTAATTTCATTTAATTTAGTATGATGATACTACAAAGTTAGAGCTAGCTGCAAATAATTCTTTAAGTCTACCAACATCAGTTGTCGCATCAGTTGATATCTTAACCGTTACATAATAACCTTTTACACCACTCATTGCGTCACCAAATATAACCTCACCTGGTCTTCTTGTGCTAGCATTTATTAAGTTTGCTACGTATCTATTTTCTTTTCTATTAAACCCTGATCTATAGATTACACCTTGATCAGTGTATTTACCTTCATCATAACTTCTTACAGTAGTAGTTTTATCTTGATAATCAGTGCTGTTATCCTCGCCTTGTATGCTTGAAACAAAACTATCAACTTCCCAACCATTGCTACCTTCATAGCTTATAGTATTAAAGTTTTTTGTAACAGAGGGGTTTGGATTAAAAACAAATGTTACACTTGACTCATACGGGCTAGATCCATAAAAAGAATTCTTATCAACTGATTGACTATTATGTAACCACAGTTGAGACGATGTTGTAGTAAATAAATTATTTTTAAAACCTATAATATCTGTAGGCATGAAGTCGTAGAAACTAACCCAACCTTGGGAACTTTCATCAAAGTTTAAAGTTTTATATACATCATCATCACTACTCGCAATTTTAGGTTGTTGTAATGACAATAAGTATACATCGTTATAAGTGTCAAAACCTCCCTCTGCTCTATCTTTAACTACTTTCGTAAAGAAAAGTTCTGCATCATTAGGTAATGTTGGTAAGTATTCATTTAAATAAACATCTACCCCACTAATACCATCTACTAAAGCTGAAGTCTGTATTGGCGTACCACCTGGTGAAGCGTAAGAAAATGCCATGCCAGGTTCTATTTCTGAATTTGATGCTGTTAGTCTTAATTTTTGTGTAAAACCTGTCAAGGGCAAAGGTGTTCCAGTAGGAGGCGGAGTGGTTGGATCTTGGATATTTCCAAATGTTGATGTTGTTTGGAAATTGTTAAACTCATCTTGTATTTGAGATAGTTCATCTCTGAAAAAATCCCTCATACCATATTGAGATATTTCAGTTATACCATCTCTTGACAATCTTAAAACAGCTGATCTATCTTTGTCAGTAAAATATTTTCTAAAACCAAACACAGCAAAACTCTCTGGGTTCCTACTAATACCATACTCTCCTAAGTAAGGTACTATTTGACCAATAACCAAGTTGCTAGATGTCACACTACCTCCACCTTCTGCGGAGTATATAGCATCTTTATCTATCAATGCTCTATTTACTTTATTCTCTTGAAATATTACTAAGTTAGTATCTTCTGAATACAATCTTTGTATACTACCAAAATCTGGGTCAACTGATTTTGTTATACTTTCAGCAGCATTAAAAACGTTTGTTTCATTTAACTCTGTTGTAGAGTTATATATCCCTGAGTATATTAAAGAGTTGAATCTATCTATACTATCTTTGTTTTCTTCTACTAGATAAGCTTTAGCCCCATAGTCTGTACTAACGTTATTAAAGCCACCTCTTATTCTAGATTCTTCTATAACATAATTGTACTGTTGATCATCAGATGGATCAACACTAGCTCCTGTAGGGTAAGTTATTTTACTAGATATACTTGATCCACTATATGGATTCCATGGTAGACCAGGCCACGCAGAACCATAGCTTGGTGCTGTTAGCGCGGTAGTATCAGGTTTAACCCCGTTTTTCCAGATTGTTTTCTTTAACCAGAATGTGTTAAAATATTTTACTTCTATTACTGCTGCCATAGTTTGTTAATAATTAAAATAGTATTCCCCAAACAGGGAGCGTTGTTCCTTCTGTAGTAGTTGACAAGCCACCAACATTATTTGGTTTATTGTTGTTACAATCTGATATCTTCAAAACAAATTGAAAATAAGTTGATTCAGGAATTGTAGATGGATTTTGTTGTTTTTGAAAAACACTAGGCCAAGCTAAAACCCAGCTAGAATTTGAAATTGATTGAGCACCTGGAGTTGTTCCTATGTAATCATTGCTTCCAGAAAAAGTTCCAGGAGCATACATTATAGGTCTTCTATCTTCGGGCCAATCACTTAAGCTTATTGGAGATCCACCTAAATCTAATATAGAGTCTAGTTCAACAACTATCTCAGCTTGAGGGTTTGTTAATGAACCATTTAAGAAAGAATCTGGATTTATTTCTACAATAGCTTGATTTGAGAAGTCGTCACCAACACCAGAAGCGGTTAAATAATTGCTAAAACCTAGAGTCCTTAATAAATACGCACCACCATCTTGTGCTGGGTAAAGGTTTTGGTTCCACCACTGTATAGGATTATATGATATTGATGGGGCAATATTAGATAAATACCCTCTAAATTGAATATTTACTGTTGATCCGTTTGCCGTTACATCAAAGCTAAAAGTCCAGCTTCTATTTCTACTGCTATATAGATATGGAACTGCTTTCGTGTTTTCAATCCAAAATGCTGGTGTACTACTAGTGCCAGATAAATCAGAATTAATTTCAAAACTACTTGTCACGTTAACACCATTAGCATTGATTACATTAAAGTTACTTATAGACTGTGTAGGATCTACACATGCGTTGTTGCTGCTATCTACTGGTTCAAACTTTGCTGTTATTCTAGTGTTAGCTGCATCGCTTTCAAGAAACTCAAAATCAATTTCACTTACACCATCAACTGCGTTTGCTGGTGATGCAAGAGTAACTTCAGAATTTAAATCTGATATCAACCCTGAAGTTGATGTTTCCCAGAATATATCTAAATTAGATTTAACTGGGTTAGTTTCAAACACTGTTAATTGATTAGAGAAGAAATTTGTTGGATATCTTTCTTGTAAAGCTTTGCCAGCACCAATAGTAAAATCAGTGGTTATAGTTGCTATAAATGGGTTATCATCTGCTTTGTAGAAGGGATCTATAAACACAACACCTTCGTTTCCACCCTCATTATTAGGGTACCATCTTTCTCTATACAACGCATCATCTGGATCTAAGCTTGCGTTACCTGTAACTCCTTTCTTTGTCGTCCAATCACCTAAATCCCTAAAAGGTCTTATGCTAGTAACCTCACTTTCAAATAAACCACTAGGAGCCTGAATGCTTATCGGTAAGTTAACTGCAGAACTTGCTCCAATCGATTGAGGTGGTAAATACAAAGATGGTAACAAGTTTTCTGTTATAACTCTAGGGTATAACAATGTGTTGCTACCATATATTGTGTCCGTAGCTCCAACATCGATTAAAGCTTTAGGTACTTTATTTATGTTATCATTATACAATGATATATTAGAAACAACTCCGTTTTTAAGAAATGTTGGTTCTGCTGAAATCTTAGGCGTTGTAGTTCCTGGTTGAATGCCAGTAGTTCCTGTCCATATTATATCACCAGAAGTAGCGCCTGCTAAATAAACATTATAATACTCTTGTTCTGTTTGTTTAACAACTATTTTGTAAGAATACCAACCAGTTGGATTTGAAGTTGAATACAGACCAGGATAATCAGGTTTGGTAGATATGCTATTAGGTATTATGTCATTGAATTGTACTTGTAAACTATCTCCTGGCCAGTCTAAAGTATCTAATCCACCACCATTATATCCATGGTATATAGTGTCAGTAAAGAAAGTAGGGTCATCAATATCAAGTGACTTGTCTCTAAGTATAACACTTGAGGATCTACCGTACCTATCAGACAGTACTATACCAACTTGATAAGTTCTATTTTGTTTTAATGTATGGTTTGGATATTCTAACCTAGTCTGTGGAAGTTGAGTTGACGAAGGTATGTTTGGTTTTGGAACTATTTTTACTTCGTAATTTAAACTATCTGGAGGAGTTTGTTTGTCTATGTAATTACCATAAACAATTCTATTACCGGTTATTGCTTGTGTTTTTGCCTTAACAGGGGACTTGTCATAAACTCTAGTAGATTGATTTGTTGGTAATACTCTTATTGGTTTTATAGACTTATAATTATAGTTGTAAAAATCTTCAATAGCTGTGATTGCATTTAGTTGTGATATAGGTATTGTATCAACTACTTTTATAGCTAAACCATTTGATTCTTTACTTAGTATTTCTATACTTTCAATTTTCAGTCTATCACCCAATTGCTTAGAAAAAATTCTATTGTTGCCATTGCTATAAGTATATGGCATTGGTATATTTAAGTTTATTTCATTCACTTGATTTTCCATGAAACTAACAATACCGCTTTTTCCTATATCGTCTTCATCACCATTCCAGATGTTTCTTTTCCATAAAGCCCATCTTTGCTCAAAAGCTCCTGAGTCCGCTTCTCCGTCACCACCATATAACCAGTTATAACCATTAATTAAATGACCCCATTGTTTTGGAATAAAAGCTGGCTGAGTAAAAGGTGCCATGACAGAATATTCTCCGTCATCGTATTTAAATCTATAACTAAATCTAAGAAACTTGTCTTCAATAAACTTCTTATCCCCACTCCATGTTGCATCATAGTCTGGGTTTTGTAATTGAAAACCTATAACATCACCTATAGTAAAACCTTGTCCAGCATTTGGGTTGACAGATGTTGATTGTGACTTATATCCCGCTGCTAATGCTGCGTCAATATAATTTTGAGTTGAAGTAGCACCAGTAGCTCCACTACCTATTGGGTATTCAATTTCTATTCTGTCAAAAAAAGGAGCGACAGTTCCAAAACCAATAATCTTAAAATACCCTAAATCAGGTTTCATTAAATTTATACCTATTGTTTCGTTTTCTAAAACATAGTCGTTACCTACACCTTTTACCTGCTCGGTTAAGCCAACAGTAGCCCCACCAATGTTGTTTTGTTTTGCCATAGCTAATGCTGACACTGGTAAATACTCCTCTGTCTTATTAATCATACTACTAACATAGTCACCAGCTCCGTTTTGATAATAAAGATTAGGAGCATCCATTGGAGCAAGCTTAGTTACACTTATATGATCTTCGTTAGTATAGTAAGTTTCTGGATTGCTTATAGCAGTGTTGACATTTATTTTTCTTGGTTGATTTCTATCATCAGTAAAAAACAACAAATCTTCTAATACATCAGCTTTTATTGGATGTGTCTTTGAAAAGTTAAGAAAGTTACCACTAACTATTATTTCACCCTGTTGGCTAACTACATTATAATAAGCTATCCAACAGCAAGCACCATCGTATAGTTTTCTACCTCCTACACCAGGTTCAAAAGCTTCGTCTGGTGCAAAGTTAGATAAATTATCTATAGAGTTATCTGTATAGTTTGTTAAGAAGAAAAAGATTCTATCGTTTGCTAAATCACTAGCGTGACCAATAACATCTATACCAGGACAGTTAAGTGAACCTAACCAATCTTTAGCAAGTATATTACCAGATACATTTTCTACAGCACCAACATCAGAATCTTCAGATCTACTTATGTTAACGTTTTTAGCGTCTCTATATTCACCATTAGGTATTAATCTACTATCCAAGTCTTTATTCATCTTGGACTTTAGGAAAGTATTTTTAATCTCTGCCATTAGTGTTTAATTATTTTAGATTGATTTCTGAATACTTGAGCAATCTCTTCTAATTTTATATTAGACAACCTTATCTTTGCGTTTCTAAGTGCAGCTCTTCTGTCTTTCTTAAATCTTTGTACAACGAACTGTTGTATACCAGATCTGCCAGCTAATATAGAGTAAGCTATATGCATATACATAGCTTCTTCCGCCATCTTAGGAACCTTCATATCTTTATCTACAGACAAGCCGTCAGATATGTATTCAAGTATTATTGTTCTACCAACTAAGTCACTACTAAAAGAAAACTTACCTTCTCTTTCGTTGATAGTATAGAAACCATTAACTTGAGTTGTCTCAGGATTTAAACCATATCTTTTACCTAAACCAATTCTATCATACCTATAACTATCTACAGATACATCTAAGTAATCATCATATCCACCTGTTATTCTTCTCATATTAGCACTGTCCCAAGCTTCTTCTGTTACAGAAGATCCTTGAGTATTATTACCTACATTGTCTTGAGTAGGTATACCGTCACTATCTTGCACAGGTATTTCAGTTGGGTTACTAGTTAGTCTAGTTGGGTATATAATGTGTTTAACACCGAGTTGATCAACCCAAGATGTCTTAACGTAGTTAACATAGTCTTGTGGTATTATAACAGATAAGCTAGGTGGTATAGTTAATTCCTGAGATTTAATACTTTTTAAAGTATCGTAACTAAACTCTTGTAATCCTCTTTTAGCGTGAAACATTACATCAGTTCTTTTAACACTAGGTATTAATTTACCTGTACCAACATAAGCTACAATGAAGTTATTGATTACATCGTTTAAAGATATATATTCATAGCTACCATAGTTCTCATACAAAGCTGGTTCTAATATTCTTATTTGTATAACATCTGTTGGAACACTTATAGCAGCGCCTATTAACGTTACAGCATTACCAACAACATTGTAATCTACTGTTACATTTAAGAGTACACCATTTTTGTATACAGCAAAGTTCGTGTTAGTAGTTATAGTTGTTGCAACTAACTGGGTATCTCCAGTCCAAGTAAATGTTTGTGTTATTACTGGATTTGGTTGTACAAATGTTTGTTGTCCAGCGTAGTATTGTTCGTTAGTTTCTGTTAGTAATCCCATATCTTATTAGCTTTTTTCGTTTACTTCCTCTTGCTGAACCTTTTGAGCGGCAGCTTGAACTATTTGTGGATCCCTTATAACAACACCAGTATACATTAATATATTTAATATAACATTTGTTTGCTCGTGGTTTTCAATTTCAAAATCTACAGAACCAGTTGCTGGAATTGATGGCGTTGGAGCACCAGGTGAACCATCCCAAATATAACCACCAGTAGTTGGGTCAACTCCGTAAGCCCAAACAACGTCTTTAGGTTTTCTTAAATATGTTACTGATATGTCAGCTGGATCAATTATTGTATTTGGATATACGTATATCCTATCATCTTCATAGATGTAAATAGGGTACGTTAGAGAGGGTTTTGTGAGACAAGACTTGTTTACATATAGGAAATCATTTCTTTGCAATCTCTGTAGCTCTGTGACATCTTTATATATCACTGTTCCAATACGATGCAAATTACTTGGTTGTACAAATGGATTAACCCCTGTAATTGGATTTGTTGAAGTAGATGTGCCTACCTCTTTAAATATAGACAATGCATCATCTACATTTTTAACGCGATTACCGTATTCACTTTCGTTTTCTGGTACACGTAGTTGTTGATTTAAATCTTCTACATATTTTTCAAAGATCTCTAATTGCACTTGAGTGCCTATCTTATTAAACTCATCTGGTGTTAAATAACCACGCTGTTCTTTATTGAGTATTGATAAGACGGTTTTGTAAACTATATCTACGTTTATCGCCATTTTGAATTTTTTATTGTAAAAAAAAAGGCGGCGTAATTGCCGCCTTAATTATAGTTACATATTATTTGAACTTTTTCTCTATCGACTTATATACTTCGACACCTTCATCTGTCTTCAGCCAAGCAGCCATAGCAGAATAAGGATTTTCATCAAAAGGTACATTCATTAACTTACGACCATTACTAGCCCAGTTAAACGTTCTTTGGTCACTACTTAAACTTAGTATATTAGCTTCGCAAGCTTTTATAGCAAAGTTTCTTAGTGTTACATTTTCATCATTAGCTAATTCAATAAAAAGAGCTGGATTTCTTTTTGCAAAGATTAATATGTCTCTTTTAATTTGCTTAGATGTCATTTTAGAAACGTTAGATCCTTGTTCAACCCTAAGTATAGCTTCTGATTGATCTACCTCCATAGAGTTAGCAGCGTTAAGAGCTTCAATCTCTAGTTCTAAGTAATCAAGTTCATTTACAGCTTCAACAACTTCATCATGCTCTTTGAATATTATACTATTCATTGGATGTAGTTCTAAAAATTGCTGTAAATTTGTTTTATTTTTAGGTACATGTAATACACCATTTTCAAAAACAATATGCTTTAAAGTAGCTGGTCCTTTTTGTTCATCTACAAAAACACTTTTTTGATTAGTAGCATATCTAATTTCTCTTTCGTAACCTTTCTCTTCATCAAACCAAACTAATGGATATTTTCTAGTATGCCTAGAAGGTATAGTAAAAGTTAAAGGTTCTTTATTACCTAATAAATAATAATGCCTATCTTTAAACTCTTTTTTTGGAGTTTCAGTTTTTTTCGTTTGTTTCTTTTCTTTTGTTTCCATAATATAATATAATATAATTTAAAAAAAGACCCCGCCGAAGCGGGATCTTATTATTGTTTGCTATTAAGAAATAGCGGTCATAGTAGCACCAGTCACGTTGTAACTTAATGTAGTTAATGGAGCTTCTCCTGAAGCACCGTTCATTACATCAATAGCAGCAACTACTTTATCAACGTCAGCTTGCACTAGCGGAGAAGTAGCATCAATAGTTACTTTA
>WLWF01000818.1_pt1 | contig 28559 bp, 28 predicted proteins | sample 6718331 | NCBI WGS metagenome assembly WLWF01 (sample SAMN12718692, study PRJNA515312) | sponge metagenome | isolation source: marine sponge | host: Mycale hentscheli | place: New Zealand: South Island, Marlborough, Capsize Point | collected 2003-05-01
TATATCCTTGATATGTGTTAATTTATTTTTTGGCGATTTACTCGGATTCTTTGTTGACATATTTAATATATATACATATATTATTTTCAAAAACTATTTAGAGGTAAATTGAAATAAAAATATTAACTTAAATATGAATTATAAAATGCCCAGAAAATCTAAAAAACAACCCAAGAATGTATTATCTATTGACTATAAAAATTTGAATTGGAAGGTAATAGAATCATATTTTCAAGGACAACATTTGGAACGTCTTGTAAGACATCAAATAGAATCCTATAATAATTTTATAAATTATCAAATCAAAAAGACTATTGCAATGTTTAATCCTGTTACTATTCATTCAGAACACGATAAAGACGAAGAAACGGGACTGTATTCATTAGAAATGATTATTACATTTGATAATTTTCAAATACATCGACCTCAAATTCATGAAAATAATGGAGCAACAAAAATTATGTTTCCACAAGAGGCGAGATTTAGAAATTTCACATATTCTTCTGCTATGACTCTTGATATTAATATTAAGATTATCAAAAGATATGGAGAAAATCTAGAAAAGATTGAAAATTTATATCAAAAGCTACCTAGAATTCATATTGGAAAGCTACCTATTATGTTGAAATCAAGTATTTGCATTTTAAAACAATATAATCATCTTGATTCAAATATTACTGGAGAATGTAAATATGATGGAGGTGGATATTTTATCATTAATGGATCAGAAAAGACTTGTTTAGCGCAGGAACGTGCAGCAGAAAATAATATTATGTGTTTTAATGTCAAGAAAAATAATAATAAATGGAATTGGTTAGCAGAAATCAAATCCATTCCAGATGATAAATGTATATCTCCAAAACAAATTAATATTACTATTGCTAGTAGAAATAACGGTGCAGGACATGCAATGTATATTCATATTCCAAGAATTAAATCTCCTATACCACTATTTATTGTATTTCGCGCTCTTGGTATTATTCCAGATAAAGATATTTGTAAATATATTATTTTAAATATAGAAGACAAAGATATGAAACAAATGTTGTTTGCATTAAAAGCTTCTATTATTGAATCTCAAAAATATAATACACAAGAATTAGCATTAGATTATATTGTGAATCAAGCTATGTTTACACCTATTAATATGACAAAAGAAGAAGGACGTAAAAAACAAACAGAATTTACACAAAATGTATTGACTAATGATTTATTTCCTCACTGTAAAACTCCAATTCAAAAATTATATTTTATGGGATTTATGACTAATAAATTATTACAAACTAGTTTTGGATGGCGAAAAACAGATGATAGAGATTCTTATAAAAATAAAAGAATTGATTTGTGTGGTGTTCTTTTAAACAATCTTTTCAGAAATTATTTCAATAAACTTGTAAAAGATATGCAGAAACAAACTGTTAGAGAAATTAACAATGGTTCGTGGAAATCAACAGATGATTATAAAAATATTATTAATAAAACAAATATTTACAAAATTATTAAATCTACTACTATTGAAAATGGTATTAAACGAGCTCTTGCAACTGGAGATTTTGGAATCAAAAATACGAATTCTAATAAAGTTGGAGTTGCACAAGTATTAAGCAGATTAACATATATATCTAGTTTAAGTCACCTTAGGAGAATTAATACACCAATTGATAAAAGTGGTAAATTAATTCCTCCTAGAAAATTACATAATACACAGTGGGGAATGATTTGCGCAGCAGAATCTCCAGAAGGTCAAAGTGTAGGAGTTGTTAAAAATTTAGCTTATATGGCACATATTTCAATAGCTAGTTTAAGCCAACCAATTTATGATGTTATTGAAAAATATCTTATTCCTATTGAAAAGTTTACATTCGAAGAACTATATGATAAAGTAAAAATTATTGTTAATGGAAATTGGATAGGAATTGTTGATGACCCTTATAAATTTTATAAATATATGAAACTAAAAAAATATGAAGGTATTATTAATATTTATACTAGTGTTGTGTTTGATTTTCGAGAAAAAGAAATTAATATTTGTAATGATGCAGGTAGAATTATGAGACCTATTTATAAAGTAAAAAATAATAAATTATTGATTACTCCTGAAATTGCACATAAAATAATGAAAAATGAACTTAAATGGGACGACCTTCTTGTAAATCATGATATTCCAGAATCAATTATTGAATATATTGATGCGTCTGAACAAAATAATTCTCTTATTGCAATAAATAATAAAAGTTTTACAAATAAAAAAACACAAAATTATAAATATACTCATTGTGAGATTCATCCTTCCACTATATTTGGTATTCTAGCAAGTTGTATTCCGTTTCCCGAACACAATCAATCTCCAAGAAATACTTATCAGTGTGCTATGGGCAAGCAGGCAATGGGAATGTATGTAACTAACTTTCAAAATAGAATGGATAAAACTGCATATGTTCAAACTTATACAATGAGACCATTAGTTGATACAAGATTAATGAACATGATTCATCTTAATAATATACCATCAGGTAATATGGTTATAGTAGCAATTATGAGTTATTCAGGATATAACCAAGAAGATAGTATCCTTTTCAATGAAGGTAGTTTAGACCGTGGTCTATTTGGCGCAACTGTTTATCATACTGAAAAAGATGAAGATAAAAAGATCCAAGGAGATGAAGAAATTAGATGCAAAGCAGATAGAACAAAAACAAAAGGTATGAAATTTGCAAATTATGATAAGTTAACTGATAAAGGGGTTGTTCCTGAAAATACTTTACTAGAAAATGGAGATATTATTATTGGAAAAGTTGTTCCCATTAAGGAAAATAGAAATGATCATACAAAAACAATAAAATATAGAGACCAAAGTAGAGTTTTTCGAACTCATGAAGAAAGTTATGTTGACAAAAATTATATTCATAGAAATGGTGATGGATACACATTTGCTAAGATTAGAACAAGAACATACAGAAAACCTACCATTGGAGACAAGTTTTCATCAAGACATGGACAGAAAGGGACTATCGGGCTTGTGATTCCCGAACAAGATATGCCTTGCACTGAAGATGGTCTACGACCAGATATTATTATCAATCCACATGCACTTCCAAGTCGAATGACAATCGCTCAATTAAAAGAAACTCTACTAGGAAAGGCGTTATTAGACCTAGGATTATTCGGTGATGGAACCAGTTTTGGAGAACAATCTGTTGAAAGTGTTTGCAATGTTCTTCAAAAATTAGGTATGGAAAGAAATGGTAATGAAATATTATATAATGGTATGACTGGAGAACAATTAGAAACTTCAATATTTATTGGACCAGCATTTTACCAAAGACTAAAACATATGGTTAATGATAAAGCACATAGTAGAAGTTTTGGACCAATGGTTGTATTAACAAGACAACCAGCTGAAGGTAGAAGCCGTGATGGTGGCTTGAGATTTGGAGAAATGGAAAGAGATTGTATGATTTCACACGGTGCTAGTAGATTTACAAAAGATAGAATTTACTATTCTAGTGATTCATTCCAAGTGCATTCATGTAAGAAATGTGGTTTAATGGCTGTATACAATAACGAAAAGAAAATTCATGTTTGTAAAACTTGCAATAATAGAACGGACTTTAACAGAGTTGAAATTCCATATTCTTGTAAATTATTATTCCAAGAGTTAATAACAATGAATATCGCTCCTAGAATTATTACACAATAAGAAAATTGAATATAAAATTTTTATTGTGTGTAGTTATATTTCTCCCCCGACACAATCATCTTGACTATTCAAAATGGCCTCCCTCGCAGCAACTACTTCCACAAATACTTTTGATACTATTAAAATTTCAGACTGTGTTATTCAAAATGAGTCGCAACAAGATTTTGCAACATCTGGAACTTCCAAATCAGGTAAATTCCAATATCTTGTTGTTGCCGACAGCCACGGACACGGTATTAAAAAAAATTATTATACTTTCAGGTTCGCTAACCTAAATTGGAGCACATTTCTCGAAGAGGAAGATTGGAAGGAACAGCTAGAAAATATATGTAATATTCCTACTTCATCTCGTATTGGAACGACTTTTAGTTGTATTAAAATTTACCAAACACATTTCGAGATTACTTGGATTGGCGATTCAAGTATAAAAATTTACAAGAAAGGTGCTGGTGAAATTCTCGAAGATGGAAGGGAAAGCTCACTATTGATTTGGCAGACAAAAGATCACGATTATGATAATGACGAAGACATCACTCAATTACGAAAGGTCAAACGAAATTCTTTACCAACTGTATCTGCTTGGACTATTAAAAATGCCTGGGATATTTACGCATCAAGTCCTACTGTAATGTTAAGCAACAAGGCAAAAAATTTCACTCATTATACTGGAGAATGCACTAATATGACTAGGTGTCTAGGTCACAATGGTGTATTTTCACGCGCTCTAGGTATGGTGACTGAAATCATTCCGCGAGAAAGCACCTTAGAATATTTTAAGATAGTCGCAGGAAGTGATGGATTTTGGCAAGTAATGTGTCACGAAGACCAAGAATTTATTGTTGATAACTTTAGTGAAGTTCTAGCTGAAAAAGCCCGCAGTAGGTGGGAACAAGACTGGACACACGATAATAGTATGGGCACACTTACAAAAAATGTTAAAATACCCGCACACAACTGGGATGATGTCGCTGTTGCAACTTGGTCTAATTAAGTTCATATTCTTCTAGAAAATTTTTTACTAATTCTTCGGGAATTTCATTAAAATCAATAATTTTTTTATTCAACAAATATCTCTCCATCGCTCCTTCTACAGAGTTTAATTTTTCCTCAAATAATTCCTTATTATCAAAATATTTACATGCTGTCTTGGGTCCACATTTTTTGAACACTCCTTTTATATTATCACTTTTATCACCAGTTAATATCTTTACAAACAAATCCTTTTCAGCATTATTATACGATGATTTACGTTCAGTAAGTTTTTTATACTTCAAATCATATAATTGTATATTATCATTTGCTAATTGTAAATAATCCATATCACTAGTTATAATTGTAATATTTGCATCGGGGAAGCTTTTTAATAATCTTTTACTAAGAATTGCCAAACAATCATCTGCTTCTAATGTTGGGAATTTGAATATTTTATTTCCACCTCCCTTTATAAATAACTCCTCTTCATAAGCCATTTTAAAGAATGGTCCTCCTAAAAATGAATCATCATATACTCTATTTGCTTTGTAACTGGAGAGATATTTCATTCTCCAGATTGTTTTTCTTGGACAATCTTTTCCAATTAAAGTAATAGGGTTCTCTATTTTTAATTTTTTTTTAATTTCCTCAACCTTAGAAACAAAGGTTTTTTTAAATTTTTCTACAAATTCTTTATTTTCACAAGGAGGATTATCCTTATCAATAATTTGGTCTTTTTTTGCTAGTTTGAACCAGTTCAGTAATGCATAATACCTGAAGAAGACAAAATAACTACCATCGATTAGTAAGAAGTTTTGAACCATTGTTTATTAGTATTTAATAACAATTTAAAACATTCAATTTTAACTTATATATATGGGTCATGGATGTCCGTTTAAAAAGTCTACTGCCAAGATGAGATGGAAGTGGAGGAAAAAAAGAGTGCGTAGATTACAGAGGAAAAGAAGAAAAATGAGAGCTCGAGCTAAATAATATTTAGGTAATATATATATATATGGCTACAGATATGCAATTTAAAATTCAGTTTGATGAATTAACAAAAAAAGATAATCTATTAAAACCAGATGAAGAAGGAATGTCTAAACAAGATCTAATAGTAGAATTTAAAAATAGAATGGGATATATAGACGAAGCTATCGCACAGGGCTTGCATTTAACAAATTTTAGACCTGCAACAAAAATACGATTAAAAGAACGAGGAGATAAAGCAAAAAATATATTAAGACAAGAGATAACCAGATTAGAAAATCAAATAAAAAATCCAAAGAAGAAAAAAAAGAAGGTGAAGTATGATAAGGTAGGAAAACTAACACCAGAAGAAATAAGCTTTATTCTTTCACCAGATTCTACTTTCAATGTTGTTCCAGATAGTTTACAAAGAGGAGGAAAACGAAAAACTCGCAGAAAGAGAAAAACAAAGAAGCGTCGTCGCAAGAGTCGTAGAAAAACAAGAAAACGCAAGAAAAAGCGCAGAAGAAAACTAAAAAAAAAGCACTAATAATATATATTTAAAAAAAATGAATATATATTAATATATGGAAATGTTATTTAGAGCAAAAAGAGCGTATGAAAATATCCAAAAAAATAAAAAGGTGGAACATAGCAGGTTTCAGTCTAATCACGCATTTGAAAAAAGATTGAACGAGTCTAAAAGAATATTAGAAAAGTATCCAGATAGGGTTCCTGTAATTTGTGAAAGAATAGCAACAAATATTCCTCAAGTAGATAGGAAAAAATATTTATGTCCTGGTGATTTATCGTTAGCAAACTTTATGTATGTTATTAGAAAGAGAATGCATTTGACACCAGAAAAAGCATTGTATTTATTTGTAAATGATAAAATGATTCCATGTTCCAGTCTTTTATCAACAGTATATGATGCAGAAAAAGCAGAAGATGGTTTTCTTTATATAAATTATGCTGGGGAATCAACATTTGGTTAATTTTTTATGTTAGATTATATTATATATGTCAGCATCAAAAGCACCGTATTTAGTTGATTGGAGAAATTCTTTTTCCTTAGTAAGAAATAATTTAAATTGTAAAAGTGGACAAACATTTAGGGGAGCACATCCAAGTGTTCAAATGCCTCATCCTTTAAAGGATAGTAAATGTGTTACAGCAGCGAGGGCTGATGGAGCAACTGCAAAACCTGGTCCTACTACAGATACATCAAGTAGAATTGCAAGAATAAAGAAATTGCAGACAAGAACAAGAACATCCAAGGGTCAAATTGACAATGGAGGCACAGATAGAGGTGCTCATGCATCAGTTCAAAATGGACGGTCATACGGAGCTGATCCTCGCTCAATGAGAGCTCAATTGTTTGGAAATTATGGTGAAGTTGTTCCAGGACAAACATCAGGAAGAGGAGGATCTTCAAGCGATGTAATTTATTTCAAAAATGTATTTGATAGAACTAGTTTAAATCAACCGCCCGCTAATGGCAATAATTAAATTTTCTTAATTTATATTATAATGTTGATGAAAAAGCTTCTCGCAGAATTTTTAGGAACTATGTTCTTTCTTTATGTTATTTTAGCAACAGGTGATGCCGTTGCAATTGGTTTGGCGCTTATGGCAGTTATTTTTATACTAGGAAAGCAGTCTGGTGGTCATTTTAACCCTGCTGTTTCTGTAATGTTAGCAGCAGCTGGTAAATTAAATATGAAAGATTTAGCACCATATGTTGTTGCACAAGTTGCCGGAGGTTTAGCAGCTTTAGAACTTTACAAACGCGTTAAATTTTAAATAGTATATATTAATTTAAATCTTAATATATATTATAATGAGTACAGCACAAGAAGCAGGAGCAATGAAGCAAGCCGGACTTGAGGCACTTAGTTCAGTTCAGGCAACTTTGAAAAATTTAGTATCTAAAGTAGGAGGAGCAAAAAAGAGATTACGTAAAAGAAAGTCTCGCAAAAGTCGCAAACACCGTAAATCCAAGAAAGGTGGAAAACGTAAAAGTCGTCGTCGCAAGAGCCGTAAGAGCCGCAAGAGTCACAAAAAGAAGTCCAAACGCCGTCGCAGAAAATAAATATATAATGTAAATTTTTATATGAATTTATATTATAAGATGTTGATAAGACAATACAAAAAAAGACGAAATAAAAAAGGTGGTAGAAATTTTTTTGATGCTGTTTCGCAAGGAGCAGAACAATGGAAATCAGCAGCCGAAACAGCCAAAAATAAAGGTATGGAAGCCGCATCTAATACCCAAAAAGGTTTGGAAGATTTTGAAGCTAGTAGAAAAGCAAATGTACAAAGATCAATGATGGCAGGAGAATATAGTGATTTGGCTAAGAATTTGATGAAAAAGAAGATTAGAGCAAACCCTTTAGGTTTTGCAAGGCAAAAACAAATAGCAGCTAATCTAAGGGCTGATTCTTTTGGACAACCAATGATAGAGAACCGTATTCCTAATCTTTCTCCTATGAAGTTAAGACGACCCAACCCAAAAGGAGGAGGAAAAAGAAAAAGTCGTAGAAAATCAAAAAAAAGAAATAACCGTAAAAGAAAAACAAGACGAAAAAGAAGAGGTGGTGCTATACCAGCTCCTATGGCTTTTAAAAAAAAAGTTGATAAATGGGAAGGAAAAAAACAATGGACACTAAATCGCGAAATGCAAACAGCCAAAATGAAGGGATTGACCGAAAAACAAAAAAAAATTAAAAAAAAACTTAAGGCAAGTTTTAATAGACAAGCATATTGGAAAACTCCTGGAAATGAAAAAAATAAAGATGCTATTGCTGGTTTTCATGTAAGAAAGGCAATGCCAGGAATTGAAGCAGCTATAAAAGGAAAAACACTTGTTCCTAGAAAAACACGACAAACTCGTAGTTCATCTGCTGGAAGAAAAAAGAAAAAAACAAGAAGAAAACGCCGCCGATAATTATTATCTAATTAATTATTATAATGGATAAAAAAACTTTATTCTTAAAAGCAGCAGCTATTGGTGTAGTATTAAACATTGTTTTGTCTTATGCTTTATCTCCATTCGCAACAGATGATGAAATAAAACCACCAAATGGAGCAGGAAATCTTTCATTTAAATCTCAAATTATGCATATGTTGGTTCATCATAAACAAGTAATGTTATCTAGTTCTTTAATTGTAGCTTTACTTGTTGGAATTTCTTGTTGGGTTGCTTGTCGAATGTAAATGACGCAGATAATATAGCAATTTAAATTCTTAATATACATTTATATGTTAAGAATTATAATAACATCCCTATTAATGGTAAATGCAATATTTTGGGGAATATATCCACCAAGTGATGATTCGCCACATTCATTGATTATAAACTATTTAGGATTAGACTACAAACCAACAAAATTTACACATCTTTTAATAGGAATTATTTTTTATATAATAGGTGTATTAATTGCACAACAACAATCTATACAGCATTTTTGGTTTTAATCTCCTGATTTCATAACTAAATGATACATAAGATAAAGTAGTAATGCACTGAATCCCATATTATAGACTTTTGCCAATGGATTATCTTTTAGAGTTTCATCATTATCAAACCCTTTTTTCAATCCATTCATAATATCATTCATATTTTTAAATCCATCTGAACATCCTGTAAGTTTTTGTTTGCTTACAGGATTTGTACCTCCAAATAAACAAGGATTTAAATTTGCAATATCTGCATCTGCAACATATAGATTCCTTTTTCCATCATCAGCTTTTAAATTTAATTTTCTACATTTTGGATTAGTTCCTTGCATAAATCCTCCGAAAAGTGCTAAAGGATTAAGATGTCCTAAATTTTCAACTGTTCCGGGAACCAAACCTCTAAAGTCTCCCAATGCAGCACCGGTCATACTTGATATAAATGGAATTGATCCAGTAGGAACATTATTTACATAAATCCATCTGTCATGTAATTGTCCATCACTTGATTTACATTGACCCCCTGTTTTTAAAAAAAATTTATTTCCTAAAGGGCTATTTTGTCGCTGTGCTCTACCTTTCCCTTCTACTAATACTTTTGTATAATCGACCAATCCAGCAATATCTTGTGCTAGGGCTTCCATATTTCCATCTCCACTCATTCCTAATTCACTAGGGGCTTTTATTTGTTTGGCATAATTATATGTAGGTCCAAGAAACCCTGCTTGGGCTTTTTCTACACCACCTGCTACATCTTTAAAGAAATCTCCCATTAATTATATATATAATTAATATATTATATGTCAGAAGAGATAGCAGAATGTCGAATATGTTTTGAACCAGAAACATTAGATGACCCATTTATAAGTCCTTGTATGTGTAAAGGAACAAGTAAGTATGTACACAAATCTTGTTTAACTACTTGGCGAAATTTTAATAGAGATTCTGATGCGTGGGAAAGATGTATGGAATGTGGAGATCACTATACATTACGTTATAAATACCCTATTGAAAAAATGGATTTATTTATTGGTATAAAAAACCCAACAATGATTTATTTTTTTCAGTATATTATGGCTTTATCTATTGGTTCTGTAATATGGATAATTGATTATCATAACAATTATTTAGCAATACGAATATTAAACTTCAATGAAACATTAAATCATCCCTCTTTACTTGATTATGTAAAAGAAGACGAGTTATCACCTCAAATTTTTTATTTTTCATATGCAGTGTTCATACAAAGTATGTTGTATTATCTATATTTTTGTTGCAAAATTTATAAAAATATCAAAAGGAAAAAATTATATTTTAATAAAATTCAGCCCACCTTTACATTTTGTGTGATTTTTAGTTTTCAGTTTATTATATGGTATTATATGTTAGTTTTTAATGATCAACCAATTGTATTTTTAAATATAGCATCTTTTATTACTATGTTAGAACCATTTATTTATTATCAATTAATAAAAAAACATAAACAAACAATTAAAATAATGAACGAAGATGAGAATGAAGAAGAAATATTATCATATGAAGAAAATCCATTATCAGGACATGATGATATTTTTGAAAGACAATTTGAATTAAGGAATATAATAATAGAAAATTAAAATTTTGCTGAACTTGCACTATTTTTCATTGTGGTTGCAAAAGACCCTGAACCACCATCACCTGTTGGCATAGGAGCTGCTCCAGGCTGTTCGTTCTTTTTTTCTAAATCATCAAGCTCTTTTTCTTTTTCTTTTCTTTTATCATTCATACTAGATACTGCACTTCTTGAATTTGCTTTATTGGTTCCTATCAAACGAGTATTATCTGCTCGCTTGTTATCTAATTCTTTATATTCTGCTTTTAAGGTATTCATTTGACTAAATAATCTATTTGTCAATGCTTGTTGTCTATAAATAGCATTTTTGTTACTTCCTGAGCAACCAGAAAGTCCTTCTACTAACTTTGAATTCATAATATTATACAAAATTAAGGTTATTAGTAAAAAATTTATAAATATAATAAGTATTCTCATTGTTATATTTATATTAGATTTTATCAACAGCTTTCAGGATATTTTCTACATATTTCTTCATCTTGTTTCGCCGCCGCTTCTTTATCTTCTTCATCTCCATCACCTCCACCTACTGCACTTTTCATTTGTGCATTTGCTAATTTATTTTTTTTGATATTTTTAGTATTTGTATTTACACCAACTGTAACACCAGACGCAATTTTTTTTAATTCACCTAATTTTTCTTTAGCTTCCTTTAATCTACTTTCGTTTTCTATTATTGTACCTTCATTACATGCATTTTTAGTTCTACCTGACACAGGAGCACCTTTAGTTGATACTCCTAAAGGATTGTCATCATTATCTTGTTCTCCTGTAATATCTCCATCATCTTCATAATCACAAATACCTTCTATTAAAGTAGGTGCCAATATCATATTCAAAAAAAGAGTGGCAATTAATATAATTCCTAAAAATAGTTTAGAATTCATATATTTATATTATTGAGTTATTTTTTCTTTTAATAATATAAATGCGACAAGGTTTAAAAAACAGAATCAAATTTGATCCATCTAATCCAAGCAGAATGAATCGTATAAAAACAGATTATATAGCGCGAAATTCATTTAATAGAAGAATACCAAATCCTCATTGTGCTCCAAATGGAGGATGTGGCAATGTTCAAGACGCATCGGGATTTTGGATCGGCTCAAATCAAACATATCAACAAACAAAAAGACAGTATTATGCTCCTTTTAGGCAACCTGTTAAAGGATATCGTAAAACACTATACTGTTCGACTCTTGATGGTACAACTGACTTTAAAAAACATAGAAGAGGTTGTTTAACTACAACAGAAATATATAAAGATAACTATTCCGATTGTTCAGGTAGTGTATGTGTTAATAATGGTTCTATTTCTACAAGCACTATACCATTGACAGGTAGTCAATTTGCTACTAGAGGTTCATCTGGTAATTACACCAGAACATCAAAACCTCTTATTAGAAGTGGTATGCAACCAAACATAGCAGGAAAACAAAATAGTGGATTATCAAATACCTTGACTGCTACTAGATATTCTTATTCATATAGAGAATTAATAAATAACAGAAGAAAAGCTACACAAATTAAAAAATTATCAACACAAAAACCAACTAGTTCAACATATATGTCTAATCCTCAAAAAATGCCTGGTTATGGTGGTAATTGCACAGAGGTTGATGGTTGTAATCCTAGTGAAACAACATATAGATATAATAATCCAAAATTTGCTGTTCAGGGAGCAGTAGAAGCTAGTGATAGAATTACAAGACTTAAGATGGATACAATTAAGGGAGCTACTAAATGTCCACCAAGCCAATCAACAACATATGGTAGTAGCTGTAACGGAGTTTATTCTACTGGTAATTTACAAACAGCAGACAGAACTAAAAGTTGGCCCACAACAACTAGTTCATATACAAAAGTTAAATATGCTTCTAAATTTAATAATAATCATACAGAAGTTAATTATCCTCAAGTTAATGCTCTTGCCAGAGTCAGGGGAGCAACCAGACCAAAAAGAAGAACTGATGGTAGAATAATAGATAATGCAGGAGTTTGTCCTACTAATTGTGGACCACAATTATTGATGTAAATTAATTTAATATGGTAATTTTTATTATAATACTATATTAATATGCTTAACAGAAAACAAGTATGTGAATCAAGCAGGACATGTGAAAATGGTAAAACTTTTAATGGTACAGCTACTTTCTTTCTAATGCCTAATTATAATAATAAATTTAATCCATCATTTTATAATTCAAAAACAGACATTGTAAATAACACAATAAAGAATTTAAATACAAATAGAATAGATGCTGAATTATGTTCTTATGATACTAAACAACAAAAATTATCTTTAAGAAGAAAACCTACACCATATAGAGTACCTTTTAATCATTATAGAAAAACATATAATAAGACATTAGATACAACTAATTGTACTCCTAATGAAAAGATTATAAAAAATATTGATATATCTAGTTGCTCATTGGTAGATGGAATTCTTACTCCTGTTTGTGTAAAACCCAATTATACTACTACTAGATTAGTAAATAAATTTGGAATGAGAAATAAAAATTCTGGGGGCGACTATAGAAACTATTTAGAACGCACAGGAAAACTATATGAACAAAATGCATTTGGTATTTTACCTGAAAATCAAGATCTTAATGGAGTAAATTTATACAAAATAAATACGGTTAATGGAACAAAAAAATTCCCAGATTGTAAATTAAAATATAAAACTGCTACTTCTTTGACTACAAATACTAACCAACTTGCAAAAATAAATACAGCTACAAGAAAATGGGCTAATCCAGGATATAATAGTAGAACAAGTGTGACTAGTAGAAATAGAATACAACAATTAAAGTACAATACAATACTAGGAGGTCAACTTAATAGTAGGGGAGGAGTTAATAATTGTGTAAATGGTCAAGATTGTAGTTTATATGTTAGTCCTCAATATGGTAGTAATAAAGGAGTAAAAAGTAATAAATATATTCCTATATCAATACCAAGGTCAAAATGTAACGGTAGAAGACTTGCTGGTATGAGACAAACTTGTCTCTCTTAATAGAAAATTGAATTTGATATCAATTCTGATATAGGTTGATATCAAACACCCATTATTGAATACCACTTACATACCATTAAAGTCAAGATGCAACCCTTTCAATCATTTATGAACAAGCGATGCAGATTTGAAGATGTGTTCAGGATGGCAGACCAACTTGGTCTTGATTCTACGGAATGTATCAGTCCTGCTACTAAAGTTTTACACTCTTTGAAACGAGAGTCATTTGGAAAAAATATGGAGAGAAAATTATCATTTATCGTTGCTGATATTAATTTTCGCGAAATTTGTGAAAAACTCCTTGATGGAGGCATTGACCAATATATCGAAGAACAAGTTGATTGTGGATTCTGCTGGGGAAAACACAACACCGTAATGGGCGATATGTTGGCAGATAAAATCGCAGAAGATATTGATGATAGGAAAATTATATTCTTGAACATTAATTGTGAAGAGTATTGTATGGATCGTGAAGAAGAGGAAGGATACTGTGCTCACGGAACTTGCGCAATGCTGGTTCCCAAAAGAGGAGGCTATAACTTGTATTATATGAATCCTCATGGAGAGGTTATTAAAGATTACACTTATTTTGAAAAAATCAAAACACGAACAAGGTGCACTCAACTAAAATTTGACGGCGCCATCATTGATTGTGTTGTTATGAAAACACTTGCAGATTATTGCAATAAAAAATTCAATACTAACATATATTATGATTATACTATGGCTCATAACTATTTTGGAGTCAATCTTCAAGAGGAAGACAATCACGGTATGTGCTTCATATTTCCAAGCATAGTATATTACTATTTTGGAAAATATTTTACCGAAAAAAGAACACTGGTTGCCGGTAGCCAGACTCAGGTTTTGCCTAGTTTTAAAGAAATGTTGGATACTGGCAAATTTAATCTGGCTATTCATTCGTGTTTTATGGATTTCAATACAACTATTAAAATGCGCATATTTACTCATCTTAGAAACCAAGAAACTCATGAACAACTTGTAGAAAAACTAATTGCAGTTCTATCTAAGTCCAAATCTCACTTCTTAAAAAATGTCACCAATACAATGGCAAATTTTATAAATCAAGATTATTTCTTGAAAAAAATCAAAATGAACGAAGAAAAAGTATAATATAAATTAAAAAAATTAAAAAACGAAGACAAATTTTTTTAATAAATTTCTCTCCAAAAATATAAATTAGAAGTTATAAAAATAAAATAAATTCATAAATTATATGTCAATTCGTAAAATAGATACAGCAATTAGTACAATTAGAAGTCTTTATGATGAAAATGGAAACTATTTGCCTTCAGGTAATTATTTCTTTTCAATAAACGATTATGAAAGGGGATTATTTACAGGAGAAATGACAGGTGGTGGTCACTTTGGTGATTTTACCTTTTCTCCAAGAAAACTAATAAAAATGATGGCAGTAGGACAATCTAGATTAGCAAGAAGATCAGACTTACAAAATGTAACAGGAATGCCTAATTATCCTTCACCTTTAGCAAGGAATCCAAATGCAAGATTATCTCATTTTAGTACAACTGTAAATTCACCATATGTAGTTAGAAATTATTCAAGAGAAAATGTTGTTTTGAGAGAGCCTGAAAAATGTAGTATTTGTCTTGAAGATATACGACCTAATCAACAAAAATCATTAAATTGCAACCATTCATTCCATAAAGATTGTATTGATACATGGTTGATAGAGAAAGACGATTGTCCGTTATGTAGAGCTCCACAAAGAACGAGAATAGAAAGAAGAAGAGAATCAAGAGAAGATCCATTTATGTCAGCTTTAAATGAATTAAGTAGTGCAACCTCAAGAAGGAATTTATTATATAATAGATATGAAACAAGAGATTATAGATTGAATAGAAATAGTAGAACTATTGTATTCCCTAGTAGTAGTTCAAGACATTCACACAAGTGAATGTTGACTAAACTCTTTCTTCATCAAACTCTTTCTTCAGCGAAGAACTCATCGAGCGACTCATCATCGGGTTGCCCCTTCTCTTCCAAAAAGCGCGTTATCTCATCAGGATGGATGGCCTTACGGCCATAACTTTTGAAAAACTGTGCGTTGGCCCACACCTTGAGTTTTTGTGCGTGTGTGCCCGGAACAACTTTGTAATTTTCAGATATATCTAGTGTAATATTATTGGAAATATCTTCTTGAATGGGTAACAAAAAGTCAATTACACATTCTGAATTTTCTTGAATAGTTTCTTCTACTAACTTTCCTTCTCTTTCTTCTCTTTCTTGTCGTTTTCTACGTATCTTGTCTATTTTTTTTTGAACTCTCGGTAGCTCTTCTACTTCCTCTTTAATAGTTTCTTCTTTTTCTTCTCTAACCTTATCTCCAAGAAGAATTGGTATGTTTGCATCACTAACTTCCTGGTCCTCTTCGTCGGAAAGGTTGTCGAGAGGGTCTTCCTGATGCTTTCCTCTTCGTCCCTTCCGTCGTAGTTCCTTCTCCTCCCAATCTCGTTTTGCAGTGCTTTTTCTCATTGTTCTGTAAGATCTCCTTGGGCTTGTAGATTTCATTTTAGTATTGCGTAAATCATCCAATCTATGTTCTTTTTTTTGTCTTTTTCTTTCTTCTTCTGCTCTAATTTTTTCTCTTCTTTTTCCATTTTCGTTTTCCATCTGCAATGTCGTTATTTTTTCATCCACTATTCTTTTCCATTCTTTTAATTCTTTATTCTCATTGTTAGATTGATTCGTTGGTTGTTTATTGTTTGATATATCTTTATCCTCCATCTCATTAGTTTTCAAAAAGAATATAGCATTTTTTAACATAGTTTTATCATAATCAACATAATCTCTCTCATAACATAACCATTGGAAACAACAATAATATTTACAGAAATTCCTTTTTACTATAATATTCTGAGTGAATTTTGTAATTTCCACATTTGGATGTTCATCTTTATTAATTAAATCTCCTAATTCATTAAAATTTTTACCCTCTATTATTTCTTTTAACCTAGTTTTTGTATATTTTTTCTTATAGAAAACTGCTTCTTTGGGTTTTAAAACTAAATCTTTTTCTTCATTAGCTTTTAATAAAATATCTCCAATATTATCTTTTTCATCTCTATCCAATAATTCTTCCCATTTTTTCATATCTTTAAGTTTAAAGTCAAAGCCTTCAAAATTATCACTTTTTTGACGGAATTTATTAATAATAAAAGAATATTTTTCAATTAGCTTTATTATTTTTTCATTTTTATCATCATATTTAAAAAATCTACCAATTGCTAATATTAAACCAATATAACTAGATAAAACGATAGGAAAAACAGTAAGTATTTGTTTATTAACATATTGTTCTAGGAAAGTTTGACTTGTTTCAAAAATAGTTATAAATGTAGAAACTACTATAACACTTAATTGGATAATATTTATATGCCATTGTATGTCATTTTTTTTAAAAACAAGAATGGCTACAGTTTCTTTATGTGTTTTAATAATTTTTTCAAAACTTTCTAATAATGTTTGTTTTTGTTCCAACGCTACTCTATATTCAATTCCCATTGTGGTGTGTTCTGTTAATGTTTTAAATCTATTATCATAATATGTATTATATTTATCCTTTAAATGCGGTTTCCTCTCTAATTGATTAAATTCACATTGAGAACCGCAATAATCTTTATCTTGGCATATAAAATAGTTACCCCAAGTTTTTTCAATGACATTTCCTTCTTTATCTAAATAAATATGTTCTTTAAATACATCATGTTCATCTCTACATCCATCACAATTAGTTATCAAAAAGGTTCCTAATTTTCTATTTGCATCTTTAAGCTCTCTACTTTTTATTTTATAAGGTTTAATATCTTCTAAAATACTATTGATAATTATGTTTTTTTCTGACACGCTATTTGCTTTCCTATTTCTAAAAGCTGATGAAGGATTCATTTCTAGTTTTTGTTTTCTATCTTCTTCAATTAACTCTAATACAGAAGAGTAAGATACATCTTTTATTATATCTGATACATAACCATATAGAGTTTTTTCCATTTTCAATGGCATATACAAAAAAAATATATTTTAAACATTAAATTTTTGCGCAATAATATTTAAAAATAACATTTTTTATTAATTATATGGGTAATAAAAAAAAACGCAAGGTAAAAAAAGAGAAAAAGGAACCAGAATATAGAACAAAGGAAGAGCGACAATCTGAAGTAAAGCACATATTAGAACAATTAAGTGAATTTCATTTAAATCCTACTTATGATCCAGTAAAAAAGTTATATTTGAAATTCAAAGAATATATAAGCGAAGGAGATAGATTAATTGTTAATATTCCTTTTCCTGAAATTAATAGACGGATAAAAGGTGTATTAGCAATTAATAAAAGAGAGGATGTTACAATTGCATTAATGAATGAGAAATTTTAATATATAATTAGATAATTAACTATATATTAATTACAACTTGCGGTTCTTACCAGATCGACGGCAGAAACTGCGTTTCTTACCTTTGGCTACTTTACATCCAGATTTATTTTTACAAGCAGCTAATCGTTTTTTACGGCATCCAGATTTATTTGCTTTAACGCGTTTACGGTATGTTTTTGCTCTCTTTTTAAGAGTTTGTTTACGAGCTCTTGTCATAACAAGTTTCTTTCTTCCAGCGCCACGGCGTTTACGAGTTTTTCGTGCAGGTTTATGATATCCCATTATAAATTATCTATACATTTTATTTTTTCTTGTTCTTTTTTTTCGTTTCCCGCCATAATTTCTTCTTGTTTTTTTAATTAGTTTATTTTCATGTTTTATCATATCTTTTTCTAAATCTTTTATATTTTGTAACGCATTTCTTGTCAATTCATATACATAAATTAGATCAGTATGAGTAGACATATATATTATCAAAATGTTTTAAAATTATGTGTTCTTTCTCCTAAAAATATATTGTTTGATTGATAATTTTTATTAAAAGATATTTTATTTGTAGAACACCATTGTATACATTTTTGTATATTTTGAGATTTCAACGATTGAATTTTTTCAGTTTTTCTATCTTTATGAGTAATTATTTTAATTGTATTTAATATATTATCAATTTGTTGATGTGCTAATATAGCATTTGTTTCTTTAATATGATTCATAAAATAAGCATGAATGTTAATATTCAAAATAGACGAAATATTATATTTTTTGAAATCAAAAGACTCAAAGCATTTTAATATATTAATAAATTTACTAGATAGTTCGTCAGTATTATTATATTTGAAACTTTTACATATTAAATATTTTTCTGAATTTGCATATCTACTAGTATATGGTTTTGAAATAACAACTTTTTCATAAAGACAACTAAGCAAAAAGATAATTTCTCTTGTTGGTTTTTCAAACATATCAAATATTTTTAAAATAAAATGACCATTATGTTTTTGCATAGTAATAGCATACGCAACTTGAGTTAAAATTAATCTAAATGCACTTTTTTCTTGATTATTATAATCTTGTGAAAAGTCAAATCCTCCATCACCCGTAATAATATGCATAGAATTCTTATAATTTTGTTTACAATAAACTAAATTTTTATGATTATATAAATCTCCTTTTCCATTTATTCCAGTTTCAATATTTATATTACCATATTTTTTAATAATATTTTCAGCTTTTTTCCAATCAGGAATACTACCACTTTTGTCTAATAATGTAATAGCATTGTATTTATCTAAATTGTTATCTCTAATATATGCAGTCGATTCTATAAATCCACCGGGCCCTTCAGCTAGATGAAATGTATTAATTGGATTTTTATTTAATAACAAATTATGGGTATTGTATATTTCCATAATTTTGAAGAAAGCTCTTGATATTGGTTTATATTTACTAACGCTAAATTTTTGACCAGGTATTACAGTATGTATAAATTCATATGGATTTGTATATTTTTTGATTTGGTCCCAATCATTTAAATGTTTATCAATCAATGATTTTATTTTAACCAAATATCTTTGTAAACTATAAATATTATTACTTTGATTATTTTTTTCATCAAAAACTAATTTTAAGTTAGAATCTCTTATAGTATATTCAATTTGTGGTAATATATAATAAGTCATAAGTGATATTATATATTATGTTTTTCTATTTATATTATTTTGGAAGTGTTAGTTTTTTTTTATATTTTTTAACAATTCTTTTCTTTTTAGGTTTCACTTCCTTTTGAGTTTCAATAGTTTCTTCTTTTCCAAGTTCATTTTGTGCATCACTAATCGTTAATAAAGTATTGGTAATTTCTTTAGCATTTGGGTCTCTTATTTTTTTGAATATAAAATAATTATTAAGGAATGAAATAATTTTTTCATTAGAACTCATATTATCTGCCTTTCCTATATTTGATTTTTTAATTCTTTTACTTTCTAATTCATCTTCCATTTTATCATATAATAGTTCAAATGACCCAATAGCAGTTGGAAAACCAAGTTGTTGAGCTTCATTATCTCTAATAGGAACAAACCCATAGTTTTCCATTGTTCTTATGAAGAAGTCAAAATTTACTAGATATTCTGTAAATGTTTTGTTAATAGATTCTTGATAAACATCAATAGCATATCCCAATGATGTATCATCATCTGGGAAAGTAGTTTTTGTATATAATTTTTTTACATCCCACATTTTTGTATCGTTTTCATTTTTAATGAAAACACTTTCACCTTCTTTTTTATTTTGCAACATTCTGAATACTTTTCCTCCATCATAACAAGTTCCTATACACAATCCTCCAACTTTACAATTTTCACTTAAATTTCTTATAAAATTATAAAATGAATTTCTATTTTTAAAGAAGTAGTGAATAGAGAATTGATTAGATATAATATTAAATCCATATTTACCGATTCCATATCTTTTATAAACACCTTTACCTAATAATTTTTCATCTCTGGGTCCATCACCATCAATAGCTTTAACAATTTGTTTTCCTTTTTCACTAAAACATGCGTCACCGTTTTTAATATTGATTGATGAATCTGCTTGAATAAATAACGCACCTGGCATAGTCTTATACTTTTTTTTCATTCTTAAATATCTAGCACAAGCTCCTTTTATTCTATTATGTATATTGTCTTTTGAATAGTCTATTCCAAATACAAATGATAATTTTGCATCAATCCACTTTTGTAAATCACCTCCCATACCAACACTCATATCAATCAATGTATCACCTCTTTTACTAACACCTACAATAAGTTTTCTTTTAACATATCTATTGTGAAAATCTCTTAATGATTGTGTATTTGTTTCTACACCACTCCTATCATAATAAATATTATCATCAACTACATCTGGTATATTTAACCCAGTTGTAATCATTTTTGTTGTAATAGGTTTATTAATAGATCTCCAGACACCTTCAGCGGTAGTATATGCATTACAAGTTATTTTTCCTTTCCTTTGATATTCGGAGGTTTTATCATATCTTACTCTAATAGGAATCCATTGCCATCCTTGTTTTAATGAATTTTCCCATCTAAACTCAACAACCATATCATCTTGAAATGATTGTTTTTTATCTTCAGTTAATAAATCAATACCATTAGCAGGTAACATAATATTTGTAGTATAAATAGGATATGGAGGAATTGGTTCATATGGTATAAATGGCATAGCTTTATAAGAACTTCTTTCATTATACTTAGGAAGATTGTCTTCTATAATATTTTGACAAGGATTAAGGAAACCATGTTTATTTTCGTCAAATCCTACATGTAATATTAATGTTTTGTATTGATTGAATTGTTCATTTTTTTGTTGATCAATACCATCTACAAATATATTACCTATTAAATCTTCTCCGGTTTCTAGTTTTTTTGTTTTTACAAGAAAGTCAATTGTATTAAATTCAGGAGGTTTCCATTTTAGAGAATAATCCCATCTCATTTTTCTAGAAGAGGTAATTTCTCCAATCTTTGAAGATCCTACACTTTTATCACAAGGCGTAAATATTAAACCATCTGTTTCATATTCATACACAATACCTTCTTTTACAGAATCTAATATTTTTTTACATTCAGCAAATATATTACTACCTACATTTGTGTAGAAGGTTTTCATTCTAATTTGAAGAGGAGTTATATAGTTTTTAACTACACAAGTTGCATCTAGCCCATTAATAGTATCTGCTAATAAATCGCCTCTGAACTTATTTTTCTCTAATTCTTTATCAATATATTTGAATTCTTTATCTGGTACATTCATAAAAGGAAATCCTTTCGTGTTTTTTTTATCAAGATAATAAATATCGAATCCTAAAAATAAATTAATAAAATTTCCTACTTTATCATGTAAAACATGTTCTCCATCAATAATAGTATTACAAGACGATTTATGTTTTGTAACCATTCCAGTAAATTGAATATTCATATTTGTATCAATCAAATAAATTTTTCCAACATTTGAAATAAATAACATTTTTCTATCTCCGTCTGCCTTATCAGTAACAGTGTATGGATTATTAATATTCGGCATAGAAGAATCTATATCAATATTCATAATATTTTTATGTTCTAAACTAACCGAAGAAGGTCCTATGAAATCTCCTGTATGTGCTCTTCTGGGCTTACCATCTTTTGTTCTAGGATGATTTTCTTTACCGTGTATTAATATCATATACTCCTTTTTTACATTATCTTGTTCAGAATATGATACAGGAAAATTAGTTACTTGCCATCCAGATAATATTATTTTGATACCTTTTTTCATTGCAGAATATAACTCATCTGGTTTTTGATATTTTGCATCATTTTTTATAACTTCCATTTCAACTTCATAATTTTCAGGTTCATTAAATACATTAGCGTCTTGTATACTATATTCTTTAATAAATACTTTTCTACCACTTTGTAATCTTCTTTGTTTATTTGTCTTTACAATACTTAAATCAAATTGATAAGGATATTTATTTCTTTTGGATTGGATAAATGAATATCGTTTTATGAAACGAAATGTTTTCTTAGTATCTTTCCAACTATCTATCATTGAACTTACTTCAGGTCTAATATTTTTCTCTCTACTAGGTGTTAGGTCTCTTTCAGTTTTATAATTAACTCTAAAATGAAAATTGTGGAAATCAACTGGGAATAATACTTCCCCATTAGATCCATTTTTTTTCCTGAATTTTTGCATAAAGGTAATGCCCTCTAGTTTATCTTCATAAATCATATTTTCTTTACAATACTTTTGAATATTACTAACGCCGTTAATGGTAACTCTTATATTTGAATCACGCATTTTACCTGTTCGTTCATCTACAAACTCAGTATTAATATTTAAATAATATTCTTCTTTAATCTGTTCAAATCCCAATGATTTTAATTTTTGAATAATATTATCAAAATCTGTCTTTGTAATTTGATTGTAGTATTTAGTACCAAATTTAACTTCCAGTTCATCTCCACGGTAATCGCGATTTCTAGGTGCTAAATATATATTAATATATTCTAATAACAATTCATTTGGGGTTTTTTGTTCATCATCACTCATAATTATATAATAAACTAATATATTTTTATATAATTTATCAATTTTATAATATCTTTTCAATTACTAACTGATAAAGTTCTTTTTTTGTCTTTGATTTTGTAGGTGTTTTCATGATATGAATATTTAATTTTTTACAAATATCTCTTAATTCTTGAGCCTTATAACTAGATATTCCTTTTATAGGTTTTTGTATACTATCCACAACAAATAACTTGTCCTTATAATCAAATAGTTTTTTTTCGTCTAAAAATAATCCATATTTATCTAACTTTTCAAAGTGTTTAATAATACAAATAGGTTTTCCAGGATAAGTGATATTTTCATAATAAATTTTATCATTCATAAATACAAAATTAAATTTTTCAATAATTAACATTGGTTCTAGAAAAAAAATATTAATAGTGGAATCATTTGCAAGATGACCTTCCATTTCTGCAACCTTTACCTTCATATGTTTTAATTGTTTTTTACTAGCTCTTAATTTGCTAATAAAATCTATTTTATATTGTTTCTCAATTATAAATTTAGTTTCTTTCAACATTTCATATTCACTGAATCCCAACTTGAATATTATCCAACACCAAAATATACTATCACTTTCTTCAGGTATATAAAAATCATTATTAACTATCTTGTCATTTTTTTTGATTTGTTTAGATTTAGGTTTGATATTTTGTTCAAAATATTCACTTGAAATTAATTGTTGAATATTTTGTTTGTTAAAAGAATATTTTTCAATAACTTCAATTAGCTTATGACAGTTCATTTGCATTGTTGTAAGAAACTGTTGAATTATCTTTAACTGGTTTATTATTTTTTATAAAGAAATCGCTTTCCAAATCCTTTTTATATGTCTCTATATCTTTTAACTCTTGTTCTTGTTCTTTTATATATATTAAAGTTTTTGCTAATTGTTCAAGTGTTTTTTCATTAATAGTTGCCATATTAATAAATATACCATTTCGGTTTTCAGAGAATTTAACTTCATTTTCTTTCAATAATTTAAATATTTTTAAATGATGTATTTTATCTAATTTTGTTATTTCATTTTTGATTTTTTGCAATTTATTTACATCCATATAAATTGAAAAAAAAAATTATATTTAAGTATAAATATTTTCAAAGATTATTCTTCAATAATAGTGACTTTAGTTTTTGGTTTATTAGTTTTTGTTGTTTTCAATTCGCCAAGAACAGATATTGTTTCATCGTTTAGTTCATATCTAATACCTATAACTTGAATTGTTATATCTTGACTTTCAGTTATTTTTGAAAATTCTTCATTATTATAATGATGATCTCTAGCTATAAATATAGTAATAGGACTTTTGATATCTTTAGTATTATATATTGCACGAATACCTGCTCTTGTTATATTTTTCACTTGACATTTAATAAGTTGACCTTCTACCGGATGACAAATATCACATTCAAACATAACATCAAATATAACATTATCTGATTCTATTACTCCAGAAGAATATGATAATATTACTATAGAATTATTCCTGATATACCCTTCTTTTGTGCATTTATTATATAAATTTGTTTCTAATTTTGTTTTAATATTTTCTCTTATATTACTACCTACAACATGAAATGGTAATATAACTCGTCTTGATAAAACATTTTTCATAAATATTCCTCTTTTTTTCACTTTAGATTTTTTAATTTTACCCTTGTTTACCTTCTTTGTGGTAGAACTACTCATTTATAATTATATGATATTATTTATGTTTAATTATTTTCAATTTTATATTTTAACTTTTGTTTTAGTTACATCTCTTTTTTGCGATATATTACTTAATGCATCTTCTAATGTTGTAAAAAACCATTTCTTATCGTCTCTTTCATCTAAATATCTTAGCAGAAATTCTGTTTCAACACATAATTGAATATCAGTCATTAGAACAACCTTCTTTCTTTTAGACCCAGGTTTTTGATAATATTGTTTTCTTTCTTTACTTGTTAAACCATAAATAGATTCATTTTGTCGATTTTTATTTTTTTTATCCATAGAATATTTGTCTGGTATAGAATCTCTTTTTTCTTTATGTAATTGTTTTGTAAGATAATTTATTCTATCTAATATTACACTTTTATTTTCTCCTTTTGAAGGACATTGTTGACCTTTTTCTTTTTTACCGCGCTCTACACTTTTTAGTTTAAAAATAACTCTTTTTCTATTATTTTGAGTTAAAAATCCTATTAGTTTTTTATTAAAATTTTCTACTGTATTATAAGTGAATTTTTGAGACATGATAGCTAATAGTCTAGCTTCTTCTCTTTTTATTGGTTGCCATTGTTTTTTTTCTGAATTTTTTACAAATATAAATGCCTTGAGTTTTAGACCTATTGTTTTTTCAAGCATATTATTATTATAATCTGTAATAGCTATACCTTCTATACCTTCATCTGGAATAGTATATTTTGATATAACTTCTTTTAGTTTAGTCTTAAATTCATCTTGTAATTGATCTTCCACATTTAATAATTGATTAAGAACATTTAACTTTTTATTGAAATTCAAAATATCAAATAAATGATCTAATGCAAATCTTTTTAAAGTATTTATATCTATTCCATCAAATTCAACTAAGTTATATATGACCCATGGAACACATTCTATCCAAGTTTTATTTTTTATTTTATTTTGAATATTAGTAGCTAAATAATAATCGTCTTGTAATTTGAATATTTCATCATTTGTTTCTTTTTTCTGTAAAGTTTTTTCTTTTTCTACTTCTATTTCTTTCAAATCAAAATCTGGTGTTAATAAAACTTTAACATTTTTGTTTTTCACATCAATAGGAACTCTTCTTTCATAGCTTGTTATATTTTTATTAAAAAGTTCAATAGGTTGAAAAAGATATAAATCTCCTATATTGACAAGTCTTCCATCCCTGTTCAACATATCAACTAAAAATTGACTTTTGTCATTAATCATAGTTTCTAAAGCCATACTTATTTGTTCTATAGGATAAGTTTTTATAACATTTATTCGTGATATCAAATTTTGTTTAGTATAAATGTAATGTTCTTTGAATAATACTTTTATTCTTCTTAGTATTTTATCTAAATTCATAATAATAAATCCTTTTGAATATGATTCAATACTAGCATCTTCATCTATAGAACTATTTGGATTACACTTATATTCACAATTCATAAAATCACAAATAATACTATTACTTTTATAACCTACATCAAATTTTATTTTTTCGCCAGTAGATAATTCTAAATCAACTTGTTTATTCATACTTGTTTCGATAAAATCTTGTTGATTTATATTTAGTAGACAATCTACAGCATTTTCTTTTAATAATCTTGTTATTTTACCAATTTGGATAGATTTTTTTTCTGCTAATCTATAAACATATAAATCTATAGGTTCTATTTCTTTGTTTAATAATTGACTACCATATAAAAATATTTCAACATTCCTTTTACGAAAAGGTAAATCACAATGACTTTTGTTTCTAACACCTCTTCCAATTGTTTGGTCTGCTCTATTCATATTATACCACGGTTCTAATATGTGAACTTGTCTAATATTTTTGAAATCTAAACCTTCTGAACCAGCTCTAGATATAATTATTACTTTTACTTTTTCACCATTAATATTTTCTGAATCAGTACATGCATTTAATTCTTTTTTATTTGAAGGAGACAATTGTTTATCTCCAGTAATCATAACATATTTTCCTACAGATGGTTTTGGTGGGGTTTCGAATAAAGATTTACTTCTACCTCCTTTTTTTTCCCATCTTGTTATTCCTATTTCTTCTAATGCTAATGCAATAGGAACACACCCTCCGTCTATATAACTGGAATAAACTAAAATAATTCCTTCACTATTTTTTATAGTATTAATTATTGAATAAATTTTTGCACTATACTTTCTTAAAGGTGAGTTTTCTCCATCATCACTACTAAAAATTCTACCAAATTTATCTAATGTTTTTTGAGAATATTGAAATTGTTTTTTTGTATTTTTATCGTAAATCATAACTCGTCCCAATCCAGTTTTACCATATAGTCCTTTATAATCTAAGTTCCCATTATCCATATTTTCATGTGGATAAATAATGTTTAATGCTTGTTCAGGACCATCTACTACAGTATATTGAATACCCTTATTTGGGTCATTTAATTCTGGATGTTTTTCTTTTGTTTTTTCAATAACAAAATTATATGCTTTATCCTGTTCTTCATGTAATACAGATATAACTAGGTCTAAATAATTTATAGGTTCTGTAATATTTGTTGTATTAATTTGTGTTGTAGGATATTGCCATCCATCTTTTAATAATTTTTGTAAAGAATGTGGATTTTTAGATTCAATTGGCCATATTCTGTATGGAAATCTAAAAGGATTTTCTCCACTAACATAACTAATATATCCTGTTAATTTTTGAATTAATAAGTTTTTTCCAACTTCAATACCATTTTCTTTTAAAAAATTACCATTACCATCAAAAACATCACTTATACCAATAGGAAATCTATTATCATTTAAGTTAAGTAAATTAGTTAACCAAATTATTTCACGATAATCATTAAACATAGGAGTAGCTGTTAATAACATTAATTTCATATTTTCAGCATACATAACTAATTCTTTCATATTTTGAGTTGTTCTCTTTAACTTACTATTTGTAGCAACATTTCTAATATTATGAATTTCATCTATAACTAACATCCTATCAGAAAACATTTTTTTTATAACAGCTATTTTTCTTTTTTTATTTATCTTCTTATCCTTACCTTTAGTCGATTTAATTAAAGCATTTATTTTATTGGCAAATTCTGTATATCCCATAAATTCATAAGATTGTCTTATTATCTTGTCTATTTGTTGTTTTACTTTATTTTTAGATAAACCTTTCATCGACATTGGATTTATTTCCTTTATGAATTTATTTCCTGTACAAGATTTTAAATTCCAATGACCGTCTATAAGTTTTAATTTTCTTTCATCAAAAAGTTGAAGTTTATAATTCTGTTGAACAACTGGACTTGCTACAATAATTATTTTCTTTTTTATACCAAGTTGATTAAAATATATTCTCATATCTTCACAAACTTGTATAGAAGAACAAGTTTTACCTGTGCCTAATCCATGAAACAAAAGTAATCCATTATAAGGTGTTTGTGATGATAGAAAGTTTCTTACAAACATCTGATATGGTTCTAACTCAAATGGAATATCAGGACTACATAATTTAGTTGCTACATCTTCTATATTGTCTATTTCTTCTCTGCTTTTCTTTTCTATTTTTACTTCATCAAATTCCTTTTTTAATGCTATTT
>WLWF01000819.1_pt1 | contig 28555 bp, 24 predicted proteins | sample 6718331 | NCBI WGS metagenome assembly WLWF01 (sample SAMN12718692, study PRJNA515312) | sponge metagenome | isolation source: marine sponge | host: Mycale hentscheli | place: New Zealand: South Island, Marlborough, Capsize Point | collected 2003-05-01
CTGGTGGCAAAAGTTTATTTTAGTCTCTGGGTAGAGACATCCTATCTATTATGTGTGTTCTATGTATATTTTTACATTTCTTAATGGATTTTTATGATTACTGATACACTCCCTCTACTCCCTCTACTCACTTATTCGCTATCTTCACTCGCTGACAGGCAGTTGCTCTGGTATTTCTGGGCATCTACCTCATCTCTCTGGCAGTCAAAGCACCACGCTTCATCTGCCTCAAATGGGTAGTGGGCACATTTCACTGGGAATTGGTTAGCACAATTGTAGCACTCAAACTCCTCCTCCTCCTCACTCTCTGCCTTCTCAAACTCTGCCTTCTCAGCACGCAAATCTACCAGCACATCGTAATCTACTGCGATTGCCCCAGCATTCAGTTTCTCCAGTCTATCCAGTTGTGCCTGCTTGGCAAATGCCACTGGTTTATCTTCTGCCTCCTCCTCTACCTGCTCTACCACTTCATCTACCTTCTCTACTACCTCCTGTTCTACCTCCTGTTCTACCTCCTCCTCACCCTCACTGGGAGTTTCTACATCTGCCAGATTTGCTACATCATCTCCCTCATCATCGCTGAACCCAATGGTAATCTGGGATGAGTTGTCATCCTCCTCATCATCACTGAACAATTCAGCGAGTTCCTTGGCAGGTGCTTCTACTGCCCCATTGACCTTCTTAGGGTAGTCAAATCGTGGGACTTCAGCAGGCACTTTAGATGCCATCTCTGCGAACTGAGTTTCGTAGTCCGCCTGCTTCAGTTTGTATGGGATATTCTTACCCACACGCTTCTTCCATTCGTTCTGGACCTTCAGTCCGTGCTCACCCCATACCTTAGGGCGTTCTTGGTGGTAGAGACCCCAACTGCCAGTATAGACACACTTGCCACACTCGTCTTCTACCAGCAACTTGTGGTGAGTGGCACAGAGGTGAGATGACTTGCCGTCTGCGTGCTTGTCCCAGTGCCTGCTACACTGCTGAGCAAGTCCATTCGCCCAGGAGATGGCAGAGCATCTACACTCTACAAATGGGCGGAGATTGCCGTTGATACAATCCTCCTTGCGGTGCTGACCGCTCAGTCCCTTCTGCTTCTTATTGGAGTTCAGGGTCTTCACCTTGTGCTCCTCCATCTGCTCGGTCAGCAGGTTAAACTTCACCTGAAGTTCGCCCAGCATTCGCAGTGCGTCCTGCTGGGTCTTCTCTGCCTGGTCTTCATTTGCCTTCTGCTCTACCCAGTCAAGGACTTCATCGGCAGTGTCTTTGCCAGTGAGTTCTACACACTGGGCACAGAATGCCTTGGTCTTTGCCAGGTCGGCATCGGTCTTGGTCAGTTGCTCCTTCATCTCGTCCATCTCGGTCTTGGTCTTGGTCTTGTAGTCCTTCATCAGGGTCTTCATCTGCTTCTCGTTCTCGGTCGCCGTCTCCTCAAGGGTCTTGTAGTCCTCCTTGAGGGTCTTGATTTCCCCCTTGAGGGTCTTGTTCTCCGTGTGGAGGTTGCGTGCCATCTTCTTGTAGTCCTTGGCATTGCTGGATGTGGCGGACATCTCTACTTACTTGTCGGTAGTTCTTAGCACTTAAGAAAGAACGCCTGGTTTGCTGTTAAGCGACGGGTAGTTGTGAAAGGTAGTGTGTAAATGAACTGCTCTCTGTAATCAGTGAGTAGTGTTGGTGGTTGTAAAGGGTAAAGAGCGACTTTCGGGGGGGGTTTGTAGATTTCCAGAAAAACGAACAAAAAATGATTTTGCCTTAATAACTACTTCTTGACCCAGATTTTAGTTCGGCATATGGCACATTCAGGATTTGCCCCTGCTTTAATTGTCTTAATACATTGCTTACAATACTTATGCCCACAGGCAGTCATCTCAATCTTGTCAGGGGCAATTTGTTCCAGGCAGATTGGACAATCTATTTGTTTTTTTAATTGTATTAATAACTCTTGGATTTGCTGTTGGGCATAATCTGTCATATCATTCACTGGCAATTGCTTTACCTGTTCGTAATAGACTATATCTGCCTGTTGGTTTGCCTCTAATTCACTGAAATACTTTGCCCATCCTGCTTTTGCCTTTCTAACTTGTGCGTTGTATTGTTTCTCAGTGTAAGTTCGTGGCATTGACAAAAAATATATTCTCTTTATTATAATATACTATACACTCTAATCTTTAACTATGTTTAATCTATGCTAAATCTATTGGGTCTTGACCCACTCATCAAAGCAGTTCCACTCAAAGCAACTGCCAGTCATCTCACGATGGGACTTCATCGCCTCCAGATAACCCCTATCAGCACACGCCTTCATCCAGGCAGTATTGCCAGTCATATCTGCCTTCTCCAACTTGATGTGCCCGCCCTGGTTCATAAACTTCTCCATCTTAGGCACCTTCTTCAGGTCTGGGAAGAATGAGAGTGCTGGGTTCTCTGGGCGTTCTTCTGCCTCTTCATCTGCTTCATTCAGGTCATATGCCAGGTCTTCTTCTTCTTCAGTTGTGAGACCTGCCTGCTCCAACTGGCACTTGAGAGCGTGGTTCTCAGTGATAAACTTGGACAGGTTCTTCTTATTCACTTCATTCTCATCCTTCACAATCCTCAGTGCTTCTTCTGCTATCTGGGCGTTGTTGGTCTCTGTTTCAGCAACCAGAATGTAGTGCCCCATACGCTCTCCAATTGCCACCAGGTTATCCTCCCAATCCCCAGTGAAATTGTAAGGGGCAGTCTGGTTCATATGCTCGTGAAATGCCCCCTCAATCCTATCATCTACCTCTCCAATGAGGTAATCCTTTGCCTCATCGGCAGCATCCTCTAATTTGGCATCGCAGTCATCATCCTTCTCATCCAGCATTTCTTGGAGGGTGTCATCGGTAATGAGTTCTTCTGTATTGATGACATCATCCAGAAGTGCCAGGGCAACATCCTCCTCTGTCTTCTGCTCCTTCTGTGGAGGGCAGGTAGTCTGCCAGACCTTGTGAGCGACACCAGCAACTGCCGTGTAATCTGGGCAATCAATTACCGCTCCAATGATGTCCCTGCGGAGGTCTTCATACTTCTTCTCTGCCTCACTACACCGCTCCATCATATGGAGCAGTGGCATCGGGGTCTCGTCATCTGCCCCATCCTGAATGGTCTTCTCAGCAAGTAGCAGTTTGCCCGTGAGGTCGTTGATTTGCCTGTTGAGCATTGAGATATGCCCTTCGTAGTCGTCCTGGGTCTTCACCTTCATCTTGACCATCTGCTCGTAGTGCCTGAGCGTGTTGTTGAGGTCAGTGCGACCCTGTGGGGTCATCTTCACCGACCGCTCCAGGTAGTGCCTGAACTTGGACCAGTCATCGTCCGTGGGTGCCTTGTGGGGCATTGATTTCCAGGTGAGACCAGAATACATACCTCTCTGTGGTTGGTAAGCGACGGAGTGTTGTTAGTAGTAGTAAGTAGTGTAAGTATTGGTTGCTATTCACTGAGAGCAGTTGAGTAGCGGGTTGTAAAGGGTAAAGAGCGACTTTTCAGGGGGGTTTGTAGATTTCCTGAAAAACGAAACAAAAAATACAATTTATTTATACAAGCGTCGGTATATCAAAAAAAGAAAATGGGGTGAGGGAGTAGAGGGATATGAGGAGATTTAGAAAAGTTCCAGAAAATAAAATACAATTAGTATAAATTAATAAAATTATCAATTATTGCCTTACCCCCTCTACTCATCATCACTACTCTCATCTTCATACATAAATCCATCATCTACTGGTATTCTATCTAACCTCTCTGCTAATTCTTTTGCTGACTGCTTACTATCCTCTTCATCCATTGGGTCATCAAAGTTAGTTAATCTACCCTTGATAGTTCCTCCCATAGTTCTTAATCCACTTAATGACTGGGTCTTTCTACTGGCATATCTTTGGTATTCATCATTTACCTCTGCCTCTCCTGATGTATATGTTTGAGTGCGACCAGATAAACCACCACCCATATATTGCTGTTGCTCTTCATCAGTTAGATTTCTACTACCTACTTGAGTAGATACTACCGCAAATCCATTCTGTATATTAGCAGGTCCAGGGTATTTCTTTACCCCTGCTACCTGTGGTCTAAAAATAGATTGACTTGATACTTCTTGCTGTTCCATTTGCTTACGCCTTCTACTCTTCTGTGCTTGAGTGGGACCTTCTTTAAGGTCAGCAATTGCCCGTTTATAATAATCCTTCTCTTCCTGTGTTTTTGCCATTTTCTTCTTTGTAAGTAAATCTTTTGCCTTAAACTTAATCTCTTCTTTTTCTTCATCAGTCATACCAATTACTACAGGTTCAGGTGCGATATCGGGAGCAATGCTATTCCTTTCCCGTTCTTCTTGATTGTATTGTAATGCCTCAAATTGCTGAACTTCCCTTAATGCCCGTTCTGCCTCTCGCTCCTGTTCTAATTCATATAAATAATCTCCTGGTTCTCCACTCATAGGATAATCAGTCTCAATTTCAGCACTACTCATAGCATCAGTAATAGTATCTACACTTGGGTTCTGGGCGGCAATTGATTGAGGTGTAGGGGCAAATGGATTGCTTGGGTCAATATCACTATATACTGGTTCTCTGGCAATATAATCCTGAACATCTGGGTTAGGTAATCTTGATAGTGCCTGTTGCCATTTAGTCATCTTTTGACTACCACCCCTATTATTACTTGTATTTACCCTACTAAACTCTGCCTTTCGTTTCTCCTGTCCCTGGTCAAATAATCCACCCTCTTCATAGTATCCTAAATAGGTATCTAAATCTGTCTGGTTAAGTGCTGATGTGGGTTCTGGAGACCAACCTGCCTGTCTAATGACTTCCCTTCTAACTTCTTTATTGTGCTGTCGCACATCACTGGTAGGATTTTTCATCTTAATTTTAACACCTGGTGGATACTTGGGGGCAGTTGATAATTGTGCCATACCCTGAGTAATATTATCTATACCTCCAATTGACATAGCAGGACTACCTGGAGCATAGGTAGGACTGGCAGGAGCATAGGTAGGTCCATCATCCTCAGGTAAATCAATTGCCATACCACCCATAGCATCTGCCAATTCATCTTGTGCCTTTCTGGCATTATATTCTAATACTCGGTCATATTGTTTTAATACTTCACGACTTGCCCCTGGTCCCATTCCTTCAGTGAGAAATGCCCTTGGGTCAGTAAATAATCGCTGTTGTCTCTTTCGTGCCAATGCCACATCATCTACCCTCGCATCTTCCTTACGATTACGCTTGGCAATTGCTGACCTCTCTTCAGCAGTCTTTTTCTTCCGTGCTTTCGGTTGTTTAGGTAAGAACTTCCCATCTGGACCCCTTCTCGCTGGCATATTTATACTTTATGCTTGATATTATTTTTTCGTTCATAACTTACCATTTTATTCTCACTCTTCATCGGTCCCCATTGCCCCTCTGGGTGCTTCTTGTGCCATTCCATAAACATATTCACAGGGTCTAAATATTCTGGATTAACATAGTCTAATTTAGTTATCTCAGTCAGGTCTGGTTCCAATGGGGCATCTTCTGTAATTGATTTACCCTTCTCACGCTTAACCCTAATTTTACCAGTGGTATCAGGTATAATGGGTTTAGGTTGAGTAGATACATCAGTGTAGATTGTAAGGTTCTGGTCAAAAAAGCATTCATTCATTTTATATACATTAATAGATTTTATTTACCAGCGTCCCATCTTGTCTGTTTTCCTTGACCACTGGTAATTCTTCTGCCATATGGGTCAGCATCATCCTGAAACTCTGTATCATTCTCCTCATCTATCCTCTCTACTACCACTTCAGCATCACTATCTTCATCATCAAACCAATCATCAATATCATCATCACTATCTAAATCATCCTGTGGGGCATCCACTATCTCTCCAGTAGGTCTTGCCCTATCATCCAATACTACTCCATTCATTTGGACTGATAAACCATCTACATCTTCTACCCCTGGTTCATCTAAGGCAGGTTTGGTAGATGCTCTGTATTGTGCGTCATATAATTCATATAGTTCTTTCTTTGCCCCTTTTGCCCTACGCCAATCATCGGCAGATTGTTTCTCATAAGAAATACCAAGTGCCCCCCAGGGTATTGTTTTGCCCTCCATATGTGTTCCTTTATGTTGTGCCTGTTCTTCTGTGAATTGTTTATACATCCATTTACTAAAATCACGCTTCATCTCTTCTTCCCACTTTCTTCTTTCCTCTATTTCTGCTCTCCCCTCACTACTCCCTAACCAATACTTATAGGGGTCTCCCATCTGGTATTCTTCTGGATTAACACTAATAATATTATGCCAAGTCCAATCCCTGGTTGCTTTTGTGCCATCCTCTCTCATTTGGTCTTCTTCACCAGCGGGTGTTTGTGGGGGGACAATGTTTAACCCAGCACCAGTAGTATCTGGAGCATATTTCGTTGCCAGATATGCTATATATCCATCATTCTGTGGGTATGCTTCCTGTAATTGCTGTTGTATCTTCTCACTACCACCATACATACCGCCTCTACCTCTTGTCTCTAAATGACCCGCTACTTTACCCGCTCTGGTTAATCCTTTACCTTCATATAAGGGTGCTGGCACTCTTCTACCATTCTGCCATATATCATTACCCTCAGCATCCCTTTTCCAGTAATATCCAGCAGGGGCACTATCTAATAGATTACCTGGTAAATAACCTCCATCTGCTGTCTTGGTAGCAATAAATCCCTTATCTCCCTCAAATCGTGCCTCTCTACTCCAATCCTGCCTTACCTCTTCTTGGTGGGCATCCATTGCCTGTTGGTCTCCATCAAACTGCTCTAACTGAAATGCCTTAAACTTACGCTGGATTTCCTCTTTCTCTAATTTCTTTAAGTGTTCCTTACTAAACATAATGTCTTTCTTAACACCCTTCATATCCTTATCTGCTTTACCAGTATAATCCTTCTGTTTCGTAAAATGAGTGAATACCTCTGGCACTTTATAATACATTATTGCTCCTCTTGGGGCATCTTCTACATCTGGATAGGGATTTAAATTGCCTTCTCTATCAATTGCTGTATATTTCCAATATCCACCAGCAGGGAAGTTTAAGACAGGAGTAGCAGGTTTGCCTGCTTTAATATCCCTCTTTAATTGTTTCTCCCATTGTAGATTACCACTCTCATCTATCTTTTGTGTCTCATTTACTACCCATTCACGCTTGTAATTGTCAGGTATAGGTTCGCTATCTTGTAATGGCATTTACTATGCGTTAGATTTAAAAAATAATTATGTAATATTAAGTAAATGATTGACCCCACACACTCTAAAAAAGACTTGTGTGATATCATACTGATATTTAAATTACCAATCCATAATCTTAAGAATAAAGTTAAGAAGGTAGTTGCTGAAGAGGTAATGATTACCCTGAAATCAATTGATAGTATTACACCTAATTATGATTATTATGAGATAGATGATTTACAAGGACTTATTGACTATTTACAAGAACCTAAACGAGAAGGTAATATATCACTCAAAGAACGAGAAATTGCTATACTCAAGGCAAAAAGTCTCATTCATTTCAGTAAGGGATGTGGAGGCACTTTCCCTGCCAGTGATTACAATGATAAGAGTGAAGTAGTGAGTGATGCTGAACATATTAAGAGATATGCTGATATACCCACTTGCCGTATGGCAATTAAATTACTAAATGATAATAACAATACGGGATATCATATTACCCCTGAATTATCATATAGAGTTAAAAAACAATTAGAGAAAAAGCAAAAGATAAAGGCAAATCAACACGCCCAATTTAGTATGAAAAGAGGTAGTTTCTTAATTACCTTTGATTAACGAAGTATGCTACGCTTAGTGAGACGAGGGAGTAGAGGGAGTTAGGCATTTTTGAGTTTTCTAAGAGGTTTCATTACATTAAGATAGTATTGTCTCGCATATTTCTTCCTATCCTTCCTCTTCTCCTCTTCACTCTTCCAAGGCACATTTTGATTAGTTGGTGTCATATCCATTGCCTTAAAGTGGTCATAAAACTCCCTCTCTCTCTGTCTTAGATTTTCACCAACCAATCCCTCCTCCATCTCAATTACATAGCATTTCCAGTTGGGAGTGTCAAATAAATTACCATATGACTTATTGCCCCACTCATTCTCCTTCCTGTGCCTGTATTTACGCTTACATATGTATTCTTGCTCTGTGCTTCCTACATATACCTGTTCTGGATAATCAACATTCTCTATCACATAGATTTTACCCCAAACAACTTTATCGCAATTCTTCATAAATACATCTATTGGTAAATCTTTAAATACCTTTCATAGATAAATCATAGAAAAAAAGGACTTAAAAACAAAACACATAGATATATATAGATAACAATGGACATCATTAGAACTAATATTATTGCCTTCGGTAATAACAGAGGCAGACCATATGCTGAAAGTAGCATTAACACTTACCTTAGAAATATTAATAAGGTATTCACTAAGATACACGGAGACCAACCAATGGAGGATATGTGGTGGGTAAAAGATATAGGGGCAATTGATAAGGCAGTCAGTGAGTTTAAATCTACCACTCAGCGAAACTATTACAATAGTATAGTCATTGGACTAATGGCAAGTGAGAAGGAGTTTATGATGCCAGAGAATATTAGAAAGGTATATGAAGGTAAGAGAGATTTACTCAATGCTGAATATGAGAAGAATAAGGGCAAACCAACTGCCAATCAGGCAAAGGTAATGGCAAATGTCAATAAGCAGACAATACTGGATATGATTGATATGACTGAAGAAAAGGTAAAGGGTAATCGTATGGATACTATTGCCCGTATGATGTTTCTTATTCATACTGAAATGCCATTTAGAAATGAACTGGCACAAATTAGGGTTCAGCGAGCAAGTAAGTATGATAAAGTAGCAGACCCCAATGAAAACTACCTGGTTATTAATTCACAGACTGATATGAAGTTTATTATGAATAATGGTAAAACAACTGCCAAGTATGGTCCAAGGACTATTCATTGTAGTAAGGCACTTACTATTAAGATTGTAAATTACCTGAAAGAGGTAGATATGTGGAGAAGGGCATATGTAGAACCTACTTACCTATTCTCCTGGGCAACTGGCAAACCATTAACCAGAAATGATGTATCACATATTCTCGCTAAGTTCTCCTCTAAGTATATCGGTCATTCTGTATCTACTACACTGATGGCAAAGTTGTTTAATAATATCCCTGAGAATGTAAATGAAGCAACTGCTGAAGAAATACAGGCAGTTCAGGAGAAGGCACTTGCCAGAGGTCATAGTGTCAAAATTAAGGCAAGTATATACAACCCCTCTTAAATTATTTAAAAGATTAACGCATAGATAATATTATATAATGACTGATATAATGAATAACAAGAAACTTACGCTCAATGAGAATGTTAAGATTACGGGAGGCAAGTATAAGAAGTTAGGACAGGGTGTTCTTAAGACCCTAAAACCCACATATTGTGATGTTGAGTTCCCAACAGGAGTTCATAAGGTAAAGGTAGATTATATCTTCCCTATTGATGACCTGGTAATTGATATGCCTGAGGCAGAACAACTACAAGATGTTCAGCAAGACCCAGATGAGTTTATTGCTGAGAACCCTGAATTAATGAAGGAGGATAGTGAAACTGAAGAGGAACTACCCCATCCAGATGATGAGGAGTTTAATAATCTGGAAGACCAGATTACATTACTTGAGAAGAAGGCAGAACATTACCTTAGTGAAAGTGCTGTCTTTGAGGCAGAACGAGACCAAGCAGATAAGAAGGTAATGGAACAGGATGAAATCATCAAGAAACTCCAGTGTAGAAATGATTACCTTGAGGAACTATGTAGGAAAATCCTACTACCATAAATAATGATATGCCCAGTAATTGGCACTATTCTTATCTTTTACCGCTAAACTACCATCTTTCTTTTTTATTTTTGATGCTCTGGCACGATAACTCTTACGCTTTTCAGCAGATGCTGTGCCAGAACGCCAATCCTGTGCTCCCTTTTGACCGAAGTGAATTAATCGCTTACCACCTGAAGCACTCTTAACATATACACTATACTTTTTACCAGATATCTTACTGGGAAATGGTTTATAAAGTGCTTTACCCGCCTCTTTTGTATTTGTCTTTTTCGCTGGTTTTTCTTTTGCCATCACTCTTTACCCCCTTAATAGATTTTTTTTTACCTTTGTGTTTTTCCCATAAATCTTTATCTGCTGTAGATTGAGTTTTACCTCCCATAACGAATGAGTAAATCCTTGCTTGACCCCATTGGGTGGCAGACATCTTTTGCCCTGCTCCCCCTTTAACTCCCTTCATATTTCTCACTGAACCTGGATTGGTTTTTCGGGCACCTCTACCACGGGACATTACTTGACTTAAGATACTGGTAGATACACCCGTTAATCTACTGATTTCTGCCATAGAATGCCCTTCATCTGCCTTAAACCCATACTTCTTGTTAAACTTCTGCTTGTTCGTCTGGACCATTATTTATATAAAATAGTAGATTTAAATATTATATTTGTATTTATATAAAATATGAGTGAAAGCACAAACGAAGTAGTCCAAGAGGACTTAATTAACATTGAGAAGATGAGCATTGACCAGTTCGCTGGCAGTGTAGTATTAATCTTAGGGGCAATTGGTTCGCTTCTACTGGTAATATGGCAATCTCGGTGTGCCTGTAAATGTAGGATTGGATTAAGTGAAAGTTGCTATATCTTTGATTGTGCCAGAGAACCACCTACGCAGGAGCAATTACAAGACCTAAAAGAAGAGGCAGAAACCCTTGGACCAGCGGGTCAGGCAAATCTTGAGCGTGAAAAGGGAAATAAAGTGCCATCTCAAGACAGACATACTCCAGAAGAAATACGATTAGGGACATATCCAGAGGCAAATGATGAACCATTAATGCCTCCTGAACCCGAATTAGAAGTGGGTGGAGGGTCAGCAAAATTACCATAATTACCTGTATAAACTAAGTTATTTTTTTATTATTGTTTTCTTATATTACCTCTCCTCCCTCTACTCCCTCTCCCCATTTTTTTATCTGTCCTTACCGACGCTTGATTTTTCATTCGGTTTTCTGGAAATCTACAAACCCCCCCAGAAACTTACGCTTTACATACTACACCACTCACTACTACTTGTATCCAGGTAGTAGTATAGATAGTCCATAGTAAATATATAGAAAAAAACCACTTAAAAAGAAAACACATAGATATAGTATAGTAATGAATATCGGGGCATTCGCAGAAAATCTGGAGAAAGAGGTAGGCACACCCTGTATTAGATACATAAGGGTCATTGAGGAGACCAAGACCCGAAAAGATGGCAGTAAGTATAAGAAGAAAATACCCTTCGGGGAGAAGAACAATATGACCCCACAGGCAATCTCCCTGTTTCGTGGGTATGATATCAGGTCATCAAATCCCACCCAGTGCTTCACGGACTACTCCCTCTACCTGAAGCATATGCCTGGCATATGGTGTATTGACATTGACACCAAGGCAGATGATGTGCTGGCAAAAGAATTGCCACAGCGTATGATTGATGCTGGGTGTTTCGCTACCGAGACCAATAAGGGATATCACTTCTACATCAAGTGCCCTGATGCTCCTACTGACTTTACCAACGAAATTGAGGTCTTTAAGGATTTTAAGGGTGATTTCCTCGGTAGGGATTTGGGATGTAATGTCTGGGAGAAGAAGACCCGTAAGTTGGACGGCAACCACATTATGGAGTTTGAGTGGAGCGACTTATCCCAGTATCTGGACATTGAGAAGATGAATGAAGAAAGCAGAGCAGACAAGAAGAAGAGACTGAAGTTAGAGAAGGCGAAGGCAAGACTTGAGAAACTCAAGGCAGATAATGAACCAGACCCAGAAGGCATCAATTCACCCTTCACTGATGGGCAAGTTCAGTCCTACCTTGACCGCATCAAGAATGTAGAAGGTCATTCTAAGCACTATGACGACTGGTTAAAGATTGGTGCCTGTCTGTATAATACCTACCAAGGCAAGAATAAGGGATTGCGTATGTGGATTGACTGGTCCAGCAAGTCCCCTAAGCACGATGAAGACCAGAATGAAGAAAGTTGGGAGACCTTTAAGAAAGACCATCCTGACCCTGCTGGGTGGAAGACCCTTCGGTTTATGGCAGATACCGATAGTCCCACCAATATCTACCAGGGGGCATTTATGTCCCGTAAGGATGATGGGTTTAACGCCCAGAAAGACGCAGTGGCAGAACTTATGAATGAGAGGATTATGTGGAACAGAATGACCAAGGAATACATACAGGTATATGATGACATCCAGAAGACAGAAGAAGGTAGGTGGGGGTCATACAAGAACCAGCAGATGGTAGAAGAGTTTGAGAAGCACTGCTTCTTCGCAGAAGGTCCCAATGGCAAACCACGAGAATATAACCCATTTGACCTGTGGAAGAAATCACCCAAGAGAAAGGAGGTCAGGTGTATTGAGTTTGACCCTAAGAACCCAGACAATCCCAATATCTTTAATCTATGGCAAGGATATGCCATTTCTCCAGAGGAGGCAGATGTATATGATGAAGATGACGCACAACCGCTCATAGACCATATCTTTCGCATCTGGTGTCAGGGTAGAGAAGACCATTTCACATATGTCATCAATTGGTTCGCTCACATTCTACAAAGACCCTGGCACAAAATGGGGGTATTGCTTGCCCTCCAGAGTGAAGAAGGTGCTGGTAAGGGTGTTGTGATGGAGGCAATTGCCAGGATTATGGGTAGTTGCCACTTCTCAGCAACTGCCAATGCCAACTCCATCATTGGTGATTTTAATGGTGGATTAGAGGCAAAATGCCTGGTGGATTTAGATGAAGCAGTATGGGGTGGAGACATTAAGCAGATGGGCAAGATGAAGAACATTATTACAGAACAATCCCAGGAGGTCAATAAGAAGCACAAGGAGGCATACAAGATTAAGAACTCTACGAACTTTATGATTACCACCAACAATGACCTATTTGCTGGTGTAGAAAAGGGGGCAAGACGATATGCCTGCTTTCGTCTGGATGACAGATATGCTGGAGTTGCTACTCAGGAGAGCAATGAGTATTTCAGGCAGATTAGGGGCGGTTCTACCGATAGTTGCCCCAGTCTGGCAGTATGTGGAGCATTTGCCAAGTATCTCTACAAGAGGGATTTATCTGCCTGGTCCTGCCGTCAATTGCCCAGAACTGACCTACTCCAAGACCAGATTGAGCGTGGTTGGAATAGCGTTGTTCGCTGGTGGTGGGATATGCTACAAGATGGTCGCTGGGGTCTGCCAGACTACAATGAGCAGTATAAGAATTGCCTGACTGGGTATGGAGATGCCATCAAGAAGACAGAGTATGATGTCAATATGGAATACTTTGGATTTGTGAAGGATAAGGTCAATGGCAGGATTACTACTGAAGCATACAGCGAGATTGTAGGCATCAAGAAATACTGGCAACGCAAGGACTTTAATGGGTCAATCCAACCAGGCGAAGATGAGACCAAGAAGCAGTTTCTCAAGCGTGTCTATCTTGACCCATCCACTGACTTTCGGTATAAGCATATGGCAATTACTGACAGCAATGGATATCCCAAGGAGTATGCTGTTAAGTGGGAGGGATTTGATATCCCACTGAAGGAGACCAAGTATAAGGAGATTTACAAGGGATACAACCCCAAGTGGTTATGGGAGGTGTATTGTGATGCGGTCAAGTCCAATAAGGTAGGACATTCTCGTAGTCCAGAAACATACAACGCCTGGTGCCAGAAGATGCGTAAGATTACAGATGTCAATACCCGTAAGCACGGGTCAGGCAGTAATCAAGAGACTACCTGGGAATGCCATACCCTGGCAGATTGCCGTGAGAAGTTTAATCGCAGTCAATCCTGGACTTACAACTACGATGAAGAAGATGAAGTTATTACCCCCCAGAATGGAGGTAAGATTGTTGAGACAGATGGACCAGGTCAGCAACTACCTCACGGATGCCTCATAGATATAGATAGTGATGATGACCCAGTAGCAGAATAAATAGTTAGTGAGTGGTGTGTGTGTTAATAAATTATTTTTTGCCAGATTTACCTTTTTTGCCTGGCACTTTATATCCCTCAAACACTTGTTGGGGTCTTACCTTTTTATCATCCTCAATTGCCTTTTCTACCTTAAACTGGCACTTGGGGTCTGGGTCAATTTTATTAGGGTCATATGTGCGTGAGTGCTGGGGTTTTGCTTTGCCTTTCTTTTTTGCCATTATATATTAAGTGAATATTTTATTACTGAAATTAAAATAATAGTTATATTATAAAATGAGTTTAGTGATTTGTAGCAACAGGGACACGAACTACGAGTTTGCCGATGTAGAAGGGGCAGAGATTAATATGAAAGGTAAAGGCACTTCATCTGCCTCTACCTTTACCAATCATTTCAGTAATATATTCACAATACCACGAAATGCTGAAGTTGCTGTTCAGTCAGTAAAGATTAATAGGAATAATGTATTAAAACTGAATACACCTAAATATTTCTCATTCTTTCTCGGTAAAGCATTAACCAAGACTACCAGTTATCGTGATAGTTGTAATCTACCAGTTGTGGTAAAGGTTAATCCTGGCACATATGGCATTGTGGAATTAGGCAGAAAAATTAATGAAGCATTGATGGAAAGGGGATTTGAGTGCCACCCAGATTATAGTGGCAATTGTGATGTAGTCCCAGCATTCAGTAATACATCCACAGGGGATACTTGGAACGGATGGAAATACTCTATTAATACCAGTGGGGACCAATCTGCCACTAATAACGCAGATACATTCGTAAGATGGGCACCTGCCAATAACTGCGACATCACTGATTTCACTATCACTAACCCATCACCTGGTGGAGGGGTAAAGATACTAAAGGCAAATAATGACCCATCAACTTATATTATGGGTATTGGACAGACTGCTGCTGGAACTGATATGCCATTAAGTTTAATTAATGGAGAGTTTGAGTTTTCACCCTTTGAGAATGGAGTTGATAAATACTGGGAATGCGGATTGTCCCGTGCTGTCAATGCTGATAATCCTGCCCCTGAATGGTGTGATTTTGAGGGAGATGCTTGGACAGAAGGTTCTGCCAGTCCAGGGGGATTTATGGACTTTAAATTGACTTGGAGTGATGAAGACCAGACAGGCACGAGTAGATTGTGGATTGAGCAGGCAATCGTAGAAGAAGGTGGGTTTTTAAGAGATAAGACTGGTAATATTAATACTGGTTCTTTTAGAATGAAAGAGGTAAGATATGCTGGTATTACTGGTAAAACACAAGGTATTAATGTAGTCCTGGATGAAAATAATGTATCCGCCACATTAAATACCACTAAAGCAACTACCTCTTACTCCAAGTTTAAGTTTGTTGCCAAGGGAGAACTATTAGAACTCTATGCTTTCGGTAGTAATAAGAATGTGCCTGGTGGTCAGTGGGAGACACTGATTAGTGGTGCTAATTATAAGGCAGTTGAGGATAGTGAATATGGGGCATTTAATTACCCTGATGGCAACCCATATAAAGTTGCTACCTGTTTTAAACCTATTAATACCAATCTCCTCAATCTTTACCCGAAGGTAGGATTAGAGGCACAGAATGATTATCTTACTATTACCAAGTGGGGTGGTCGCCCTGGGTCAGGTGAGTTCCCAGGACTTAATACACCTGGCACATCATTATGGGCAAGGTCAATTGTTGATGATGAAATAACCTATGGGGGATTATATGATATTCGTAGGTCTAAAGAAGTTGATATGGGATTAATGATGAATGGGATATTTGATACGGCAGTTTATGTGCCTGTGGCAATTCTTAATGCTGAACACCCAGCATATCAATATGGTATCTTACCTCAATCCCATACAGAGTATGGATATGATAAGATGGATGATTATGTATATCAATCAGTTAAGGGTAATTCTGCTGAAATGCTGGGATTTCCCCATCAAACGGCAGTCTTACAGAGTGAGCAGGGACAGACATTTAGACAGGATGGCACAACTGCCACTACACCACCTGGTGCTAATTGGGTCTGTTTTAGCACCTCTACCCCCACTCTCTCATCCCACACTTGCTTCATTAGATGTCCTACATTAACCCATCAATCTCTTAATATGGCAAAAGAACTGCCATCTAAGATATTATACCATATACCCAGATTTAGTAATAGTGGTAAAGAGTATGGTAATTTATTTTATGAACCTCACGAGAAGACTTACCTGGAACTGAGGAATACTGAGGAAATCAAGATTAATGAACTTAAGATTGATATTGTAAATACTGATGAAACGATAGCAGAAGATTTGACAGGTCAAACTACCATCTGCCTTCATTTTAGAAAAAAGAGAGGGTAAATAGAAAAAATAGAGAATTATAAGTTCTATATTTTTCTATATGTTCTATTATAAATATGACCGATGCTGAAATTGCCGTTAATATGCCAGAAGAACAATTCATCCCCAACGAACAACCTGAAGACCCATTACCAGTTAATGAAGGAGTAAATGAAGTGCCTGATGAGGTAGAAGAAGAAGATGCTAAGGTAGAAATGAAGATTAAAGAGATTGTGCCTGATAATGAGGTATTTAATGATGCTATGGAACAAGCACCTCCTAAGCGTAAGAAACGCCCAGTAAGTGAGAAGCAGAAAGCACATCTTGCTAAAATTAGAGTGAAAGCATTAGAAGCAAAGAAAGCAAAGAAGGCAAATAAACCGCCAGTGAAATCTGCCAAGAAGGTATATGAAAAGCAAATAGAAGAAGAGTATGATGAACCACCTGGTAATGTAATGGATATGCCTACTCCAGATAAAGATAGTAGTTTAATCCATTTAACCCAGCAGGAGTTAAGGCAATTACAATATGAAGCAATCTATGGATACGATACAATGCGTAAAGATAGAAAGGCAAAAAAGCGTGAAGCACAGGCAAAAGCAGAACACGAGAAGAAAACCTACCAGGCAGTTCATAGGGCAGTTCATAGACCTGTAGATGATGATGGATGGGGTGTCTGTTTCCAATAAATGGGTAGAGGGGGGTGAGGGATATAAGGCAATTTTAGAAAATGAAGTCTATTTAGATTAAACTATTTGCTGAGTAAAACTCTATATTACCTAAACTCCCTCTACTCCCTCTCCCCACTTTTTCTTATATCTATGAAGTCTATTTTATCTATATTTTTCTATTTGGTTTATTTATGTATATATACTATATAAATGAGCGAAGAACAGCAATTTGCCGAGGGTTTCCCTCAAATCCTCAAAGTCCAAGACCCACCTAAGGAGAAGATTAAACCTCTACATCCTCATCTGCCACAACCTCCAGCATTAATGTTAATGATTTCCCCTATTCGCACTGGTAAATCTACCATCATATCTAACCTGCTATTAAACTCCCATTTCTATGGTCAAGATTACTTTGATGAAGTAATGTGTATTTCACCTACCATTTACAATGATAAAACATCCCGTTTCTTAAAGAAGGCATTTGATTGCTATGACGGGTATGATGACCAGATTATCACTGACTTAATCCATAAGCAAGAAGGATTTGCTGACAATTTAGAGGAGAGACCAGAAATAGCGGTAATCCTGGATGATATCCTTGGCACAATCAGGCGTGAAGCGAATGTAAATCATTTGGCATCAAGGTTCAGGCATTATGGTATTAGATTACTTCTAATGAGTTCCCAGAATTACAGGTCAGTATCTCCCGTTATTCGCTCTAATGCTACTAATATGATTATAGGTAGTCCATTTCCCAATACGAAAGAACTGGGTAAGATAGCAGAAGAGATAGGAGACCAATTTGGAGGGTATGATAATTTCCTTAAGATATACTACACTGCTACACCAGAGAAATATGATTTCTTATACTTAGACCTCCAGTCTAATCCACCATTAGCATATCACAATTTTGAGAAGGTAATTGCTCAGGGTGGTCAGCATAGAGAGGTAGAAGCACCCGATGGGGCAATTGATAACCCAGAAGTGCCCAAGAAGGATATGAAGAAAGAAGCAGAAAAAAGGACCTCTAAAAAATAATATTAATAGTATTATAAAATGAGTGATTTTGGACAGAGTAGTGCCATTGAGCAAACGAATAACCTTATAAGCGAGGGTATGGATAATGCCCGTGCGACCCGAGAGCACAATAGGTCAGTTGTGAATACCTACAATCAAAAAATCAATACTATTAATAATAAGAAAGATGCGGTGGGTGTTTCTTCTAAGACCGCAGATACAGGAGAAGAAGGATTATCTGGTGTCCAAACTGCCGTAGCAACTGGTCAAGAACTCAAAAAGGCATATAATATGGGAGTAGGCAGTTATCTCAAGTCTCAACCAGCAGAGGCAAGTAAATCCCTTTCATCAGCATTTCAGGCAGGTAAGCAGGCATTAGGTATGGGTGGTGCTGAAAAAGCAAATAAATATATACCAGTATCACAGAGAACTCTGGGTGGGGCACGCTCAACCGCAGAAGCAGAACGAACGGGTGAAGATATGGGTGTTGTTTCTGGTGTATTTAAGAAAGGATTAGGGGCAATCACATCCCTACCAGATAAGCAGGTAGCAGGATTGGCAAAAGGATTAGGAGCATTTACTGGAGTTGCGGGTGCTGCCCTAACGGGTGTTGAGGATATTGCTTCTGGGTCATTCGGCACAAATGATGCGGGAGGTAAAGCAACTGGTATTGATAAGGCAGAAAATATTGGTTCATTAGTATCTGGCGGGTTAGATGCTATGGCACTTGCTGTGCCTATCTTAGCACCAGTGGCAGGAGTAGCAGATTTAGTAGAAGGTGGATTATCATTAGCAAAAGATGCCAGTGATAAGCAATCCGCACTACAATCAGCAAGTAAAACCAAAGACCAAGAAACAGAGAGTGGAGCGGGTGAAATAGCATCAGCGGGTAGTCAGGGTCAAATCGCAGGCACATCAACTGCCAACCGAATGTATTAAGCGAAGCAATCTAAGATAAGAAAATAAAGAAAAATACAATGTTAAATAAAATAAAAGTTATATTATAAAATGAGTTTTTGGAGTGTAGATGATAAAATCCCAGTGAGACAGACGAATGTATCAGTATTTGCTGAACACGGATTAGAGTATAAATCTCAGCAGAAGATTAACTTTCATATTCCACCCACAATATCCTACTTCCAACCGAGAGAATGCTACCTTGAGTTTGATGTCCAACTCCTCTGCCAGAATGGAGTGGCAGGTCAAGCACCTACCAGATTGTCCCTTGATGCGGAGACTGGGGCACAATCTCTTATTAGGGATATTCGTATCCATTCAGGTGGTGCTGGTTCAGTGCTATTAGAAGAGATACAGAATTACAATACATTAGTTGCTCTCAAGTATGATTATGAGAGTAATGAAGTTCTCCGTAATAAGCGGGCACTTACTGAGGGTTCATTAGTATATGACCCAGATAATCGTGCTACCAATGGGGCAACTAAGAGTGAATTAAATAACCACAAATCTCAACCATATACCAGTCTATTTAGGGATGATGCTGGTGAGGTAATTGCTAAACCAGACCGCACCAATACCACTTGGGAGAGTGATACTGATAGTAATTTTAATAAGGTAAAGTGTCTATTACCCCTACATACGGGTATTTTCAGTAATTCTAAGGTATTCCCTGCTCTTCTAACTGAGGGTCTCCGTATTGAGATTATCCTTGAGAGTGCTGGCAGAGTTCTTCGTATCCCTGATACTATTAATCCTGCCCGCAGAGGTCAGTTAGGTCTCCGCTTTCACTCCCGAACGGGTAAAGATAGTGAAATTGCCCACGGCAATGGCACTTGGGCAAACGGGCAAGAAACTGCTGTTTTATATGTTGCCAGAAATAACAATATTACAAGTGTAGATAATGTGCCACTTGTCCCAGGGCAGAAGATTGCCCTGTGTAAATGTGCTGGTGGGACAGATGCTGCCGCTGAAAGTGAATGGCAGGATAAACCAGGAGACAACTGGTTTCTTCATACAAATTATGATATGATAGTTGATAAGTTAGAATTAATACCAGGTGATGGCAACCCAGCAACTGAGGGTGGGCGATATGGACTGGTAAAGATTACCCTGAAGACTACTTGGAATGCGGGTGGTGGTGAAACTGGGGTCACGAATAGTTCTGCTGAAACTGCCACAAATGCTGAGGGATTTATGATTGTAGATGCTTCAGTTCGTAATCAGTCAAACACAACTGGACAAGCAGGGGCAGATTTTAAGGGAGATTATAAACTTTCTAATGTCCAGATGGTAATTCGTCAAATTGATATGCCTTCTGGATACACCCAGAAACTAATGGGTATGATGAAGGGTGGAGGCACAATGAATTATGATTTCCTTTCTAATACTAATTATAAATACTCCCAGTTGGCAGGGGACCGAGTTGCGAATATCCGCTTACCTCTCTCACAGAGTAGGGCAAAGAGTATTCTATCAATCCCTACTGATGCCAGTGTCTATAAGAACCACGAATTAATTACAGGTATGAAAGATACACTGGGTCTTAATTTCCCAGGCGTCACTAATGAGAAGGTATATCCGTTCGCTGATATGCCTGACCTTGGGACATATGTAGAGGATATTGATAGTGAAGATACCTTTAATCTCTGTGTAAGAACAGGACTTACTGGTATATGGGATGAACTTACTGATTACCAGTGGTTTTACGATGGCAAATTAAATCCCAGTCGTAAGGTAGAAACTGCCATTATCTCTGGTAGAAAGGGTATTTCACAGCAACCTCTCATTGAGTTAGAGAAGGCACTTGCTATGGCAAATATAGAACCTCTATCATTCCGTAAGTTTAGGAGTTATTGTTGTATTGGTAGGGCACTTGCTTTACAGGATGGGGTATATGATTGTCGTGGGCGTGATTTTAACCTTCAGGTCAATTATCAGTCCCTAAGAACACCCCTAAAGAATAAGTTGTGGATGAACTTTGTGGCACATCTTAGGCGTATAGAAGTCCGTGGCGACCAGATTTCGCTACAGGTATAAGTAAAAAATGGGGAGAGGAGGGAGGGCATAATTAGACCGCATTTGGGTTCGTGGCATTTCTAAACTTTTATTGGAACTTTCATCTTTTTCTAATACATCCCTCTACTCCCTCACCCCACTTTTTAGTCAAGACAGCATTAAAATAATGTAAATAATCTACCATTCTTTTTTTAACTGGTATATAGTATAAATATGTCAGGAGCAGGAAATGTCAATCTTCACATTACACCCAGTAATGTATTAAGTTCAGGTAAAATATCATTTAAGTCTGGTAATCCAGTCATCCAATTCATAGTGGGTGAGCAAGACCGCCTACTATTAGGTAATAGTATTCGTTTAGTCGGTAAGATTAACTTTTGGACCGATGACCAGGGCACTAATATCCCAGTTGATACTGACGCACTCGCTTGGGATGGTCGTATTGGTATGTATAATTGTATTGACCAATTAGTAATTAAGTCTCAGGCAACACACCAAGTCATAGAACACATTAAGAATTACAATCGTATGATGGCAAGTTATATCCCTACTACAACCTCCCTTGAGGATGGGTTATCTCATCTATCCCAGAGTGCTTTAATTACCCCAGCATATGAATGTTCTAAAAGGACTATCATTGATAAACAGGGGGCAATTGTCTCTCCCAATTCATTTGCCCTTCATTTGCCTTGTGGGTTATTTAACGGCACACAGGGTATCCCTCTCTCAGGAGATGGAGGTGTAGGTGGTCTATTAATAGAAATCCATTTAGCACCCGATAACAATGTATTATTTGACCGAAAGGGATTAGCACAGACATCTAACCTTGACCGCTCATTCTATGAGTTAAGTGATGTTTATTTGGCGTGTGAGGCAGTAGAAGATGTAAGACCACCTGGCACTACATCTACCTTTGAGTATAACTCAATCTCAAGTTATTTCACATCTATTAATTCTACCAATGCTATTATTAACTTTAATCTGGGTCTTTCTCGTGTATTAGGGGTATTTATGAACTTCATACCTTCTCATATGATTAATGACTGGAATTATAATGGTATGGCAACTATGCCTATCCAGAACTTGGATGATAGTAAGGCAGATATTAAGCAGATAGTATTTACCCGAGGCGGGCAGAAATACCCGTATATGTTTAACCTTGACTTAGAGCAGAAGGATGAACCACAGCAGGAGATGCTTGACCCTCAATTTCTCCGTGGAGGTATTGATGCTATTAAGGGATTTATGAAGAGTAAGCGTATGATATGCTCTACTACCAATTCACGCCTCAAGAATAGAAATGCTGAACCATTTACTGCCGAAGGCAATTCATATGCTGGAGCAGCAGGTTCTGCCCCTCAATTTACTAATAATGCGAATAAAGATGGAGGTGATTGCTTCACACTTGGTGTAGGATTTGACCACATATCTAATCAAGGCATATCATTTGCCACTGAAAGTTTCGGCACCCAGATTAATCTTGGTTTAACATCTAATCTCCCTCACGGAGTGTATATGTTCTGCCACGCTAAAAACACGCTGGTATTTGGTCCAGGGGGTGTCCAAGTCCTTAATTAAATTGGTAAATATTAAGTTATTTTTTTATTCATTCATATAGTATAAATATGAGTGTTCAGTCAAGTCAAATCCCAGACCTTCTTAAAATCGGGTCTATCCCAGTTAATACAGCACAAGATGTAGAAACGGCAGTTTTAGAACCAGTGGTTCATAATGATACCTTTTGCCGTTTTGTATTCCAGAATAAGGGTATTCTACATTCTCATTCTAAGATTGAGGTGTCCCTTAATAATATGGATACACAGGCAATTCTCCCAATTGGTGTAGGTATATATTCTCTTATAGATAGAGTTGCTCTCAAGATGGGCACTAAGACTATCTGTGAGATTGAGGATTTTGCCCATTGGTATGCCTATAAGTCTATGTTTGTTGCCAATGAGAATAATAAAGAACGAGAGGTATTCCAGAATGGCAGAGCAATTGCCCACCAACCACAATATGAAGATGCCCTTGCTCAAGCAGGACCTACTCAAGGCAGTGGAGAAAGTAATACATTAGCAGGATTTCTTGGAGTTGATTGGGGTAGAGATTATAAAGACAGCAGAAATGGGGCAAATCCTTATACAGATGGAGATATGAACCTTAAACCTCAGGACTGGCAGTTGCTTAAGCAGGAGGCACAAGAGGCAGCAAACTCTGGTCAATTTACCGACCTGGATGATGATGCCCCTACCTGGCAGATGTCATTGAGTGAGTTATGCCCCTTTCTTAAGATGAACCAATTGCCCCTGTATATGATTAAAGAGCAGGTTTCATTAGAACTTACATTTACCCCTTCTAAAGGCACAGACCAAGAGAAGGCAGAAAGTCGTAGGGTTGTTCAGGTAAGGGAGGATGATGGCACAACACCTGCCCCCTCTGCTCCTACTATTAATACTGCCAAGACCCGTCTTATCGCAGATTACCTATATTTCCCACAGGAGATGATGGAGGCATACCAGAATGCCAATGCCAATATGTCATTTACCTATGTTGATTTTCAGTTATCTAAGCAGAGTGTAAGCAAGACCCAATTACAATCCCAGGGTATCCGTAATATTGGTGGAGCAGGTAGAATTGTAAGTAAATTGTTCTGGGGTATTCAGGATGAGTTTGCTGAGAGTGAGTATTTACTGGGTAATTTCTACTCTCAAGGACCAGACCGCACATATTCTAATACACCTGCTACTGATAGTAATGGCACAGCAACATTTAATCTAAAATATAACGATAACTTCCTTTACCCTATTGATGTAGATAATTCTGCCAGACATTTCTACAATGTCCAATCAACAGAAGGTCTTGTGCCATTTGTGAATAGGGAGGAGTATTGCGGTGAGGGAGATGCTTTGACTGATAGAAAGGTTGCTGGGTGGAGACAGGGAGGCAATGGAGCAGACCAAGGAACCGAAGCACAGCGTGAAAATCACGCTAATCTAACCAGTAAGTTCTTCTGGAATGGAGCACGCCTCAATAAGAACCAACGCATCAATTCTCGGGGTATTGAGTTATATTACAAGGTAAATGATATGCCTGATTTAATCTCCCGCACAGATGGGGCGGCAAATGTATATCCCTCTCCTGGGTATATTCAGCGTGTTTATATGGAGGTTGTAAGAACTGCTACACTTAACAATGGGTATTTCCAGTGTTATTACGCCTAATTATTAACCTCAATTTTTTACCTTTTATTTTTATATAGTCTATTAATATAAATGACCTCATATGTGGATACCATATTAATTGATTGTAATAGAAAAGGCAGTGAAGAGTATAAGATTAAGAAGGGATATAATGAACCTGCTGTATTTACCTGTAAGCAAGGAGCGGGTATTAGACTTAACCCTGGAGATGAAGTCTCATTACATTCAGCATATATCAATGAGAGAGGTAATGAAGATAATATGGAGTTTAGTGGTAAGATAGTGAAAGACACAGAACAATATGAATTAGAATATACCGAAACAATCCATAGTAGATTAACTACCACTGACCAACCAGTCAGTAGAACCACAATGATGTCAAGAGATGCTCGCTGGGATGGACCAGATATGAGAGAGGGATATGGTAGGGCAGATTGTTTATACTACCAGCAGGATGGTAAGGGAGTTCAGCAGAGCACATCATTTAACAGAAAAAAGGTATTTGATGTAATTGATAATGAAGTCAATTTCAGTATCAGTTATTTTAAAACTATGAATGGAGAGGGGTATTTATCATTACCCAGACGATTTGATGCCCCTAATCCTATGAGACCGAATAGCGATGGATATGGATATGGCGGAACAAGTAGCACAGGGGCAGGATTTCTTGGTAATAGCACAACTGCTGGAAAACCAGGTGATGTCCCTGCGTGGAATGGTCCTGCTACATATCCTAATAGAGTGCCAAACCCTTCTACCAGTGGTAAAACAATTATGCCAATTGATAAGGATTATTGGTATTATTTATATACTGCTTATGATGGTAATGCCAGAATATTAAGAAACGGAGACTGGGTGACGGCAACAGCACCAGACGCACAGGGAAATGCTTATAATGTTGATGCTGACAGGCAGACCACTTGGGCAGGTTCTAACCCTGGCACTTGCTCTGCCCCCTGTGAAGACAATGATGTCCCACGATATACTGACAGGTTTTTAAACATAGGAATAGGTGCTGGTGGAGCACACAATACCAAGAATAAGTGTTTATCTACTGGTTTAAATGTTGGACCAGATTGTTATTTCACTGGTAGATGCCGACCCATTTTAACCCCTGAAAAATTGGTAAAGGAGGATTGGCAGTTCTACCCGCATTTTAAATACTCTCCTACTATCCACCAAGATACAAACCCATATCCTCAAACCACTGACCCAAATACCAATGAACACACGACTAATACTGATTTATACCATAAAATGTTAATGGGTGAAGTTGGAGTGGGATATAAACACACTCAAGATAATGCCAGAATGACTATCTACATTAAACAAACTACCTTCTGGTCTAAAGAGGCAAATAATACAACTAAAGATAGGGCAATTCATCTCACAGGCACAGAAACTACCTCAGCAGAGATTGAGGCAAAGAATTGTGTAGATGATATCTTTGAGAAGGACGGAGATTACACTGACCCAGCATTGACTACAGAGTGGTTAAGATACAAGGAAATCAAGAATGTTAAATTAGATACAGGATACAATACACCTGATGATGTGGCACAGCAAATCACAGACCAACTGAATAAGACCCAGGCATCTACACCAGTCAAGGCAGAATTATTAGATGATGCGAAAGACCCCCAAGAAATATCAGTGAAACAGACCAGCGAATGCTATAAACCCTTTCATTCTGCTACTCATCATTCATTCGGTGAGAATACTGATACAATTGTAAATGCCTTTTCATCTACCACTAATAATATACAGGACCAAGCAATGATAGACTGGCAGACGGCATATCATCACATAGGAGTTAAACGCCCAGACCTATGGGATGCTGGTAGGGCAATTTATTATGACCAGATAATGTATCCAGGCACAGGTCAGGGGATGGCAAGTGAGAGGACATTTCCTACCATTCATCCTAACCACGGCATAACTAAAGCAGGTGCCACTGCTGGAGCAAGAATAGTGACGACTATACCCTGGACAAGGGAGAATGTAATGAAATACAAGAAGTTATTTGATGCCCAGGCACAATACCCAGAATTGTTTGATTATGATTATTGTATTACCCCTGGTGGGACAGCGAAACAAGAAGTCAATGTAAATAATAGTAGATTTTTACATATTGATACAATACAGACGAATACAGGACTTTTAGGGAGTGATAACTATGAAAATGTTGATGGCACAACTGATATAGCGAAATGCCAGACACCCGATACTGCCATATCATATCCCATATTCTTTGATTATTACCCAGAATACGCAGATATGGAGTATATGGATGATTACCCAGTTGATAGTATTGCTTGCTATGGTATCTTTACCAGGGTAAATACCAATGGAGCATATACGATAGGATTTAATGCTTATAATGTGAAGGTAAGTGATAAGATATTTCAGGGTAATACTCCTATCACTGGTGCCTGTTGTATTGGATGGGATTGTCATTTCTCAGCATATGGCACAAAGTGTATTATGCTCCATACAGGCAATTTAAATGCCTTATATGATGGTAAGACTATGCTGATGGAAAAGGATAATAATGAGACTGAGACGCTCCAGAGGTATTGTAATACATATCCCTTCATTAAAGATACCTATTTAGGAGCGAACCAGATTGAGTTGGGTGTAGAGGATAAGGGTAAGTTTTATTTACACCAATTACATACACCAGAATATATAGGCAATTCATTTGCCAGTGGGTCAAGTCCTGATAATCCAATCAATCCAGATGCCAGCGACCAAGTGTATAGGGTAAATAAACGCCTCTCTGGAGATAACTTCTGCCCTGATATGGTGCCATACAGACCAACAATCTCAACAGAGACTGATACAGCAAATAGTGGTAAGATTGAGATTAGTAATTTTAACGATAATTTAAAACCCTTTCATATCTATGATGCGATGTCTGGTGTGTTTATTGAGGATATGGGTATTGATGAAGATAGTTGGTCAGCATCTTTATGGGGTAAATTAGGATTTAGTTATGAGCAGTTTAATAGCAGTAATACACTCAACAGGCAGACCCGTATTAATAACCTGATAAATGTATCTGGTATAGGGGCAATAACTACCAATGCTGATATATCAGCGGGTGATGTGCCAACATATCCAAGAAATGCTTATGGTGGAGATTATTATAATAATTCACTGCCTAATATCAATTTCCCATTCTTTGAGAATACTACTGATGAGTTTGGTAGTAGGGTAATACCAAGTGTTCCAGCAATTACTGAAACCCAGACAAGTGTAAAGATACTGGCAGATGGATTACCTGTGAAGATGGATACTCCTTATCTGTTAGTCAAGAGTGATATAGTCCAAGATACTAAATACTATGGTATGGGGGCAGATAATAATAATTATACATCGGGTCAATGCTTACCCATTGTGGGTGTAGTTAATAAAGAAAATGGGTTTGGAGACTATTACTTCCAGACTATCTCACAAATGGCATTTACCATTACGAAACCAAGCACTTTATCATCCATCACAACGAGTATCCATAACCCAGATATGTCTATGGCAAGATTAGAGAATGATAGTGCTGTAATCTATAAGGTAAAGAAGAACAATACAGGCAATTATAATATTGCTGGAGAATTAATAGAAAAAGGCAAACTAAAATTAAATCCTTGATTAAAGTATAAATGTTGAGTGTAGAAGAAATCCTGACTATCATATCCCTCATAGATGATGTATCCCCTAAAGACCAGCGTTCTCGTAATCAATTACTGGATGTTAAGAAGTATATAATGGAGCACGCAGAAGACCCAGATTATCAAATGGTAGATGATAGTGCCAGTGATACAGATGATGAAGAAGGAGAACCTGAAGAGCATATCATTGACCGCACAGACCCTAATTATATTGCCTTAAAATAGTGGGGAGAGGGGGGAGAGGGATTATTAGAGTTTTGAGAGATAAAAATAAAAATAAAGTTCTGGTAAAAGTTAATTTGTATAAATAGCATCACTCCCTCACCCCATCTTAATAGATTGTTTTTTGGTTCGTTTTTCAGGAAATCTACAAACCCCCCTGAAAAGTCGCTCTTTACCCTTTACAACCACCTTCTGCTCTCTGTATTCAGTAAGCAGTTTCATTTACCTTCGCATTTCACAACACCCCGTCGCTTACTTCTACTTCTGCCAGTTCAGTCGGGACTTAGAAGCACAGCAAGACCCATCAGTATGGTCCATCTCACATACGAACTCAACCACCTCGGGCACATCGTGATTGACCAGACCATCAAGACCATCCAGGACTACATCCAGTCCAAGAAG
>WLWF01000821.1_pt1 | contig 28530 bp, 34 predicted proteins | sample 6718331 | NCBI WGS metagenome assembly WLWF01 (sample SAMN12718692, study PRJNA515312) | sponge metagenome | isolation source: marine sponge | host: Mycale hentscheli | place: New Zealand: South Island, Marlborough, Capsize Point | collected 2003-05-01
AACGTCCAAAAGCAACGGTTACCTCATTTTTGATAAGGTCACCCAGTCCGTTCTCACGAAGCCATTTGTATGCTTCTTCCTTTTTATCTGCAGGTATAGAAGCACCATAGACAGGTTTAACTTCAACAGAAGTCCCGTCTGATAATTTTAATGTAGAGATGTTCATTTCTTGCATCATTGTAGGTATTACCTCAGCTGATACTAATTCTACTTTTCTTTTCATCTCTTTGTATTCTTGTTCTTTAACTAAAAGCTCTGCTTCTAGTTCTTGTAGTTTTACTACTTGATCAGATAATTTTTTGGCATCATTAGCACCATCCAACTCTTCTCGTTTTTCTTGTTCAAAGTCAATCGACATTGATTTCTCCTTTCTCGTATAAGTTTATTTTAAGAGGATAGTACATTCTTTCTTGTCTATCCCATTTCAACAAATTAAATTTGCCGTTTGTAATATCAGAAACTATAGAACATGCAATTCCAATTATCGCAGGATCACCTGTTAACAACAAATGGTCGTCTTCAGTATAATCTTTTAATAATTTTCTTAGTTTAAAAACTAACGGTCCAGGTGAAAATATTATTTGTGAAAATTCTGGAAGTAAAAATTTAAACTCACCATATTCTCTTGCACTCATAATATTTATTTTAGGAGCATTGGCTTTTGTGCCTGGTAATTCTTGAATTACGTATACTATTTTTTTTCTTTCTGTCATTGACATTACATATAGGATGTTCTATATAACTTGTCAACTAGAAAGAAGAAAAATTATGAATTATAAATTTAAGACTAAGCCTTATGCTCATCAGTTAAAAGCATTAGAGTTATCATGGGATAAACCATACTTTGCGTACTTTATGGAAATGGGTACCGGTAAATCAAAAGTATTAATTGATAACATTGCAATGTTGTATGACGCTGGAAAAATAAATGGTGTTTTAATTATTGCACCTAAAGGTGTTTATAAAAACTGGTATGACGGAGAAATTCCTACACACTTACCAGACCATGTAGAACACACATCTGTTTTGTGGCAAGCAATGATAAATCAAAAACAACAAAAAGAATTAGATAAACTTTTTGTGCCTGGAGAAGACTTACATGTTTTAATTATGAATGTAGAAGCTTTCTCTACTAAAAAAGGCGTAGAGTTTGCAGCTAAGTTTTTAAGATGCCATAGAACAATGATGGCTATTGATGAGTCTACGACAATAAAAAATCCAGATGCTAAACGTACAAAACATATCTGTACATTAGGTGAATATGCAGGATACAAAAGAATATTAACAGGTTCTCCTGTAACTAAATCACCACTAGATTTATATAAACAATGTGAGTTTCTTAAAAAAGAATTACTAGGTCATTCTTCTTATTATACATTTAGAACTAGATACGCAGTTATGAGGACTGCAAACTTTGGCGGTAAATCTGTACAAATTGTGACCGGTTACCAGCACCTACCAGAGTTGTCAGAGAAATTAAAACCATTTTCTTATCGTGTATTAAAAGATGATTGTTTAGATCTGCCGGAGAAAACATTTATTAAACGTTTGGTTACACTCACACCAGAACAGAAAAAATTATATTTACAAATGAAAAATTTAGCACTTGCACAAATGGATGGCAAGATGATGACTACAGCTACGGTTATGACTCAGTTAATGAGACTGCAACAAATTACTTGTGGTCATTTTACTGCAGATGATGGCACTATAAAAGATTTAGATTCCAACAGATTGTCAGAACTTATGAATGTATTGGAAGAAGTAGAAGGCAAGATAGTTATATGGGCCCACTGGCAACGAGATGTTAATAGGATAATCCGGGAGATAACTAAAAAGTATGGCGAAAATAGTTTTGTAGATTACTACGGTCCTACTCCTATGAGTGACCGTCAAGAAAATATAAGAAAGTTTCAAGATCCAGACTCACCTGTTAGATTTTTTGTAGGTACTACACAGACAGGTGGTTATGGTATCACATTAACCGCAGCTAGTACCATGGTATACTATTCTAACGGTTATGATCTTGAGAAAAGACAACAATCAGAAGCTAGGATAGATCGTATTGGCCAGAAGTATCCTATGACTTACATAGATATATACTGTGAAAATACTGTTGATGCTAGAATTGTAAAAGCTCTTAAGAAGAAAGTTAATATTGCTAGTCAGATTATGGGTGAAGAACTTAAGGATTGGATTTAAAGTATATCTTTTGCTTTACCTAAAATAGGTTTGTACTTAGTTTTATTTTCTTCTCTATATGCATGTAGGAATTGTTTTCTTGGCGTGCCTTCTGTTATACTACAATGTATCCACCCCGAATTAGGTTCTCCAGGAACATAATACTCGACGATCAGCTGATCCCAGTCAAGCTCTCTATGTATCCAATCTGCAAGTTCAGCATTGTCAACTCCAACACATTCGAAATCTGCCGCTTCCGCACGCGAGTGCTGGCTGTTAATTGAACTACCGATGGCTTGGCAAAGCTGGGGAGAACGGAACCCTGACGTGACTTTGACTCTGCCAAAGTGATCACGTACTGGCTGTAAAATTTTTTCACAAAGTAGTTTTAATTTTTCTATTTGTTCTGCGTTAGGGTTATTGTTAATACCTTTACGTATAGCAGTGTCTGATTTAATAAGCTCTTGAAGAGTAAAGTTACGTGTAAGTTGCATGATTTTTTATCTAATAATTAAAGCAAATATAACATAGGCCATACCTGAGATCAACGCACCAGTAGATACTAATAATATACTTTCTACCCTATTTATTTGGTGTTCAAGCTTATGTATTTTATCATGAGTTTGCTTTTGCATAATTCTGCAAAGCTTCTCATGTTCTTCTATTTTTTGTATTGCGTTTTTTGCCATATTAATTATCCCCAAATAGTATACGTAATTTTTCTGCGTTTGTCATGTTATTAAAATTACCACCTTGTACCTGTGCTGACACAACTTCGTTATTAATACTAGGTAGGTTAAGTGTTGTAGGACCTAGTGGTGTGTCTTGCATGATAGGTTGTAATGGGTTTGCAAATACAGGGAACTCTGGTAAATTTAAATTAACTTCAGCAAACTGTGCTTGCAGATCAGCAATAGCATCGTTAGCTGCTTCTAAAGGATTTGATACACCAATTGAATCTGCATTTTCTTGTAATGCTCGTCTAACTTCTAATGATAATGCGTAAGGTCTAAAAATATTTTGGTCAATAGAGTTTACTTCAATGTTAGAGATTCTATCTAACGCTCCTCTAAAACCTTCATCAGATATATTTAACAATCTTGCAGCGTCCATGTCACCTTTTAATTCTTTTTTAACACCAAACAATGCACGGTTGGCGTTTATGTATGCGTCTACAATTTCTCTTGGTTCAATTGGTCCACCTTTTAATGCAACTCTAGTAAATAATGATCTTGAATCCCTTACACCTCTTTGATAGTTAGCAACTTTAAAATTCATAGCTCTGTCAGGATTTACATTGACTGCTCTAAAACCAAACAATCCACCAAACTCATCACCAAATTCAAAGTCTTGACCGTACTCATCAAACTTACCTTTAGTAATTACATCAACAGATTCTATAGATTGGTCTAATCTTTTTAATTGATCCAATGAAAAAGGCATTTGTGCTTTTACTAAGTGTGCAAATATTTTACTATTACGATCACCTGCTGTATCTTGATCACTGTATACTTGTGCGCCATCTCTAGTTCTACCGCCTCTTGCAATAATATCTAGTGCAGCTTCAGTCCAAATAGATTCTGATATAAATGGTTGACCAAACTCTGACGTAGCTGTAAATAAACCTCTTGCAAAGTCATCCATCATACCATCTTCATCTGTTCTACCATCTTGCACTGCATTAACGATTGATTGTAATGGTCTAATTAATGTGTCGTATGCATTAGCGTGACTAAAATCTATGTATTTAAAACTACCATCTTCTTGTTTAATAGGTAACAATGTAGAGTTTTTAGACCATTGTGCTGCAAACCTTCGAATTGCTTCTCTCTCCTCGTCTGTGACGTCGTACAGGGCCTGGAATGCTGAGGCTGTTGCTATGGGTATAGCTGCAACTGTAGTCGTAAAACCAAATAATCTAGTGTAACCAATGCCTTCCATAGGTTTAACTACTGTGCCATCCGGTAGAGTTATAGTCTCATTAATTTCTCTCAATGCACGTCTTACAATATTTGTACCTGTTCTAGCAATCTCTGCAGGGAATGATACAAAGTTACCAATAGGTAATTTTCTTAAACCTTTTACAAAGTCAGATACATAATCGTAGTTAGGTATATTGTTTCTTACAATATCAGCTGCTTCTTCTTTTAAAAATTGTTCATCGAGTCTTACATCAACACCATTACGTTTAAAAAACTGTCCTCTTGTTACACCAATTTTTTCATATGCTTTTTCTAATCTAGATTTTTCTACAGCCCAAGAATATATTTTCCAGAAATCATCTTCAGCTGTGTACAAGTCTTGTGATACAGATTTTAATTTTGATAATGGTTTTAATAATAATCTCATACCTTTGTCAGAGGTCATAGTCTCACCAAAATTTACGTCTTGTAATAGTCTAGATAGATCTCCAAGTCTTACGTTAGAGTTTACAACACCAAGCTCTAGTAGTTCTTGGTACAAATCATTCTGTTGTCTTGTACCTTTTAGTGGTGTTTGTAATGCTTGGTATGCTTGTTTAATTGCACCTACATCTGCTGCCGGTAAGATACCGTTTGCTGCAGCAAAAGCTCCAGCACTTACAAAGTTACGTAAGTGTGTGACTGGTGATAAAATTGTTTTAGCTATCTGTGATGTAGCTTTAGGATACAATACTAAACTTTCATAAAGTCTACCAAGTATGCCTGAACTTTGTGTATTTAAAGATGTTTTTTCTAAAGCTTCTGCCACACCTTTTCTAGCAAACATAGGTTTTGCAACATCGCCAAAAGGATTACTTGCACCTGATGCAATGTTTACGTTTAAAGTTTGTGCAGGGTCAATAACTGCAATTCTTTGAAAGTCGTCGCCAAAGAAAGCTCTTGCTTCTGCTTCTGATCTAGCAAACATGGGTTGTGCTACTGATTGTTTATTTGTTGCATTTCTCCATACTTCACTCACCTCATCGTTCTTTTTAATTAAATCATCATAGAATAAATTACGACGTGTGATTAAAGATAGTTTAGCCATACCACCTATCATTGTTTGCATAGGATTTTTTTGTTTACCAAACAAATCGTTAAATACTTTTTGATCTGCTTCCGATGCTACATCTCTAATAGATATTCTAGCAACACCACCACGTTTGACTGCATCATCTAACGCTGTTCTGTTTACAAAGAAGTCCGGTATATTAAATAATGCATCAGAAGGTTTGTCCATTCTTAAACCTTTAGGTAGGCCAGAAGTTTTTAGTACATTGTTTACAATTTGCTCTGCTTCTAAATCTGATAAGTCTTTACCAGCTTCTCTTGCACTAGCTTTAAATAAATCTTTAGCGTTGTCAATTGCTTGCGCTGCGGGTTTGTATCTCATCCATGGTAAAATACTTTTGTCTTGAAATATGTCATACGTAGAACCTAAATAGTTTTTAAATTTGCCACCAAACAATTGTTTAAATGTCTGTATATCTGCAGCGTCTAACGATCCACCAAGTTTAGAAAATAAATCTGACCATTTACTTCTCATTATAGATAAGCCACCTATAATAGATTTCTCTAATTCCTCTGCGGCCTGTGGTGTAGACGCAAACTGTTTAATTTTATCTCTAACTTTTTGTATGGCTGCATCATCCATTTTACCGAATGCTGCAACACCGTCGTCACCTAATTTTGCTTCACCAGATAATAATGCATCGTTTACTTCACCTAAAAATGCAGATCTTTCTTTTGCATTTTGTTTATTAAATACAGTACGCATAGGTGGAAATAGTTTGTCTACATCTACATCCAAATCTCTAGATAAGTTTCTTGCAACGTTTGCATCAGCTGCTTGTGCTCCAATAGATTGTCTTTCTATATCAAAAAATTCTTGTGTCTTACCACTACGTGCTCTAAATTTTGAGGCAACGGTATCAATCCACCTATCTAACTGTGAGTTAGCTGTGTCTAATCCCTTGTTCCTGTTTGTTATTTTTTTAATAACTTTACCTGTACCACTTAGGACACCTGTAAATAATGCACCCTCTGTACCAAATTTAATTCTGTTTAATATTTCTCTTGTTGCATCTGGATCTGTTTGACTTCTGTCTATTGCTGTGGGTCCACCTAACAGGTCACCAAACGTACCGATTGCTTCTGCATCACCAACAAACACACCTTCTGCTGCACCACCACCTAACGCACCAGCTATAAACTGTCTACCTTTACCTTTTGTTGTAAGCTCTAATGCTTCGTCAGCTGCACCAACCAAATTTTTGTTTCCTAGTTTCACATACTTATTATTTCTACCTGCGAGCATAGAAGCTTTTGCTAAACCGCTAGCAGATTTAAATGCAATACCACCAGGTACACCAATATTAACTAATGCTTCTGTAATTTTACCGGCAGCTGTTGCTTCTGCTTTCTCATCAAATTCTGTAAGGTCATCAAACCATGCCTCAACTCTAGCAGCTTTACCGCTGTTGACACCAAGGTCCATAAGACTTGCACCTAATGAAAAGAAACCTTTTGGTATAGCAATAAGACCTGACGCTACACCTGATAACATCGACTCTATTGTACCGACTTTGTTTTTTGGTTCGTAGCTGCCTGTATCAAAAATAGACATTTACCCTCCTACAAGTACGGGCTTACGTTGCCTTCTGAATCTATTACAATTATTCTGTCTTTAACTACATAAGCTCCTGGCTCAACAGGAGTTCCTGCTTTTGTTGCTTCTAGAACTTGAGATTGCATAAAGTCAACCGCATCTTTACCAGGATTTTGTTCTATAAAATTATTAATATCTTCTGATTTAATAACCATTTTAACATCAATACCTTTAGTACGTGCCACACCTGCAAGTCCGCTGCCTGAAGGAAACGCACCAGTTTTTGCATAGATGGCATTAACTGTATCTTGAAGAGTATCGCCTGCTAATTGTTTATCAGCTAAAGCTATTCTTTTACCTGTAAGTTCTGCTGCAAGTTTTGCAGCTGGATCAGATGCTTTAAGATCTTTTTCAATCTCACCTTTAAGTATAAGTGTGTCAATTGCATCTTTAGTTGCTTTAGGTTTGTCAAACTGTTTACTAGTTGCTTGAATAATTTGATTAATTAATTTACCTGATTTAATATCACCTTTAAAATCTCCAGACTCATTAATAGCTTGGCTGGCTGCAATCAAAGAATTGTATGCAGCGTCTTTGTTCATACCTTTAATGTCCATGATGTCTCTGTATTTTTGTATACGTTCTTTTTTAAGTTCTTCTGCAGATTTTGTAGATAGTGATGGGTCTTGCTCACCACCTTTATCTTGAGGAGTTAAATACATTCCCGGGTCCCCGCCACCTGGTGCTCCAGACGTACCTACTCTACCACTATCTCCTAGTGGTGGTGGAGTCGTTCTTTCTTTTCCATCTGGCCATAAATAATAAGCTGTACCTGCTATAATAGAGGAAGGCGATGTTGCAAATCTTACTGCTTTAGCTCCTATACCTTTTGCTGTAGGGCTAGTAACTGTTTTATAAAGTCCACCAGCTGCTCTAACTAATGGATCTCTTCCTAAATAATTTGGTTCATATATAGGTTGACCTGGTCCTTGTTTAGGAACAGTTTTTATATTTTTTGATAAGTTTCTACCTGCGGTCATTGGCGGTAACGTACGAACTTTTGCAGTTCCTGCTCCTATTTCACCTGTTTTTGTTCTAAAAAAATTTGCTATTTTAGGAATTGCTCTTCGACCTGCCGCCATTGCACCCATTCTTAAAGCATTTAAACCTGCAAAAGCAGGTATTGCAGCCACTGCAAAATGATGTTCTCTACCATCTGTTTTAGGATAAACCGGATTACCAACCAAAGCTGCTTTCATTGGACCACCATCTTTTTTAGGCTCCCTGATCCCCGACATAACACCCTCTTTGATAGGGCCGCCGTATCTAAACATTGGTCTATTTAATGGCTTCATAATTAATTACCCGTATATTTTACCAAACAATCCAGCAAGACCTGTAGCCGTACCTAATGCTGTTTGGAATGGACTTGTTTGACCTGGTTGTTCATACTGTGATCCCGCTACACCACCAGCTAAACCAGTTAATGTATTACCGTATTGTGATAGTCTTCCATAAGGCTCATAAGCTCCAGTCTGTGCTGCTTGTTGATCAGCAGATAGTTGAGCTTGTGTCATACCTTGACGTATTCCTCCAAGAGAACCTAGTGCAGAAACGTCTTGACCCATACCTGTTCTACCAAAATCAGATAGACCAAATTGTTGGTTCATTTGGTTTCCATATGCACCAGCTAGTCCTTGTTGTGCCGCACCCATCTGTCCTTGTTGTCCGAACAATCCTTGTTGCATACCAAATAAATTACCTTGGTTTTGAAAATTTTGTTGTGCTAATTGATTTGCTTGACTAAACCCTTGTTGTAACATTGAAGCTTGTAGTGCTGCTCTGTCTGCTAATCTATCTGATTCATACTGACCTAACATTGCTCCTTCTCTACCACCACCAAAATTACCAGAAGCAACAGCTTGATCTTTGATCGCTTGTGAACCTGCTGCACCTTGTTTATCATACTCTGCTAAAGTTGCATCAATAACTTGTGATTGATACGGGGACATAAAAGGTTGGTAAGCTTGTGGTCCTGTCATACCTGCTGCACCTTGTGCAATGTTGCCTGCTGCAGTTTGATAAGCACCTAGTCCGCCAATAGCTTGTGCTGATTGTCCCAGAGCCCCGGCCCCTGCTGCCTGTGCAGTTTGTGCTGCTTGTAAAAATGGTTGATAAGAACCTACACCTTGTTGTGCAAGATTGATTGCTTGTGTTTGTAAAGGATCTTCGCCAGCAACAAATTGTCTACCAGTAAACGTACTTGTATCTATTGGTGCGGAATATGCGGCTTTCGCCTGTTCGGCGTAATCTTTTACTGCTGGTTCTAAAAAGTCTGCTATTGCCATTATACTATCCTCGACTGTAACATTTGTTGTTGATCATACATTGCTTGTGCGCCTTCTAAACCTTGTGACTCTTCAGAAACCTCACCGCCCTGCTCTAAATTACTCATTAAATTTTCCATTACTTCAGCGCCTTTATCTATATCGCCGCCTCCTGCATTTCTAACAGCATCTGCTGTAAATACAAACTCATTCTTACTTAATCTAGCAGGTACATCGTCAGCTCTTTCTTTGCCACCCATTGCTACAAAACCACCTTCGTTTCTATAATCTTTTTCCATGCCACCCATGTCAATCATTTCTGACGCTTCAGCCTCCATAATACCACCTTCTTGTTTGCCGACTCTAACTTCTTCGCCACCACTAGGATAGTCAAATTGATTAGTGCCGGGTTCTTTTCCATATCCTGGTACTCCAGTCATCAACCCACCATTAGCTGCCATAGTTACAGGATCTCCTCCTGATTTAGAAATAAGATCTGGTAAAGCTTCCTGTAAATCCATAAATTCATCTTCAGTTAAATCTTTTAATTCTTTACCAAAAATTCTTATTGAAAAAATTTCCATAGTTTGATTTAAATCATCACCTAAACTTGGATTAGATGCCATCATCATATTGTCTTCAACTAATTCTCCATTTTGATAACCTATTCTACCACCATTAGCTGCCATTTGAACTGCTTCTGGTTGTTCCATACCTGCACCTTCTGGTTGTTGTGATGCCTGCATTACTGCTTCTACAAATTGTTCAAAAGATAAATTACCACCTTTGTTTTTGTACTTAACATATTCCATCATAAGCATTTGTTCAGCTTGTGCTTCTCCTGCACCACCACCCATGTTTAAAAATGTTTGAGGTTGTCTTCTAGACATACCTGCATTTGATCTAATGTATTCTTCTTCTTCATCATCCACTAACATACCGTTAGCATAACCGGCTCGACCACCATCAGCTGCATAGAAATTTTGCATTACATATTTTTTCTGTGGCATAAAATCTAAACCAGCACCTGCATCACCTGCACCGCTGTAATAATTTTTAGCACGTTGAACTTGGTATCTTGGGTCCATAACTTCTGTTACTTCTTCTTCATCATCACCACCCATAAAAAATGGAGCTGCAAGAGCCGTAGCACCTAGGCCACCCAATAATAATTTACCTGTATCAAAACCTTCATACGCACCCGTTAATTTATTTTTAGTTCTAAATAAATTTGAAAGACCACCGCCTATGGTACCTTTATTACCTTTCATGAAATTACTAAAACCACCTTTTAAAAAACCGCCAAGTCCTTTACCCGCTCCGGAAGCACCTAGTCTGGAAAACAAACTTGCACCTGATGCTCCAAAAGGAATCATACCGGCACCAGCTATTAAAGCTATTTTACCTAAAGGACTTTTAGTGATTTTCTTTACAGCACGCCCAGCTTTCTTTACAAGTTTACCTAAGAAATAACCTTGTCTAGGATCTTGTAAGGAACCTATTCCTGATTGTATTTGTTGGGGTTCTTGCATTCTAGATATTGCCATAAATTTACCTTAATTCTTATGTTTACTTGGTTTTTGAGAACAAATCAAGAGGTGGCATAAATACTTTTACATCTTGTGCCATGTCTTCATTTTTAAAACCCCTGCTTTCCCAGTCTTTTCTTTCTTTAAAAAGCTCTCCTGTTTCCTTATGTCTATATACTGTTTCTACCTTCGTAGGTTCCATTATTTTCATTAGTCTATTTCTCCTTTTTTAATGTTTAGGTAGCTGATAGCTACATCAAACGAGTCAGAAGTACTTGATTGTACTGTAAAAGTTTTACCACCTTCTACTATTAAAGGTTGTGTTAATAATTCTGTTGTTGTGTTAGCTGTTAATTGTGAAGATTTTATGGCTGTAATACTGTTGTTTGTAACAGTCACAGTAGGTGTGCCTGCGGATGTAACAAGAATAGATTTAATAATATAAGTTTCACTAACTAAAGGATTTCCACTTCCTAGGGGTGTAAGTGCTCCACCACTTGTGCTATTATCTATGCCTACAAATTTATATTGGTTTACTACTGTCATTATTCTAAAAAGAAACTTTTAGCTTCTATTTCTTGTTTTACTTCTTCTTGAAAAGAGGTGTTTAATTTTGTTATTACAGCATCTAGGTCTCTAACTAAAGACTGTATATTTCTTTGTTCATATTCTTCTGTAGCTCTAGTTAATGATTGTACAATTTTTGCCATTATAAAATACTTGCTAGTCCTCCGTATGCAAATGGTCTTCTATTTGTGCCATCAATAAACCCACCATCTTTTTCTCCACCACCTGGATCATAAGGATCATTATATGTAGAAGAACCTGCTGGGCCTTTACCTTCATCTTGTCGATCACTTCTTGCTCTAGCGTTATCAATAGCTCTATCTAAACTACCGCCTCCAGTATAGTCAGCAGTAGGTGCTCCTTGTGTAATACCATAATCATAGGTATTAGTAGGGTCGTTACCTGCATTTATATTCTCATTAAAATTTGTAAAATCGTCGCTACCTTTTTTTGCAGTTTTATAAAATTGCAATGTTTTTATTAAATTTTTTCTTCGTCTTGGGTCTTTATTTAAATAATCTTCATATTCTTCAATGCTTCCATATTTATCTATTTTACCAGAAAAATAATCATTAATAGTGTCATCATCAAATTGACTAAAGTTTTTACCATCAAATGTTTTCATACCACCCGGTGTTTGATATAACATTCCTTGTGATGCTAAAGTATCATACATATTTTTTTGTCGATTACTTAATCCTGCTATACCATAAGTAGGACCACCTTCTCCACCCTTACCAATAAGTTTTGGAATAATTGTAAAAGGATTTATCATTCCTGCAGCCGTTATTGCAGTTTTTGCCCAGTCAGGAAGATTTGTCATACCTTGTTTAGCGTTATTTATTAACTTAGCTAAAAACCCTCTTTTATCTTCTGCTTTTTTAAAAGCATCTTCAGACATATTTATGTTAGGATTATAACCTGGTTGACCAGCAGTTCTACCCGATGCATCTACTAATTCATCTTTAATTCCAGGAAAATAATCAGTTTGAAACAGACCACCTGGAGCAGTTCCTCCTGCTTGAATTAACTTTTCATATGCAGGCAAAGAATCTGCACCTTCTCTTCTAACTGTATCTATATAACTGTTGCCAAAAACAGGACTAACGGCTGTTCCTTCTCCAAACATATTTCCTGCTGGATTAAAATTATTGTCACCACCAGAGTTTGCAAAAGCGTTTGTATTTACAATACCTTGGTTAACTACTGGTGCTTCTGTTGGTAAATTAAGACCTAGTCTATATTTTTCTTGAGGTAAATATTGATATTTTTTGTAAAGCTCTTGATCAGCTGCGTTGTAAAAAGCTACCATTATCTTCTTCCTCCAGGATGTATGTCTAATCTAAATGTTCCTAGTTTCCAATCTTCTCCAACAGCAGTATTTGCAACCTCTAAAGCTATTTGTCTAGCTCTTACACGCACATCTTTTTTAGTCGTAGAAGGACTACAAGTAAAGCTATTTGTAACTTGTGTGCTGTTTGGATAAATTCTTGTCTTAAATTTAATTGTTGTGTTTCCTGTTTGATCAATAAAATCTGGTATAAATCTACTAATTCTCATTATAAATTCACCGTCTCCTCTAATATCAGGCATTCCTACAGTTTGTCCTGTATTACTTCTACGTTGGGTAATGTCAAAATCACCAGAAACAATATTAGCAGGTATTGCAGTAACACCACTGGCATTAACTTGATCGGTCCCTGTTTCCTGTTCATAATATATAGAAATTCCATCCGTGTTACCAATGACATCAAAAGAATCGTTGTCACTAGCTGTAAAGTAGGTTGCGTTAGGTAAATTAAATACTGAAGAATCTTGCCAAGCAGTTCTTGCCAAAGATCCAGTAGTCCATATGGGTTGTTTTGATGTTGAGTCTAAATAGTTATAAGTGACCTGTCTATTAACAACAGCTGATCCGGTGTTGCAATAAAACCAAGTTATCTCTCCAAATAAATTATTTAAACCTGCATTAATAAGATCTCTTGCTGTTGTATTTAACTCATCAAAAACAAAGTCTTCAACTAAACATGGCATAGATTTTACTTGACCGTCGTATGTAAAGAAACCATTTTCAGACATCCAGTAGGACGAACCATCAGCTTCAATAGCAGCGTTCTTACCAATCAATCCACAATTAGTACCTACTTGTTGAAAAGAAAATGTAAAAGGCGCTCCAACAAATTGCATTAAAAATAATGCTGTATCTGTCCAAACATAAATTGCGTCTCTACCTTTAATAGCTCCCATGATTCTTGATCCGTCGGCAAGTCTTTGTGTACCTGCGGTATTGTTTGCGGTAACAGTATAAGAATCTGATTGATCAATACTTTCTTGATCTGAAAATCTAATAAACATATCGTCTTGTGTACTACTATCACCTACAGTTGTTTCTGTTCCAAAAAATACTAAGTGTCTATCGGGAGTTGAAACTAACACGTGTCTTGATTTTGTAGGAGCGTTTGGTATAATAGTTGCTCTTATAGAGGTAGCATTAGTAGGTGCGCCATCCCATTCAAAAACAGGTCCATTATAAATTAATGCAATAAGTTTTGTACCATAGTTATCTAAAACCCATAAACCTGGTGATATAGTAACATCTGTTGTAGAGGCATCACCCCATGCAACATAGTCAGTAATATTTGTAACTGTTGCTCCACCACTATGTGCTGCTTTAGTTGTGCCATTTACTTCCCTAGCTCCTCCGCTTAAAACTCCTGTAGATGTATTGTTAGCTGTATAACTAATATTTTCTGATCCAATTTGTATTTCTCCAGAAGAAGGAAAGGAAGTAGAACTAGTTAAGGGAATGTCAGTTACGGTATCATTTATAGTAGAAGCCAAAGTTGTAGTTACAGCACTGGTAGCTTGACCGCCGTAGTTTGCAGTTCCCCATCCAAAACCACCTACTTGTTGAGAAGGGCCTACATTGTAATAACAAAGAACAGAAGCTGATCCACCGTTAGTTACAGGTGTTCCTGATTCTACAGTAGCCATAGTTACTGTAAATGTGGTGGAACTAGGTACAGTTGTTACCATAAATTTTAAATCTTCGAACGAGGCATTGGTAAAAGTAGAGCCTGATAAACCAGTTACACTATCAAACAAAACAATGTCATTTTGTATTAATCCATGAGCCCCGGTACATGTAATAGTGACAGTCGATGATGAGGCAGTCGTTGTAAAATTAACTCCTGTTAAAGTTTCTCTAATAGGATGAATATCGTAATATACATCTCCTTGAAGCACATATAAAATTCTATTGGTTCCTATCGCAGCATATTTAACGGGGTCATTGTTCTCCCAATGATGTATGGCTCTTGCGGCACCTGTTAATTTACTTGTACCATGTTGACTCCAGCCACCTATTTTTTCTGGACTACCATATCTAAAACGAACATTATCACCATCAAACCACTGCCCTTCGGCTCCTGTTTCTGTAACTTGTTTGTTAAATCCTGGTGCAAATCCTAATTTTTGTAACATATTAATCCCTAGTTTATTAGGGTTTATACTAGATTAAAAGATTTTTCAATTCTTAAAAAGCCTCGTAAAACTTTTCTTTTCATATCTGTCATTTTGGCAGTATTATATTCCAGTCTAATTCATTAAATAAGTCTTCAAATAAGATATCTTTAGTGCTTTGTTTTTTATTATACCTATCTATTACATATTTGTTAATTTCCAAAGTATCAAATATTACCCAATTAATGTTTGTTTCAAATACCATTTTGTCTGCTGTAGACCGGGTACTACCTTTTTTCTGTAATTTTTCATTCTCTACTTGTGACATACCTCGTACATCAAATTTAAATATCTGATTAGATTTATTTTTTAACATTCCTTGCACATGCCAAGATTCCGTTTTACTTGGATAAGTAATTTCTTCTAAAAAAGAATTTGCAAATCTATGGATTATAGACATTCAATATTAAAATTAATTACGCAACGAATATCTTTGGTGGGTTGTTCTGCTGTATGTAATAAAGACCCATCGAACATAACTACTCTTCCTTTTTTAGGCTTTATTTTTCTAGTAAATCCATTATTAAAAATTACGGTATGTGCTTCATTATCAGTTACATAGTATAAAAAAACTTTGTGTTTTTTATCTGTATCTACGTGAGGAGTATCTAATTCTTTTGATTTTAAATTTAGAGGAAACTGTAAATTAGCATTAATTCTTAATATATTTACTTTACCGTAATGCAGGGCTGAACAAGTAGAATCAAGAATAGGTCTTACATTATCTATGTAGCTACTATTGGGTTCACTATTTAAAATAAATATATGAGATAAAGCAGGTCTTCCTTGACTGTCTTTTTTATAGTTATCAGTTATATCAGATAAATAAAACCAAGGAAAATATCTTCCTAATAAAGTTTCTTCTAATTTATTTTGTTCTTCCACCGGTATGATATTATCAAATATCATAATTTCTTTTTCTAGATTCATTTAATAATTTTTATTAAAGCTTGAACTTTTCCAAAAAAAACATATTCATATTTTATATTATTTTCGTGTACATATTCTTTCCATACTTTAAATGTATTTTCTTTCCAACCCCAATAAGAATGGTAATCATCAAATAATATTAAAGTATTATTTTGTAATAATTTAGGATTTATATTATCAAATACATCTTTTGTTGATTTATAAGTGTCACAATCAATATGTATAAAAGATATTTTTTCTTTATTCTCTTTAAAAAAAGAAGGCACTGTTTCTTTAAACCAACCTTTAACAATTTTTACATTTTCATTTACATTAGGTATTTCTCCGTTCTTATTAAACCAACCTTTTCCATGATATCCTCCATACCAGTTTTCTTGCAACCCTTCAAAACTATCAAAACCATACCAAGTTCTATCTCTTAAATTATTGGAAAAAAAATTTATTGAATTTCCTTCAAAAACGCCAAATTCTAAACACAAACCTTTTGTGTTAATTTGATTGCATGTTTCAATCCACCAACCATCTTTATATAATAAAGGTTTATATTTAAGTTGTTTTATATAATCAACAGATTCTAAAATAGACTGTTCTCTTATTATATCTTCTAACCATTTTACGTCTTCTTGTTTCATAGTTGTTATTTAAATTGTTTACCTGTGACCCAAGCAACTAAAGAATTTCTTTCTCCTTTTGTTACAGGTTTAACCTCATGTAATATATAAGATGGAAATATTATTAATGTTCCTTGTTCTTTTTTCATTTTAGCACCTTTATCATCTTCATATAAATATAATTCTCCCCCTTCATATTCTTTAGGATCAGTTAGTTGTATTGATATAGATAACTTTCTTACTACGGTGCCTAATCTTCTATCTGTATGTCTTCCATATTTATCTGAAGGAGCTTTATAATTTGTAAACTGTAATCCTTCATTTAAACCGAAAATATCAAAATTAAAAAATCGATCATTGGCATCTAAAATAATATCAGTTAGTTTTCTAAAAGCCCATTCTAAATCATCAGCTGCATACAACCAACAAATTTTACTTTCTCTAACATTAGTCGTATCTCCAAGAGTAACTCCTTGAATTAAACCTTTATTTTTTGCAATTTTAATTATTTTTTCACATTCTTCTTTAGAAAATACATTTCCATAAAAAGCACAAGGATGGACTCTATCTAAATAGAAATTCCAAGAAGGGTTTTTAATTTTTTGCAATTTTAATTCTTTCTATATTTTATTATGTTCTATTTTCTATTTCCCATTCTAACGTAGATTCGTTCCAATGTATACACTGATTGTCTGTTAATGTAGATTCATCTGGTCTTTCAACTGGTGGATCCCAATCTGCAGTGTTTTCATTATATACCCAACTATTGTAAGGTTTTGGTGAAATAAAAGCATCTTTATTTTCATCATAAGTCCAACCTATTGAAGCATAATTTTTTCTTAATGGTGTGCCACCTAACTTATGAACACCTCCATAAGTATTATAAGATGTTTGTTTCCATAAAGCATGACCTGTAAGTTCAGTTAAAAAATTTACTCCATTTACTTCTTGTTCAATTCCATTAGAATCATGTAATACCTCGTTAGCTACAGTAGTCACTTCTTCAACAATCCCATTTGAATTTATTTTTGCAAAATGTGCCATTATGTTGTGTAACTCCCTGAACCATTAAATTGCATTATTGTGTTTGCACCCGATGTTGTAACTGTTGGTGAACCCGATGTTGTACCAGAATATTTAGCAGTTGGAACACTCAATAAAACTACACCACTTCCGCCAGCGCCACCATGTGAAGCAGAAATTCCACCGGAACCACCTCCGCCGCCACCTGTATTAGATGATCCTGCACTTCCGGGTCCGTTTCGGCCGCCACCGCCACCTCCTCCGGAACCACCAGAACCTGGACTGCCGTTTTCATTTCCACCTCCGCCGCCACCTGCTCTTGTAACAGATGAACCAGTAATTGAAGATGCTGAACCTGTTCCACCAGGACCACCGTGACCGCCAGTACCAGAAGCACTAGCTCCGCCGCCTCCACCGCCTCCATAAGGAGAGCCACCAGGACCACCACTACCACCAGGATTACCTTGACCAGGAGTTCCAGAACCTACTGAACCACCACCGGTATAACCAGCTCCGCCACCAGAACCGCCGCTACGTCCTGAAGGAGTAATATCACCTCCGCCGCCACCGCCGCCTCCTGTAGTTGAAACTGTACTTACACCTGGACCTGATATTGAAGAAGTTGAACCATCGTTTCCTTTACTACTACCAGTTGGTGGTTGACCACCAGCTGCTCCGACAGTCACTGTCACTGTATTTCCAGCTGATACAGTTTGTGTTGATGTTAGATATCCTCCAGCTCCTCCACCTGCAGCTGAACCTCTCGCTCTAGCGTTACTTCCACCTGAAGCACCGCCTGCTACTACTACAAAGTCTATATCATAAACTCCTGAAGCACCTCTAAATTGTCCTATTGAAATTTGTCCTGAAGATGGAATAGGTCCATTAGGTGCGGGACTTCCAGGTTGAACATTGGAACCACCTAAATAATATTCTGATATTGAAATTGGATTAGATCCACCAAATTCAGTTTGGATATCTTCTAAACTTGTATTTGTAGAAGGGACAGCCATTCTTAACTCTCCTTTTTAGTTAAACTATCAACTTGCGCTGAAAGTTTTTTTACTGCCTCAATAAGTAAACAAGTTAATCTGTCATATTTAACAGCTTTAATACCGTCCGGTCTTTGTGCAACAGCTTCCGGTAAAACTTTTTCTACTTCTTGAGCTATGACACCTACATCTTTTTTTCTCACAAAGTAGCCATCTTCGCCACCTCTTTTATCCATGTATTCTTTTTTCCAATCAAATAAAACACCATTTAATTTTTTTATAGCTTCTATTGGATCTGGTATATTGGTAATATTTTCTTTAAGTGATACGTCTGAAGAGTAAAAAGCAGTTACATCATTAGTCGCTCTTATTTCTCCAGTTGTTCCTGAAGGTGCAGTTCCTACTCCAAAAGAATCTACTTGTGTATCTTCAAATTCTACGTTGTCTGCTGTTCCTAATCCTATAGAAGTTCTTGCAGTAGCGCCAGTTTCTAAAACAAAATTAGAACCATCACCAACAATAAAACCTCCATTAGTAACAGCTAAACCTGCAACATCTGCTAATTGTGCATCATATGCCTGTACGTCACTTCCAATAGCTACACCAAGAGAAGTTCTAGCAGTGGCTCCGTTTTCAGCAACAAATGTTGAACCGTTACCGACAATTATATTACCATCAGTAACCGCTAAACCTGCGATTGCAGCAAGTCCCGCGTCGTAAGCTTGTACATTAGTTCCAACAACTAACCCTGATAAATTATCGTTAAGTTGATAAACACCAGTATTTGTTGCAACACCATCAAGATAAATAATTTTCCAACCTTTATCAGTTGTTGAATAAGTGACTGTTGCACCTGAACCTGATGCTGCTTTTAATTGAACTGTATGACCACCTGTTGTGCCATTTTTTATAAAATAAAAATTTTCTGTAAGTACAGGAAATGTTACGATTTGATTTCCAGATATTGTTCCTGTTAATTCTAAAACTCTTTGTTGAGCAGTACCTGTTAAAGCACCATCATCTATATCTAAGGCTGTAGTTTGTGCACCACCTGCAATAGATATTGATAAGTGACCACCTGTAAGTTGCTCTATAAGGTTTAAATTTGCGTTTGTTTTTGTTCCCCAAGTACCAGCGTTTTCACCGGTTGCCATTAATTCTAGGCCAAGATCTGAGTATGTTGATGCCATAATTTTTGTCTCCTAAGCTACGTGCGTTACATCTGTATAAGACGTATTCCCTGTTATGTCAATATCTTTGTATGCCAATGTTCCAAACCCTGTTGTACCTACCTCTGCAGTTGCTTCGAGTCCCGTCAATCCTACAACATCATCAGGCGTAATTGCGCCAACGCTTGTTGTTGCACTTAAACCGGTTAATGGTACCCCTATTTCAGGAATGATATTTCCAACACTTGTTGTTGCTAACTGACCATCTAATAAAACTCTTTGTGCTAAATCAATTACAACATCTCCAACACTTGCTGTTGCAGATACTCCTGTTAATCCCACAACATCGGCAGGTAAAATTGCACCAACACTTGCTGTTGCTACAGCAGGTGCAGTTAGTGGAACCCCTAGCCCTACCGAAATTACACCAACACTTGCTGTTGCAGATACTCCAGTTAGTCCCATAACGTCCGCTGGAGAAATATCTCCGACACTTGTTGTTGCTGCACTAGGTGCAGTCAGTCCTACGACGTCCGCAGGTGACAAAGATCCAACACTTGCTGTTGCTACTGGTAGTGCCGTTAATTGAACTAATTTATTAAATGAGTCTCCATAAGGTTCTTCACCCCAACCATTTCTACCCCAACCAACTAACGTACCGGCATTATCAAAGTCTCCGACTTCAGAAGTCATTTGACTTGGAGCCGTTAAATCTGCAATTGAAAGTTGAGTTGTTGTTAAAGATCCTAATGAAGATGTAGCACCTAAACCTGTTATTGCTACGCTTATTTCTTGAGCGGCTACGACACTTCCTACACTTGAAGTAGTAGCAGAAGGTGCTGTTAATTCAAGTACAATAGGACCTTGATCGCCCCATTCATTTTGACCCCAGACGCCTGTGCTCCAAGTGTTAGCCATAAGGATTGTCTCCTTATGCTATTCTAACTATAGCTGTTGTTGCTGCTTTAGCAGGGAATTGAATTGTAAAAGTTCCGCTTGAAACTGTTTTATCTCCACCAAAAGCCACTGCACAAACTGCAGGGTCTCCGGTTGCAGTATCATTGTAAATCAAACATCCATTAGCTGTGAATGAAGCTGACGTAAAACTAATGTCTTCAAAATCAGCACAAGCTGTTGAACCATCTAAAGATGGAGTAATGTTTGTTAATGCTTTTCCACCTGCTGTGTATGCAGATCCAGAAGCATTAGTGATTTCATTTGTTGCACTGTAAGCTGTAGTAGACGCACTTAAAGTCGCTGAACTTGTGTAAAGTGCAATTTTAAATGAGTTTCCTGTAGACGCAGTAAAGTTATGTGTCGCAGTCATAAGTTCATTTTTAAAACTGTTACATATTGCCGATGTTATTGCCATAATTTTTTCTCCTTATTTATGGAGACGGGGACTTAACTTGTATTCTAACTGTTCCGTCAGTATAATCGTCTCGTCTTCGTCTACCCAGTTGCATTCCTGCGAACTGTTGTATTGCATTTTTATATCTATTTTCATAATATGTCAACATATCTGTTGGACCTTTTAAATATCCAAACGCTTCTACTAAACAAGCATATAAAAGACCTTGTGGGAAATAAGTACTTAAATAAGTCTCTGCTGCTCCATCTGATCCTGAACCTAATCCTGTAGGATATTTATTATAATATACTCTAAACAGGTAATTTGCATCTGGAGTGGGTGCTAAATACATACCTCCAGAAGTGGTTGTAGTATTACTCGTTGCTCCACCAAACATAGCATAATACTTAGGAAGTCCTGTAACATCTTGTGCTGTTCGATCTCCTTCTGTGCCTGTTAATCTGTCTGTGTATTCTGATAAATAAGTTTGATCTTTTTTTTCTAACCAAGTTCCTTTTCCCGTAGTAACTGAAGTTGAATCAAAAACTTCAATACCTCTTATAAACAAAGTTCCTGCAGGTGCATTAATAGTATTATCATCTGCAACTAAAGTACCTTCTTGAACAAATCTATCTGCATCTGTTGGAAGCTCTTGATTAATTCTCATTTCTGCAGACATAATAAAACCATCTAAAACAGTTGTTGTAAAAACAGAATCGTCTACTTCAGTATAATCTAAGATAGCCTGTTTTAATGTTGTGTATGTATATTTTGAAATTCCTGACATAATTAACCTCTATCATTTATGGGCCCAATTGTACACTGGAAACCGCCTCCTGTTTCTGTACTTGATGCAGTATTAGTTAACGTAACATTTATACCATCAAATTGTGTGGTTGTAGATGGTTGACCTGTGCTTGGTATTGATGTTTCATTTAAAGAAACAACTTTATAACAACCAAAAACTTTTGCTAAATTAGAATGAGATCCAGCAACTGTAGGTACAGGAGATACTCCTCTGTAAGGTGAACTTGTTCCTCTAGTGCATCCTGTTAATTGATTTGTAGATCTTCCTGTGTATTCTATTACTTCATTTTGGTATGTCCCAACAAGAAGAGGGTCTGTTGTATCAGAAGAAGTTAAAACTTTTTCTATCATAATAAAACCTGAAGTAGGGAACTCAGATCCATCAGTTAAATTAATTGTGGTAGAACTATCTGTTATTGCTCCATTTAATGTTGTAGACATTTGTAGTGTTGATATTGCAACACCACCTACTGGAGATTTAACATTTCTAAATCTAACAAAATCATTTACTTGTAAATCACCATTTGGAAAATTAATTTTTAATGTAGTATTAGATGCAGTTACAAAAGGATTTTCTGGTAAAAAATCTTCTGTTGGAAATTCTGTTCTAGCAGTTCTTGCTCTTTGTAAAGCTTGTGGATCTGCACTTGTAGGTTTGGGATCTAACTGAGGTTGTTTAGGTTCGTACTCTGAAATATGAACCAGGGCACCATTCCATTCTCTAACCATTTCATTGTATGGAAAAGCCATACCTGATCTATCTGAAATAGCTAAAGCATATTTACCTTGTGAGAAAGTAGTCATTAACCGATACCAGGGTAGTATATTTTAGGTGATATGTATGTAGAGTTAGAAGAACCATCTTCATCCTCTGCTCTCAATAACTCATCTTCGTATAATAATTTTAATTCTTGTACTCTTTGAGGTGCGTATTTTACAGCTAAATAATATGCTAGTCCTGCAATCATACATGGTATAAATCTGTAAGGAACATCAGTTGCATTTGTGTATGCACCTACATCATCAATTCTTTTTGTATAATAAAAATTAATATAGTTTCCAGCTTGTGAACTTCCTGGTGTTAAATACAAAGTCATTGTAACTTTATCAATAAATCTTTGAACCCAATATTGATTTGGTAAACCTTCTGAAGTTTTATTTGAAAAACCTTGATATTGAGATCTACTAATTTTAGTCATTGGTGTATCAACAGAAGTAGATTTTACTCTATAATTTGCTTCTTGAATATCTGTCATACCAATTGGGAACTGTAAAACTGCATCACTTGTGCTATGAGTGGCAGCTGTGCTGCCATTAACACCTCTTACACACCCTGTTAAATTTAATGAAGAGATTCCAGAATAAGTAATTTGTTCTGTTCCAATAATAATGATACCGCTTGTAGGTAGTCCCGTAACAGAAGCAACCGGTATAGTTGCAACTGAAGCATCTATTCCAGCGGATAGAGTTGTGCTAATACCGCTTGACGTACCATCACTCGGGGATCTAAAAAAAGTATATACAGCTTGGCCATCTACTAGAGTCACATTTTGGTTTTTTACTTCCCAAAATTGTAATCCTCTATTTCCCCACTCAGAAAATAAAATATTTAAAGATCGTTTTGCAGTTTTAAGCTGATAGCCAGAAACCCCCTGCATCCCAATACGTTCGTATGCATCTTCGATAATTTCATCTATTCCAAGATTCTTATCAAAAACATAAGAACCCGAGGTTACGTTAGCCACTTAGACCTCCTATCCTGTTGTTAAATTCGGACCAGAATATTTGTCTGTTAATAAAGTGTATGCTGCAACATTTGTTTTAGTTTTACAAAAAATTCCTTTTGGAAATAAAATTCCATCTTCAGGAAAATTCATATTAATTACGTCACCGGTTGGAACATCTGCAAGAAATAAAGTTGTTCCTGAATTCGATGTTGTTGTAAGTTCTAAAACACCTGCGCCTCCACCATCAGAAGCAATAATTATACCTCTTAATCTTACTGGTGGTTCTACAATAGCTGTTGCGCCTGCTGCTGCAGTAGATCTTGTAGCTTGTATATCATTTTTATATGCCATTTTTTCTCCGTTAAATTTATGTGGGGCCTAAGCCCCACACTAATTATTTATTACGCTGCCCAAGCAAATGCGCCTTTAACTGCTAAAGGATCTTTAGCTGTATCAAGACCTACGTGCCATAAGCCAGCTTCTGTACAAGAAAAGTATACAATACTTCCAATTGTAAAAAAGTTTGTAGTTGCATTAGCTGCAGTGAAAACTAAAGAACCTTCACCTGCTGTTGATGTATCATAAGACACGGCATCAGCTGCTCTAGTTTCAATTAAGCTTCCTGTAACCCATGCATCAGTTCCTAGTGCATCAAAAGTTAAAGTGTTTGTTCCACCAGTAGTGTCTACACTTTGAACGTAAGCTATTCTTGTTCCTGCTACAGCTGCAGGTAAAACCATTGAACAAGCTGCTGCGCCTGTAAAGTTTACCGTACTAACTTGTTCTGCAGGTAGAGCAACTCCAGCTCCTGCAGCAACTGCAGCATGAGTCATTCCAACAAAATCAAATTTTACGTTTAGGTAGTTAGGTGTAATTACACCAGTTGTTGCGTTTTTTACTATAGACTGAAAACCGTTTTCCGATCTTACTGGTCCTGTAAATGTAGTATTTGCCATATTAATATCCTCCTAGATATCTTAAATGTAGTCCCTAGGGTTGTCGACTATACGCGTCTACATTTAATCTTTATTATTTATGTATAGTGTAATTTTTATATACTAGTTTTAAGTAGAGTGCAAGAGAGCCTGTAATGCGGAGTGGATTTTTCCAACGATGTAGCTTTTTATTAAGTAGCTACAGAAACTTGTGGAGCCGCACCTTCAACAGAATTTTGTCTATGTGCAATGGCAGCTTCTTCAAGCTTGATCTTAGTAATGACTTCTTTGACTTTGTCATCAATTCGGACCATTTCAAGAGTGTATCTATTATTATCTAGATGCTCCTGTTCCCACTTCAACTCCAAGGACCTTTTTGCTTTGTATAGGTCTTGTATCATTTATAACCTCTTCATAAGTTATTCGATAAGGAACGTTGCTAAACATTCCCGATTTTTCCCAAACTATACTGTTTTCTCCTAGCTTGTCAACTATTGATTGCTCCAAAGAAATAGCGTCATCATTAGATTCTACTTCAAATCTACCGTGATGGTCATAAGCATATATGTTTATTAGGAATTTTTTCATGGTTTTGTCTTTCTATTTGTTAAATGTGGCGAGACTATGTCCCGCCACAAAAAATGAAGTATTAAGCTCCTGGAGAACCAAAGATACCTCTAGGGTCAGATACACCAAATACGTATCTTTCTCTAGCTTTGTATCTAACATTACCAGTATCGAAGTCACCTTCCATCTTAGTAGATAGAGGAGTTCTTTCGAAATGTTTCATACCATTAGGCACATCTGTAGTAATGAAAAACGCATCAGTGTCTGTTAAAAAATTATTAACAGAGTAACCTTGAGGAATCATCCCCATAGATCTGATTGCGTTGATATCATTATCAGCAGTTCCAACTCTACCAGCAGAAGCCATAAGTCTTTCAGCTGTGAATTGTAGTGCAGATGGGATGATCATCTTAACAGCTTTAGCTGCAATCTTTAAACCTCTTTCATCAGTAAGTGCAGCAATGTCAATCATTGATTGCTCTAATGAAGTTTCGTTTAAGTCAGACGCAGTTGTCAACGTATTCTGGAATGATCCAGCAAGCGTTGGGTGAGCTGTGTTGAAAAGAGTTACACCATCACCAGAAGTGAAACTACCGCCAGGCATTCCATTATTTAGTGGGTTAACTGCTTTAACTTGTTTAGTTTGAGCCATAGATCTTGCTAAAGCTTTTGTATATCTAGAAGCAAGTCTGTCATACAAATTGTCTTCAATAGCTTCCTCAGTGATAGCAAACGCTAACGCAATTGTTTCGTTAGTGTATCTAGCTGTGAAAGTTTCTTGAGCGTTATCGTATGTAACACCTGAACCTTCTGGTTTTACTTGTGCTTGAGCGAATCCACTTAACATTACTTCTTCTTCAAAAGCTCTGTCAGATGACTCAGTAGTATAAATTTCAGCTGACTGATTTTCATACTGTTTGTATTCCAGGCCGAATAAAGCATTCAATCCTGGCTCTAGTTCTTTTACTAGTTGATTTCGTGATATAGCCATAATTAATCTCCTTATATACCTGCTACGTTGTTTCCTAAGATATGCTCATTAATCATAACTCTAAGAGCAAAGCCCTCAGCAGTTATATCAGAATGATCAGGATCTCTTGAAACACCTATTATTTTTAGTTGAGCGATCGATGCAGACGTAGTTGCAGATATCTTACTTGCAGATATGTACAACGGCGAGCTACCGTTAGCAAAAACTTGATCAGCACACCCACCAGTCTCATTATTGTTATAAGCTGTGTCGGCAGACATAATTTCGTACATTTGCTTTGGATCGTCAGTTATTAAAGCCGTAATATCCGTTGCAGTGTTAGATGCAGGCGAATAGTTAGACCATGTTGGTTTGTTCGTTGTTGCGTCAGTATAAAAAACGCCGTTTAGTACACCCAGATTATTAGCATCTGTGTTACCAGAAGATAGCACTACACCATCAGCTGTTAATTGCACCATTGCTCCGTGCGAAATTAAAGCTGAAGAAGCCGCTACGTTCCATTCACTAAGACCGTCGTTATTATAATTTTGACCAACTTTTTTTATGGGTCTGAAACCAAACCCAGTTGTTGAAGCATTAGCCATATTATTTTCTCCTTATGAACCTGCCCCGAAGGGCCTCCAGTTCGGTTTAATTTAATCGACGGTTTGAAAATTTTTAATTTTTCTTGCCACCGAAGGTTGTACGAGTTTGCATATCGATGTCGATAGGCATTCCCCTATGCTGTTCCTTCATAAGATCGTTGTCGATTGCGGTCTGTTGATCTTGAGCTTGTTTCTCAAAATACTCTTGTCTTGACCTTGCGATCTCTTCCGGTACCCTAGTCAGCACTAGGCCGCCGTGTCCGATAACCCCTGCGTATTTGCCGTCTGCAATTGCTGGAAAGTCCTCTTGAGGATATTCGTCTGCCCTTACTAACTCATACCCGGACCTTAAGCGTCCTTGTATGTTTTTCGTGTCAACAAATCCTAAGACTTCTATCCTGACCCATCTGTGTCTGAATCCGTCTGGCGCGTTGGGCGTATCTAAATACGATGGTGGAGTCCAAACTTTTGGTCTTGCTTTTGGCGCAACCGTTTTAGCTTGTGATTGTACTTTTGTAGAATCACTTTTAGTTTGACTCGCACGAGTTGGTTTATTATTTGTCATATGCCTATACCTCCTTCGTGTTTATAAGTTGTTTCGCATACTCTTCTAGTGGCACACCTAATTTTCTCGCTATTGCGACTTGAGAAGATGTGAGTCTCACTTGTTTGCGACCACTCTTTGTACTACGCGTTGCAGAGGCAACGTTCTGTGTAGGTTTAGTAGTCTGTTTTTCTTCTACTGGTCTATCAAATTTATGGGGAAATTCAAGTCTTATTCTTCTATCAACTTCCCTATAATAATCGTCAGACTGAGGATCCATACCTTCTTCTTCGGTTAGTTTCCTGTGTAGATCGAATGCTGTGTAAGTCATGGCATTATCTTTGCCAAACCACTCATTTTCCTCTGCCCAAGCTTCTGCTTTTGGATCTCTAGTCGGTGCTTGTTGCATTGGTTGTCTCTGTTGTTGAATAGGTTCTTCTTTAGCAGCAGTCTCTTGCATTTGATGTTGAGTCTTTAATTCTGCTAATTTACCTTGTTCGTAACCTAATTGAGATATTTGAGTCAACGCTTCTACTTCTGCTTTAGAATCTTCGTTTTGTCTAGCTGCTGCAAGTTTTGCTTGTGCGGCTGCAATAGAAGATGAAATTCTGCCTTCCATTTCTACGGCATAGTTTTTATCTAAAGATGTAGCTTGTGTTTGAAATTGATCTCTTTCTTGTTTAACGCTGTGAGCATAACGTAAAGCTTCTTCTTTTTGTCTTTCCGCTTCACGCATTTTCTTAGTAAGTTTAGCTATTCTTTTCTTAACTCCTTCAGAATATTCTTCAACTGCTTGAGTGTTATCTTGTGGTTTATCACTTTTTTCTTCGTCAGCTTTCTGTGTAACTTCACCGCCTTCGTTCTTTTCATCTCGAACAACAGGCTGCTCATCAGATTTCTCAGATGCGTTAGCGGGCTGATCATCGTATGTAATATTTGCTTCATTTGGTTTTACCTCATTTTCAAAAGTCTTATCTGTTTCTTTTTCTGTTTCTGGTAATTCTACTCTTGCACCCGGTCCGGATGTATCTAAATCAACCATTGGCTCATTAGATAATTTTTCTTCTTTGTCTGGCATAGTTCCTCCTATGATTGTTAAAATTCGTGGAATATATCTTCAGGGTTTTCCACGGTTGCTAAAACTTCATCATCATTTAAAAGTCTTATCTCACCCCCATCTATTTTAATTCGTGATCCGGCATATCTTGCAAAGATAATCCAATCACCTTTCTTGGCCCAAGGACCTTCTGGGAAACGTTCTTTGTCATAGCAGTGTGGTCCCATGTCTAATACTAAGCCGCAAGTTGATGCTACTTGTGATCGTTCTACTGTGTCGTCTGCTAATATAATTCCACCTTTAGTTTTTTCTTTCTGTTTAAAAGGTAAAACTAAAATTCTCCAACCTGTTGGTTTAGGTAGTTTTCCAGATTCTTCTGGTTTTTTTTCAGTAGGTTTAACACCCACTAATTTTTTATTAGGTAACTCAATTTTTTGAGTTGATGTCGATAACTGTTCCTTCATTTTCTTTTTGCTCCTTTTTGTTTAGCAGGCTGGATATTTCCTGACTTAAATATTGATACGTTCGTATCTGTCCTAACATATAC